>Ga0116145_1000339_pt1 | contig 58622 bp, 49 predicted proteins | sample AD_JPNHG1_MetaG_FD_89747 | JGI IMG/M metagenome (GOLD analysis project Ga0116145, IMG submission 89747) | Active sludge microbial communities of municipal wastewater-treating anaerobic digesters from Japan - AD_JPNHG1_MetaG | ecosystem: Engineered > Bioreactor > Anaerobic > Digestate | place... | reverse complement strand
TATTGACTTTTCATAAATTAAAGGAACGAGCCTTTGATGACCGATAATAATATACATGAGACCGATAGGAACACAAAAACAGCTCGAGCATCGCAGAATCCGTGCAGTGAAGCTCTTGCAGGACGGTCACGGTATTCGCCAAACTGCTCGAATCGTCGGGGCATCGCCCAGTTCTGTCGTTCGCTGGTGGGATGCCTACCAAAAAGGCGGGCAACAAGCACTGAGAAGCAAGCCGCCTCCCTCAAGGCCATGCAAATTGTCCCAAGAGCAACTCTCAAAGCTTCAAAAGCTTCTCTTAAAAGGCCCAAAAGCAAATGGTTACAAAACCGACTTGTGGACACTGCGAAGGATAGCGCAGCTAATAAAAAAGCATTTTGGCCAATCCTATCACCTTTCAGGAGTCTGGTATGTTCTTTGTCGTATTGGCTGGAGTTGTCAGAAGCCAGAAAAAAGGGCCAGAGAACGCGACGAGCAAGCAATAGCCGACTGGCGAAAGAAGGATTGGCCCTATATAAAAAAAAGCCCGTAGAATCGGCAGAACCGTCGTATTGGTCGATGAAAGCGGTTTTATGCTTGCCCCGACCGTTCGCCGCACCTGGGCACCAAAAGGCCAGACACCTATTCAATATAGTTGGGCCCGAAGAGGCCGCCTATCGGCCATTTCTGCTATCAGCGTCTCTCCGGAACGCCATCGATTGGGCTTGTATTTCTCTATCCAGGACGACAACATCAGGCTGGATGATTTTGAAGAATTTGTTTCGTTGTTGCTGGAACATTTTCCCAAAGGTATTATCCTGGTTCTCGACCGTTCGTTGGTTCATCGCTGGGCAGAAAGAAGATTGCGTAAAAGGTTTTCCAGGCGTATTGATATTGAATGGTTCCCGGCTTATGCCCCTGAACTTAATCCGGTCGAGCAGGTCTGGAATCACAGTAAGTACAGCGAGCTTGCCAACTACATTCCTGATGACGTATTGGCACTTGAAAAAGCCGTATGTAAATCTATCAACCATATTCGCTCACAAAAATCTTTGCTGTGTTCGTTTTTCAAAAAAGCCGGACTTAAAATATGATTCGTTCCATTAGTTATTCAAAGGTCAATAAATTAAGACGCCCTCGGCTGCGGCGTTGAAAAAATATGACTTGTCAGAGACAGAAAGGAGATTGACTATGGCAAACGGAGTATCGGAAAAAAGAGGAATCGCTTGCCTGCTGTTTTTGCTGCTGCTGGGTCCGCTGGGCATCCACCGCTTTTATGTAGGCAAGGCTGGCACGGGGGTGTTGTTTCTGCTGACCTGCGGAGGCCTTGGGCTGTGGTGGCTGATTGATTTGATTCTGCTGGTGGCCGGCAGCTTTACCGACGCCGACGGCAACACCGTCAAGCTGAGCAAGTAAATGAATATTCAATAGGAGACCCATCATGATAAACGGAGACGCTGCCGGTTCTGCGGTTGGAGTCGTGTACGCTGCGATGACCGATGCGATTAAAGCAATGGGGGTAATCGTTCAGGTAGAGCCGCATGTATTTGAACAGCTGCTGCGGTTGCAGGCCGCAAGTGTCCCGCTGGTTGTGTTTTCTCCGGTGGGTTTTTTCAAAAAGAATCAGTATCTGACGGCTTACAAAGGGCTTGTTTTTTATACGAAAACCTCGACGGCTCTGACCTTGCCGGCATACGTTGAACTGATTCAGGCAAAAAAGATATGGATTCCAAATATGTAAAAAATGATTCGAAAGGTTAACAGAATGAAAAATGCTCTATTCGTACTGGCATTGTTAAGCTTGCTCATGTGTTGTTTGATTGGATGGTTTGCGAGCAAAGTAGAAGTTAGAACGGGCTATCCGAATCAATACGAAAGCCCTATTCGTGTAGCGGCTGCCTCAACCTATTCTGCCGGAGCAATCGGAGCCGGACTAATCGGGTCCGCTTCGGCAGTGGGTGCGGCTTTGATCCAGATGTCAGAAAGGAGACATTAACAAAAAGGGTGTTTATGAGAGAACTGTTGCGTGCCTGTTCACCGATGCCGACAGCAACACCGTCATGCTTTCCAAGTGATTCATACAGGGCGCATAGAAGCTCCATGCGAATAGGCGATTCCTCTCGGTTTCCTTTTTTACAAAACGATGATGGACGCTTCAAAGAACAATAAAACATCTTACGTTTGGAAAAAACCCCGGGCGGTTGTGGAATTTTCTTGTCAGCAGCTTTTCAATATGGGTAAGGTAATTATTCCGCGTTTGCTGCCGTTGATTTTTATTATTGAATATGGCCTGTACCTTTATCTAAAAAACGTCTTGTCGGATGAGATAGAAATAAAGGCACGATTGTTAAAAATATTTTTAGGGATATTTTTGTTTGGAGCAGGAGGATTGCTTTATATGTTTGTCATATACCCTTATGTAATTCGGTATCTGGGTGGCTCACATCAAATCACTCAAAAGTGGTTTAATTACGCGGATAAATTTATTTATTGGAAACGGGTAATGGGTTACTGGATTGAAGCCAGCGAAGAATTTCCGGGACTCAAGAAGCTCATCTTTAAAACCAGGCAGCGCATTCACGCTCTCTGGTTGCCAGAAGACCAGACACTTCATCCCGCCATTATAGATTTTATTGACTCCCACGCGCAACAAATTGAACCGTCCTATCCAAAACCGATTCCGGTTTTATCGAATGGTCAATGGTACTTTTGCCTGAGTTTTATATTTATCTTTTCCGTAGCGGCGGCGATTCTTATTGAAAATAGTCCTTTTTTGCAGTCGCATGCAATAGTTGTCTTTTTTGTGCTGTTGCTTTTTCCCGGGACAATCTCACTTGTATTTGCACTTGGAAAAGAATTTTTTAAAGATAAATATCTGCCCTTCGCTCTTGTACTGAACTGGTCAGCGTTTATGGTTTTTGTGATAATAATCGTCCTCTATGAATTTTATAAGTATCACAAAATAATCGATGGATAAGAGGAGATAAAATTGTGAGAAAACATAAGGTCGCCCCGCTGGCTATCAAACTGAATAAGTAAGCTCAACAAGCAGGGCACTCAAAACTATAAAACTGATTTGAAAGGATTGTAGCATGAAATGGGCATTATTGGGATTGGCGTGTGCGAGTTTGTTTGTGTGTTTTTGTCTGTGAAAACCTTTGCCTTTCCAAACGGGTATGGTAAATTCGGATGCAGGTACGATTGCCCTGGCGATCGCCTCGCCGGCTTATGTGGGAATGATTATGGCCGGACTGATTGGGATAACATCCGTTCTCGGCGCAGCATGAATCCAGATATCTGAAAACAAACGTAAGGATTAAAATTTAAGGAGCTTTTTGTGAAAAGTTTGCTGCGCATGTCATTATATAGTGTGGGGTTGGGTTACGAATGATTGTTCCGTTCTGGCAGAGTTGTCGGTTTCAGCTGTCTCGCGGGAGATCGCCGATGCCGTCGCTGAGCAGCTTGCAGTGGACCTGGTTCAGGAGCCGGGTCGGTTGGTGATTGTGCTTCGAAAACCGCAGGAACATAAGGACAACTATTGTGTGAGCGGCCGGATGACAATCACTGTGCCGTTGGAAACCCGGGCGGCAATCACGACCACATACGGCGACTGCCGCGCAGAAAATATCACCCGGCAGGTCGCCATGCAGTCGACACACGGGGATATTCTGTTCGATAACATCCGCGGCGACATAGTCGCGGTTTCGACGTATGGCGATATTAAACTCGCGAACACACAAAACGCTTCGGTCAACGCCACAACCACGCACGGCGGAATCAAATTGGATAATTCCAATATCCGGCAGGTTCGCTGTTCGACGATCTACGGCCCTATCCGTCTGAAAGCGATATTGGCCGATCGACTGGATTTGCAGACGTCACAGGATTCGATTGAACTGACGGCATGTACGGCAAAAGAGGCCGAATTGAATACAAGCTATGGGGCCATTGGCGGGGATATTGGGGGGATTGAACGGATCACGGCCCGGACAAGCCATGCTCCGATTGATCTGCGATGCGTCAATGAATCCAGCCCGAACCTTGCGGCGACGCTTAGTACCACCTATAATAATATCGCGTTTTGTCCGCCCGCCGGATTTGCCGGACGTGTCAGCGCCTCAACGTCGTACGGACACATTCGCACGGACCGGTCGATTGTGGTGCAGGGCGTTCTGGGTGAACAACTCAACGGAACCATCGGCGAAGGCACCGGCTCAATAACCCTGACCACCACCCACGGCAACATCGACCTGAAGAACCCAAATCCCCAATAGAAGGATAAACAATGACAAAGCGTGAAATTGCGTCGCTGGTGCTTAAGCTGATGGGCGTGTTTATCCTGCTCAAAACTATCGGCTATGTGCCGACGGTATTCGGTGTGCTGTTTACAACCGGACGATACAATTCGAATGCAGGATTTGCTTCTCTGGCTCTTCAGGTTATGGGAATGCTGCTCCTGCTAGCATTTGCGCTGGGATGGGCTGTCTTGATTATTGTGCTCAGCGATAAATTCGCAAAATGGCTGATTAAGGAGGATAAATCGCTTGAAATAGCCCATCCTATCAGCAAAGAGGATGTAATGGTCGTTGCCGTAAGCTGCATCGGACTGTATCTCATTGTGGCAGCAATTCCTTCGATTATGCACCATTTGTATAATTTTTTATTACTTCACAGGCCTGACGGGAACTATCCGCCCTACTGGTCAGGCGGATTTTCAAGGATACTCACTTTGATCAGTCCACTTGTCCAGATTGCTCTTGGCGTATGGTTGTTTGCCGGCTCAAGGGGAATTGTCAAACTCTGGAAGAGAATTCGGGGCTGAAACTGAAAAAAATACGGGAAGTTCCTATGGCAAAGTGTCCGTATTGTGAAAAAACGATAACGCTTAAAAAAGGTGAGCAAAATCAAATTCGCCGCCAGACAGAGGGCGTTGTGAAAAAGGAAGTCCTGTATTCCTGCCCGCATTGTGAAACGGTATTAGGATTTGGATTCTTTTTAGGCGGACTGGTAACAGGGCAACCCTAAGAGGAATCACTTTTTTTGAGGGGGGATGGATTACTGCGTTCCGCCGCTGCGAATGCGGCCGGCATACTGGAGAGTTTGCCCCCCAGCTGGTGACAGTGAAGCCGAAGAACCATCCATCATCAGTACATTGGATACCCCCCCGTTGTAGGTTCCGTATCCTCTTGCTGTTTGGGGCATCTGGGCGGAAAGCTGGCCTTTCGAGACCTTGTGAAAACTGCCGAAGCAGTCGCCAGGGGTCAACAGGGCGGTGTCATTCAGGACATACCTGCTCAGTTTTGTCGAGCCATCTGCATCATACAGCGGCCACATATTTTCCTCTCCCCACAGAAATGTCTGCGAAGGTGAACTAGCTATCTGGCTTTTCTTAATTCCCTTGAAATTCCGCTGGTCGCCCAGAATCCCGTTCATACTGTAGCTGAACTGCGAGACAAACGGCTGGCCAATACAGGTCAGACCTGCTTGGTCGCCGCCCATATGAAATTGGCCGAATTGTTCGGCATATTTTCGAAACGTAGGGCAGATATTGGCCTTTGTGGCGGACAGATAAGACCAATACGGTCCGCCGTACCGGTCACCATAGGAATCAAGGTTATAAAGAGGATTATGCCATCGGCAATACCGCTGTATTTCATCGGGAAACTGGTATTCTTTATATAGGGAAACCCAAGGATTTGGATATGTATCATCCTCTTCTGTGGTGTAAAGTTCTGTGGCAATATGGTATTGGTGAAGATTGCTTCGGCACAGAATTTCCTCAACTTGCATTTTAGCCTTGCCTAAAGCGGGAATTATTATTGATAAAAGGAGAGCAATGATGGCAATAACCACCAGCAACTCAATAAGAGTAAATCCCTCTTTTCTGCCGAATGAATTATAAGACATTATAATACCTTATATAATAACAATCTATATAATAGCAATCGGATAACTGATTTTATAATTTAAAACGGCACAATTCAAACTTTTGTTTCTGAAAAATCCCCATCAAAACCAGATTTAACAATTCCACAGTCCCCCCCAAGAAAGTTTTAACCTTTTGTAATAAAGATAGTTGCGTATAACTAAAACGATTTTTAAAATGGGCAAATTAAATATAATGGGAAAGTGTATTTTTTTGATTATAGGACGTTTCTTTGCTGTTTGCCGGACAGCACATCAGTTCTGTATTGAGTCGGAGTCGTACCGGTTTTTTTCTTGAAACAGGTAGCAAAATACTGGCTTGATTCGAATCCGCAGGCCATAGCGATGTCCAGAATAGTCTTTCCATTGGATTCGGACAGCATTTTTTTTGCACGTTCAATTCGGCAATGAATGAGATAATCAGCAGCGGTCATATTGGTAATCTGCCTGCAGTAATGCGAAAACCGGCTGCGTCCGAGATTGCAATGGCGAGCCATAGACTCCAGAGTCCAAGGGTATTCAAGATGTTCGGACAGTCCTGCCAGAAACATCTCGACGCTGCGATGGGTACTTGAAAGGCGGGCATTAAGCTTGATATTACGGGTCTGGAGCATTTCGAAGACTTCAAGAAGCAGTTCATTAATGTACAACTGGAGTCGGGTTTGAACAGATTCCGGCTTTTCAGCATTCTGTATATGCTCGGCGATTTGCTCGAAGCATTTTTCGATTTGCTTGTTTCCCTGCCAGACGACCTGTTCGTTATGACTTAATAGCTGGGTTAATTTCTGGAGGTCATGCGCTGCAAAATTGATCCACGGCGGCCATTTCCATGGGTCGTTGGGCCGCCGCACATTGACGTCTAAAATCAGCCAATGCATGCGGCTGGCAGAAATCAAAGGATTGCCGACCTGATGCGGCTGCCAAGGCCGGGTAATGGTCAGGTCTCCCCCTTTGAGCTTGTAGTGTACGCCGTCGACGATGAAATCCAGACGCCCGCGGGTTAGATAACCCAGCTCAATCCCCTCGTTGCGGTGCATTGGAAGCCCCCAGCTCTGGTCTTTATGGGCATCCCAGAAACAGGCCACACACAATTCAGGCAGCATTTTTGGGGGCATTTTGACGCCGGGATAGCATCCATGAGCCAACCCGCCCAAGTGCAGCTCGCCCCGTTTGCTGGCGGCTTTGAGGTTTTCACATGTATCGGCTTTATGAGTGCCGTCCACGTCGTAAAAAATAGCCGGCTGTGGTTGTTGCAGCAGTTTTACAGGCATTTGTATAAAATTTACCAATGGTTGATTTTAGTAGATATTTTAACTGTCTGCTTCTATGATGCAAGCGAATTTGTCAAAGAAGCAAGGGTGGTAATGAAAAATCCCGGCAGTTTGGAAACCGTCCCTGCCAGCAGTTCTCCGTATGGTATTTATCTGCCGGCCGAAACTTTTCTCCTTGTTTATTGGCCGCAGGAGTGATAGGATGCAGCATCCTCAGGGCGGATCGTTGGGGATGGAGGAGATAACTGACAACTTCATTTTGCGAAAGGAAGCCGTATGACTCTTGACAGGACATTGAAGATGGGAATGGTCGGAGGGGGTCCGGGGGCATTTATCGGAGAAGTGCATCGCAAGGCCGCACGGATGGATGGAGGCATCGAAATCGTCGGAGGGGCTTTTGACGTCGATCCCCGCAAATCCAAACAAATGGGCCGGCAGCTGCTGCTCAATCCCCGCCGGGTGTATAGGGATTATCGCGAAATGATTGACAAGGAACTGCGTTTGCCGGAAGGGGAGCGTATGGATTTTGTGGCTGTCTGCACGCCCAACAACTGGCATTATCCGATTGCCAAAGACCTGCTGGAAGCGGGCTTTCATGTGATGTGCGAAAAGCCGATGACCGTATCAGTGCAGCAGGCCCGCGAGTTGGTCAAAATCGTTCAGAAAACCCGCCGCGTTTTTGGGCTGATGCACAATTATACCGGTTATCCGATGGTCAAGCTGGCCCGCGATATGGTGCGCAGCGGCCGTCTGGGCAAGATTCGCAAGATTGTGGTGCAGTACCCGCAGGGCTGGCTGGCCACCGCATTGGAAAAGACAGGCCAGCAGCAGGCCTCGTGGCGGACCGACCCCAAGCAGAGCGGCGCTTCCGGCTGCGGCGGCGACATCGGCACCCATGCCGAAAATCTCTCGGAATACATCACCGGTCTGAAGATGACCGAGCTGTGCGCCGAGCTGACCACCTTTGTCAAGGGACGCAAGCTGGATGATGATGTCAACTGTCTGGTCAAGTTTAACAACGGAGCTCGGGGCCTGCTGCATGCCAGTCAGGTCTCTGTGGGCGAGGAAAACAATCTGGCTATCTGGATTTACGGCGAAACCGGCGGCTTGGAATGGCATCAGGAGCACCCGAATTATCTGTATGTAACCCCGATGGGCCAGCCCACGCAGGTCTGGAAGCGGGGTAATCCCTATGTCGCCCAAGCCAGTCCTGCCGCTGCCCGTGCAACCCGTCTGCCGTCTGGTCATCCGGAAGCCTTCATCGAGGCCTTTGCCAACATCTACCGCAATTTTGCTGATACCCTTCGAGCACGCCTGACGCATACCAAAGCTGACCCGATTATTACAGATTTCCCCGATGTCAACGACGGCCTGCGGGGAATGCTGTTTCTGGAGACGCTGGTTGCAAGTGCTGCCAGCCGGACAAAATGGACAAAGTTCAAAAAGTAATCCGCTTATGCTTTTAAGAGCAAGGAGATAAAATTATGGCACGACCTGTAACAATTTTTACCGGCCAATGGGCCGATCTGCCGCTGGAAAAGCTGGCCGAACTGATGGCCGGCATTGGGTATGATGGTTTGGAGCTGGCCTGTTGGGGCGACCATCTGGATGTGTTCAAAGCCGCCGAAGATTTGGCCTACTGTAAAAAGCAGAAAGCTATTTTGGAAAAGCATCATCTCAAGCTGTTTGCCATCAGCAATCATCTGGCCGGCCAACTTGTCTGCGACCTTAACAATGACAGCCGTTCGGATATGTTTGCTCCTGCCGATTGTGCCGGCAACGCCGAAAAAAAGCGTCAGTGGGCCGTCAAGGCAATGAAGGCCACCGCCAGAGCCGCCAAAAATATGGGTGTTCAAGTCGTCAATGGATTTACCGGTTCGAGCATCTGGCATCTGCTGTATAGTTTTCCGCCGGTCAGCGATGCAATGATTGACGAGGGTTTTAAGTTTTTTGCGGATATGTGGAATCCGATACTGGATGTATTTGATGAATGCGGCGTGAAATTTGCGTTGGAAGTGCACCCGACGGAAATCGCCTTTGACCTATATACCGCCAAGCGGGCCTTGGAGGCCATCGGAAACCGCAAGACCTTCGGCTTTAATTTTGATCCCAGTCATCTGCATTGGCAAATGGTGGATCCGGTTCGTTTTCTCAAGGAGTTTCCTGACCGCATTTACCATACGCATATGAAAGATGCGGCCTTGCAGCTGGATGGACGCAGCGGGATTCTGGCTTCGCATTTAAACTTCGGCAATCCAAATCGCGGTTGGGATTTCCGCTCGCTGGGACACGGCGGGGTGAATTTTGAAGAGATCATCCGCACGCTCAATCACATCGGCTATAACGGGCCGCTGTCGGTCGAGTGGGAAGATTGCGGAATGGACCGCATTCACGGTGCGACAGAAGCCCTTCAATTCGTCCGGAAAACCGATTTTTCGCCGTCGAATGTGCAGTTTGATGCGGCCTTCGATAAATAGGGCCCATTGAAATAAAACCGGACTCAGAACGGTTATACCATCTGTGCTGTACTTTGCGGATGTATTTAGGCAAAACAAGAGGATGTATATGAACAAAAAAGAGATAAGCCGAAGGACATTTCTGAAAACCAGTACCGCTGTTGGGGCCAGCATTGTGGGATTTCCTTATCTGATACGGTCATCGGCTTTGGGACTTGCCGGAACTGTAGCCCCGAGCAACCGGCTGGTTACGGCACAGATTGGCTGCGGTTCTATGGGAACAGGGGACCTGCAGTCGTTACTGAATTTTGCTCCGGCTGTACAGGTAGTGGCTGTCTGCGATGTGGACGATAACCACAGTGCCAACGCCAAGCGCTTAGTCGATCAAAAAAACGGCAATGCGGACTGCCGCGTTTACCGTGATTATCGCCAGCTTCTGGAAAACCACACGCTGGACATTGTCAGCCATGCGCTGCCTGACCACTGGCATGCGATTGTTTCAGTGGCCTGTGCCCGCAAGGGCATTGATATGTATGGACAGAAGCCGCTGGCGCGAACCATTCGGGAAGGACGGGCGATTTGCGATGCAGTCAAGCGCTATGGAATCATCTGGCAGACGGGGAGCTGGCAGCGGTCGGTGAGCAATTTTCATCAGGCCGCCGAGCTGGTCCGAAACGGCCGCATCGGCAAGGTGAGCTATGTGGAAGTGGGTCTGCCTAACGGCGGCCGGGGACCCAGATACCGACAGCTGGAGGTGCCGGCTGCTTTTGACTGGCAGATGTGGCTGGGACCAGCACCGTGGCGTCCGTATCAGGATTTCGGACGGGGCAATGTGCATTGGGACTGGCGGTGGATTATGGATTATTCCGGCGGCCAGTTGACCGACTGGGCAGGTCACCATGTAGATATTGCCCACTGGGGGCTGGGGCTGGATTACAGCGGTCCGGTTGAGGTTGAGGGCAAAGGCGAATACCCGACCGAAGGGATTTATGATGTTCCGATGGCCTATGATATTACCTGCACCTATTCGACCGGTCTGACGATGCGGATTGCCAATGAGGCCAAGCTGCCCCACAGAATGGGCACTTGTTGGTACGGAGACGGGGGCTGGATACATGTCACCCGAGGCGGTCTGTCGGCTTCGAATCCGAAAATTCTTCAGGAAACAATCGGCCCGGATGAGATTCATTTGGAAAAAAGCGAAGACCACTTCAAAAACTTTCTCGACTGCGTCAGAACCCGCCGCACGACGATTACGCCGGCAGAAATAGCCCACCGGTCCATCAGCGTCGGCTTTCTGGGCGAAATTGCAATGCTGACCGGCCGCAAGCTCAAATGGGATCCGCAGCAGGAGCTGTTTGTCGGCGATGCCGAAGCAAACCGCCTCCTGGAACGCAGCTATCGGGCGCCGTGGCATCTATAGCAGGGGAAATTTAGTTTAACAGAATATTGACGGTGAGGCCTGTATGAAACGATTGATAGATTTTGTATGGCTTTTGGTGCTGATGGCAGCAATGACCGGATATGCGGTAACAGAGCAGGAAAAACAGGCAATCCAGTCTGCAATGCCGGATCAGCCTGTTGTCAAGCCCGCTGCTGAGCGAACGATGCTGGTATTCAGCTTGTGCAATGGATTCAAGCACAGCTCTATTCCTTATTGGATTGAAGCGCTGAATGTGATGAGCCAAAAGACCGGCGCTTTTAAGGTGGTTCACAGCACCGAGATGAGTGTGTTCAATCCGGAAACGCTCCGGCAGTACGACGCCATCTGCTTTAACAATACCACCAAGCTGACGCCGGATGCAGCGCAGCAGAAAGCGATTTTAGATTTTGTCAAGAGCGGCAAGGGAATTGTGGGCATACACGCTGCGACGGATAATTTTTACGATTGGCCGGAAGGAATGGAGATGATGGGAGGCGTCTTTTCCGGTCATCCCTGGACGGGCGATGGCACATGGGCGGTTAAAATTGATGACCCGCAGCATCCGCTGATGCAGCCCTTCAAAGGGCAGGGCTTTAAGATCAAAGATGAGATTTACCGCACAGCTGCACCGCTGTATTCCCGCACCAAGCAGCGTGTTTTGATGTCACTGGATATGTCAGATCCGGCTACAAAAAACGCACGCGGTGTAACACCGGAAGATGCCGATACCGGCATCAGCTGGATCAAGCAGATAGGTCAGGGGCGGCTGTTTTATTGTTCGTTGGGGCATGACCATGCGGTAACGTGGAATCCAGCTGTGCTGCAGCATTATCTGGCCGGAATTCAGTATGCCTTAGGCGACCTGAAAGTCGATGACAGGCCGCTGGCCAAAACGCTGGAAGCTGAGAAGGTGGATGCCTTCATTGAGCAGCTCAGGCAGTATGACTGGGATAAACCGAAGGCGCCGCTGTATGCGTTTTCCGAACTCATCAGAGAATACGGTGATGCAGCGAACCTCAAAGGGCTGTTAGAGGCCAAGCTGCTTCAGGTACTGGAGGCCGATGTGCCGCTGGCGGCCAAGGATTATATCTGCCGGCAGCTTGCGGTGATTGGATCTGGTGAAGCAGTGCCGGTATTGGGGAAGATGCTTGATGCATCCGAGACTTCCGACATGGCACGCTATGCGCTGGAGCGGATACCTTCTGATTTGGCTGATAAACTGCTGCTGAGCAGGCTTCAAATGGCATCCAGCCCGACAGCACAAATCGGCATCATCAATTCGCTGGGTGTGCGCCGGACAGACGCTGCGGCCGCAGTGCTTGCGGAATATGCCGGCAGCGCGAATCCGGCGGTTGCTCTGGCGGCTATCCAAGCGCTGAGTGCTGTCGGCAGCCGCAGTGCTGCCGAGACACTGCAGAAGCTGACAGTGGATGAAGCGCTTCAAGAGCGTCTGGCCGATGCTTTGCTGGCATGTGCCGACTCCCTGTGCCGGCAGGGGCACTTGTCCGATGCCCAAGCGATTTATAAAAAACTATATGCCTCCGGCCGTTCAGCCGCAGCTCGTATCGGCGCTCTGAACGGACTGGCTAAAACCAATGCCGCGGAAATGCGCACAATTCTGCCGGAAGCCATAAAAGGCCAAGACCTCGTTTTGCAGGCAGCGGCGATTCAGATACTGGCCGGCATAGAGGATGCTTCACTGCTGGAAGAGGCAGCAGCTCAAATGGATACGCTGCCGGACAATGCCAAGATACAGCTCTGTGCAGCGCTGTCTGCTAATCCAAAAAAAATCGGCCGGGACAAAATCGAGCGGCTTGTCGGCAGTCCTGAAAAAGAAGTTCGCATAGCGGCCTATCAGGCACTGGCTGTGCTGGGGAACGCATCATCTGTTGAGCCGCTGGCAAAGGCAGCTGCCGCAGCCGCCGACCGTCAGGAAGCACAGCAGGCACGAGCTGCGCTGTATCTCCTCAGTGCTCCCGAGGTCAACAAAGTAATTATCGACCGTATAGAATCGCTGGTAAGTGCCGGCGATGAAAAGACGGTGGTTGAACTGATTCGGGCAGCGGGCCAGCGCGGCCTGTCCGAAGCGGTGCCGGCATTGCTCCGGACGGCCCGCGGGGAAGGCGATGCGGCATCGGAATCTGTCCGTGTGCTGCAGGGACTGGCTGGGCTGAAGGATATGGGCGAATTTGCAGATTTAGTGACAGAAAAGCCATTGTCCCGCAATGCCGACGCACTGGCGGCGGCGGCGCGGCGGCTTGATGATGCCGCCGGTTGTACGGCGGCTGTTCTTGCCCGTTATGACTCCGCCGCCAGTGAAGAGGCCAAAGTAACGCTGCTGCGGGTTCTGGGCAAGCTCGGAGATGCCAAAGCCGCTGCACTGCTGAGGAAGGAAAAAGATGCACCCAGTCAGACGCTTCGCCAAGGGGCGCTACGGGCGATGATGGATTGGCCGGGCGGCGACTTTATAGACGAAATGAAAACGCTGGCCGAACAAGAGCAGGACCAACGAACCCGGGTTATGGCTTTTACGGCTTACGTGCGGATGATAACGGAAACCTCAGATAAAAACAGCGATGCAGGTGTCGGTGCGTTGATCGAGGCCTTTTCAATGGCACCTCAGCCCGATCAGCAGCGGCTCGTAATCGGGGCACTGGGGTCCTTCGTGTCGCAGAAAGCCCTTGATTTTACTGCACGGTTTCTGGATAATTCGGCTCTGAAAGCCGAAGCCCAAGCCAGCGTCGTGCGCATCTGTGAGGCCGGCGGAATCAGCAAACTGCCGCAGGCAAAAGATCTTCTTGCAAAAGTTGCTGCTGCGGCAGAAAACAGAAATCTTAAAGAGCGTGCGGAAAAACTTTTAAGGTAACCATGAGGATGGAATTATGAAAAAGCAATTGAATCGCAGACTTTTTTTGCAATCGTCGGCCGCCGCTGCCGCATTTCCTTTTTTTCCTCGCACCGTTTTGGGTATGGCCCCGTCCGGCTCTGCCGGCAGCCGCCGGTTGAATATTGCCGGGGTGGGCGTTGGCGGAATGGGGCAAGGCAATCTGAATGCAGTAGCCGGCACAGAGAACATCGTTGCTTTGTGCGATGTGGACTGGAATTATGCCAAGGGAACATTTGAGAAGTATCCGCAGGCCAAGCGGTATAAGGATTATCGTGTGATGCTCGAAGAGATGGGCAAGGAGATTGATGCGGTTATCATTGCTACGCCTGACCATACCCATGCCTGCATTGCAATGGAATGTATGAAGCGCGGCAAGCACGTCTATGTCCAAAAACCCCTGACCAAGACGGTCTATGAAGCGCGAATGCTGACGGAAGCGGCTCGCAAATACGGAGTGATAACCCAAATGGGCAATCAGGGACACAGCGACGAAGGCATCCGCCTGATTTGCGAATGGATTTGGGACGGCGCCATCGGTGACGTGCGGGAAGTGCATGCCTGGACCAACCGTCCGGTCTGGCCGCAGGGTTTGGACCGGCCGTCGGAAACGCCGCCTGTGCCGGATACCCTTGATTGGGATTTATGGCTGGGCCCGGCCCCATACCGACCCTATCATCCGGCGTATCATCCATGGAACTGGCGAGCGTGGGTAGATTTTGGAACCGGAGCACTGGGCGATATGGCCTGCCATATTTTAGACCCCGTATTCTGGGCTTTGAAGCTTAAGTATCCCGTCAGCGTGCAGGGCAGTTATGTAGCCAATGTAATTGAAAAGTGGAAAAAGCAGGATGTTGCCGAATCGTATCCGCTGGGCTCGATCATTCATCTGGACTATCCGGCACGGGAAGGGATGCCGGCGGTCAAAGTGCACTGGTATGACGGCGGATTGATGCCGGAACGGCCGGAGGAGCTGGAAGAAGGGCGGCGGATGGGCGACAATGACGGCGGCGTGCTGTTTGTCGGCGACAAGGGCAAATTGATGTGCGGCTGCTATGGGAAAGCCCCGCAGCTGATTCCCTACAGCCGGATGCAGGAATACAAGCGGCCGCCAAAAACCCTGCCGCGGGTGCAGACCAGCCACGAGATGAACTGGGTCAATGCTATCAAAGAAGGCAAAAAGGCCAGCTGCGATTTTGACTATGCCGGCCCGTTTACCGAGATGGTGCTGATGGGCAATCTGTGCCTGTTCAAGCCCGGCCAGAAGATTCTCTGGGACGGCGAAACAATGAAGTCGCCGAATATGCCGGACCTTGATAAATATGTCAACCCGCCGTATCGGGAAGGGTGGCATCTCTAAAAACAATAACAGAAAAGGAAACTACCAATGGCCAAAATAACACTGGCAATCCTTACTTGCCTGATCATCGGACAGATTTTAGCCGAATCGCCGGCACAGCACGCTGACCCGCAGGCCTATGAGGGATGGCGGCTGGGTGTGCAGACTTGGTCGTTTAACCGTTTTACGCTGTTTGAGGCGGTTGATAAAACCCGTTCACTGGGACTTAACTGGATTCAGGCCTATCCAGGTCAGCGGATTTCCGATACTTTGACGACAGGTTTTGACCAGAACCTTTCACCCGAACAGCGGCAGCAGGTTAAAGACAAACTGGCGGAATCAGGCATCGGCATTTTTGCTTTCGGCGTGACCAGCATTCCCAAAGATGAGGCTGCCGCCCGCAAGCTCTATGAATTTGCCAAAGAAATGGGGATTGAGACGATTGTTTCGGAACCCGAGGCGGACCAATTTGACTTGATAGACAAACTCTGTGCCGAATACAGCATTAAGCTGGCAGTGCATAATCATCCCAAACCTTCGAAATACTGGAATCCGGACACCGTGCTGGCTGTCTGCCGGAACCGAAGCAGTTGGATTGGGGCTTGTGCTGATGTTGGCCATTGGGTGCGAAGCGGCTTGGATCCGGTGGAGTGTCTTAAAAAACTTGAAGGCCGGATTCGCGAAGTTCATATCAAGGAAATCGATGAAGGCCATGATGTTATTTGGGGTACTGGGCAGGGACGCATCAAGGCGATTCTCGAAGAACTGCACAGACAAGGGTATCAGGGGACTTTTTCGATAGAGTATGAATACAACTGGGACAACAATGTCCCTGAAATTCGCCAATCAGTGGCCTATTTTAATGCTGTTGGCTCCCAATTAAAGCCGACCGGATGGAAAGACCTGTTTGCGGCAGACCTTTCCAATGCAGATTTTCAGGAAAAGGGCTGGTACTGGGACGAAGGTGTCCTGACAGTGGTTAAGGGCAGCAAAGACATCTGGACAAAGGCTCAATACAGCGATTTTATTTTGGATTTGGAATTCAAGCTGGCCAAAGGCAGCAACAGCGGTGTTTTTCTGAGGGCCGGCAATCATGAATGGCTGCCGTGGGTTGAAGTGCAGGTAGCAGATACCTTCGGCCAGCCGCTCAGCCGGCACATCTGCGGAAGTATTTATGATGTCAAAGAGCCGACGGTCAATGCCGTCCGGCCTGTTGGCCAGTGGAATCGAATGACCCTAACCGAAAAAGGATCGCGTCTGTGGGTTGTGCTTAACGGTCATCTGATTATCGATATAGACCTTGACGACTGGACAGAGCCGCACAAAAATCCGGACGGCTCGGCCAATAAATTTGACATCGCCTATAAAGATCTGCCCCGCCGGGGATTCATCGGCCTGCAGGATCACGGGACGGATATTTGGTATCGCAATATCAAAATCAGAGAACTAAACTGATAAACAGAAAGGTTTAAGGTGTTATGCAAAAAGGATTGAATCGCAGAGAGTTTATTCGCACAACCGCGGCACTCGGTGCCGGATTGTATGTCAGCGGAAAAGCACTGGGGGCAGATTCCGGCAGCAGTGATGTGATTAATGTGGCACTGCTGGGCGCCGGCACGCAGGGACAGGTGCTGATGGATGCAGTGATGAAGGCCAAAGATCCGAATATTCGGTTTATTGCTGTCTGCGATATTTGGGAGCAGGTCAATCTCCGCAAGGTATCCCGCCGGCTGAAGGCATGGGAAAGTCTGGGATACAAAGGAACCGCCTATACCGACTACAAAGAAATGCTCGATAAGGAAAAGGATTTGGATGCGGTGATTATTGCCACGCCGGATTTCTGGCATTCGGAGCATGCCTGTGCCTGTCTGGCCAAGGGTCTGCATGTGTACTGCGAAAAAGAAATGAGCAATACCATTGAAGGCGCCCGCAAAATGGTTGAAGCCCAGAAGGCCAGCGGCAAGCTTCTGCAGATTGGTCACCAGCGGCGCAGCAATCCCCGCTATCAATACTGCTACGACAAGCTTATCCGCGGTGCCAAGCTCATCGGCCGCATCACAACCATCAATGGTCAGTGGAACCGCAGCAAGGCCTCCTGCGAAGACCTCGCTGCCCCTGAAGGAGCCGAAATTGACGAGGCCACGCTGAATAAATACGGCTTTAAGAATATGCACCAGTTTATGAACTGGCGATGGTTCAAGGGCTTGGGCGGCGGCCCGATAGTGGATCTGGGTAGTCATCAAATTGATATTTACAGCTGGTATTTGGGCTGCAATCCGAAGACAGTTATAGCCAGCGGCGGCATCGACTACTGGAAAGCTCACGAATGGTACGACAGCGTGATGGCTGTCTATGAATATGAAACACCCGATGGACCGGTGCGGGCGATGTACCAGACATCCACCACCAACAGCGCCAACGGCTATTATGAATGCTTTATGGGCGACCGTGGAACGCTGATGATTTCCGAATCTGCCGGCCGCGGCAGTGTGTATCGCGAAAACTGGGTGCTGGAAGAAGAATGGGAACCGTTTGTCAAGCAGGGTCTGATTCGCAAGGTCCAGACAGCCCTGGCAGAAAAGAAAGACGATGAAGCCGTGCTGGATGTCCGGGAAGGCAGTGTGGCGGTAGCTGAATACAAAATCCCTGTGACGATGGATGTGCCGTATCATCAGCCGCATCTGATGAACTTTTTTAATGCCATTCGCGGGCGGGAAAAACTCAACTGTCCGGCAGAGGTCGGCTTTGAAACGGCAGTTACCGTGCTGAAGGTTAATGAAGCGGTTGAAAAGGCCTGCCGGCTTGAATTCAAGCCGGAAGAATTCCGTGCGTAAGGATCAGGAATGGGTACGATGTTCCGACTTCTGCTGCTGGCGGCGATGGCTGCAGCTTTATTGACTCCGGCCGTTTGTGCTGACGAAAACGAAAAACTGCTGGGCGAAGGCAACGACGGCAACCGAAGCCGGCCGGTGCATTTAATTGAGTTATACGACCACGACGGCAACCGGATTCGTGCCAAGGACGCAAAGCCCAGACCGTTTTCAACCAAGCAGACCTGCGGCCAATGCCACAACTATGACCAAATAGCTCAGGGCTGGCATTTTAATGCCCATGATCCGCAGGTCGATTCGGGCCGCCCCGGACAGCCGTGGGTGCTGACAGATGTCAAAACCCGCACCCAGATACCAGTTACAGCCCGTCATTGGCCGCAAACATTCGCTCCCGAACAAGTAGGGCTTTCGCCGTGGGATTTTGTCAACACATTTTTCAGCCATTTTCCCGGCGGCAGCTATGGGCAGATGCCTTCAGCCGACCCGGCCGTGGCGATTCGCAAGCAAATCAGCGGGGACTATGAGATTAACTGCCTGGCCTGTCATAATGCCAGCCCGCAGGAAGACCAGAGCTTGGCCGCCCTGCAGGCCGCCCGTCAGAACTTTCGCTGGATTCCTACGGCCTCCAGCGGATTGGCCGTCGTCAATGGGGTGGCTTCCTCGCTGGATGATTTTTTTGATCCCGAATTTGACAAAGGCGTGGAAATCACGTGGCGGACGGGTCTGTTCGATAAAGATGATATGGTCTTTTTCGACATTTCCTCAAAACCGCTTGACCAGCGATGCTATTTCTGCCATTCCAATATCGATTTACGGATTGGACAGGAGGCCGAATTCACTCGCGACGACGATGTGCATTTGGCATCCGGTCTCCATTGCGTAGATTGTCATCGAAACGGCGATGACCACCGGATTAATCGAGGATATGAAGCCCAAGGCCCCGGCGCATCGCTGACATGTGAGGGCTGTCATTTGGGCAGGGATAAAACAGGGGCCCCCGAAGATGGCCGGCTTGGCGCTCCGCGGCCGCGGCACGCTGGCATTCCCGTCATTCATTTTGAAAAACTCACCTGCACGGCCTGCCATTCGGCTACTTGGCCGGAGGAACAGGCCGGACGGTGGAAAACAGCCCGTATTCACAGGGTTGGTCTGCATGGAAAACACAACCTTGACATTCGCCAGCCGCATATCTATGCACCGGTTTTGATGAAGGGAACGGATGGTAAAATCGGCCCCTATAAATTATTCTGGCCGGCCTATTGGGCACTGTTTGAAAACGATACTGTCAAGCCCTTTGCTCCCAAAGAGGTACTCCAGAAAGCCCGTACTATTCTGGACAAGGAAGTCGAGCGGGTGGACGACTGGCGGCCTTTAACTCCGCAGGAAATTGCCGAGGTTCTGGCTCTGTTAAGTACAGACCAGAAGCCCGCCGTTTATGTTGCCGGCGGGAAACTCTATCGTCTCAATGACGCGGGCGAACTGGAAACGGTTGCCCATCCGGCGGCCAACCCCTATGCCTGGCCGATGGCTCATGATGTCCGACCCGCCCGGCAGGCGATGGGGATTCGCCAATGCAAAGACTGCCACACGACCGATTCGGCCTTTTTCTTCGGAAAAGTGCAGATTGATACACCGGTTCAAATCGAAGGCGGGCCGGAGTTTGCAGAAATGGTTCAGCTTCAGGGCATCAACCGGCTGTATATGCGGGTATTTAACTTTGCCTTCGTATTTCGGCCGATGCTCAAAACAGTTGCCTTTGCCGCCTGCGGATTGATCGGATTAGTCGTAGTGGCTTGGCTTCTTAAAGCAGCAGCGGCCCTGACGAAGGCATTTGGCAGGGAGGAAGACTGATGTTTCGATGGATTTGTCTGTTTGGATTTGCCGCCGCAGCTGCGGCGCTGGCACTGCACCATCTGGTTTTCCCCTGCGGCTATAACCCCCGTTTCGCTGTACGGTCTGTGGTTCGCAAACTTGTGCACCTCCTGACACTGCTGTTTCTGCCGCAAACGATGGGCTGGGCCGGACGCATCTGCAAACTGGCGTTTCTTCTCGGGCTGCTTTGCTTTGCGGTGCTGGCGCTGACGGGTTTCGGCCCGCTTTTATGCGGCGGACGTCTGGAAGGATGGCTTCTAATGATTCATATGACGGCGGCGCCGGTTTTTGCTGTTTGTGCGGCAGTGGTTGTACTGCTGGCTGCAGGACGATACGCCTTTAACAGGGCCGATGCGCCCGCAATTTTGGCCTGTGCTGGGGCAGGGTCTGGACGCTGCTGGCTGACCGACAGCGGTATTGGAGTAAAAATAGGTTTCTGGTTTTTAGCCGCTGCTGGATTGCCGCTGATATTGGCGCCGGTGCTGAGCATGCTGCCGTGGGTGGGAACTGACGGACAGACTTTTCTGGCCAAGGTGCATCAATGGTGTGCATTGGTTTTTTCACTTGCAGCCATCACACAATTGTATATGCTGATTCGAATGGAAGTCCTTCGGGATATGAAGGCAGAATCACAATCGCTGTAAAATAATGCAGGATGTCGATTGGAAAGGAGTGTGAGTATGGTACAGGCAGTCGCTTTAATGTGCGTGTTCGGCTTGGGTGTATGTTTTTCACTGCTGGGTTCCATTAGTGTGAAGCTGATGCCCCGTGTCAATATCGATGAAAGCCGGTTTGGGACACTGATTTCTGGGTTTATGTTTGCCTGTCTGGTCGCCTCGCTGGTTGTCGGGATTGTGACCGACGCGATCGGCTACAAGTGGATTGCAATTCTCGGGTTTGTCCTGACGGCAATCTGCATTTTCATTTTGGCGACAGGCAAAAATTACATGGCTGTACTGCTGCCCTGTCTGCTGCTGGGCTTCGGAGCGATGGCCCTGAATACGGCCGGCAATGTAATGGCCCCGCAGGTGCTTTTCGGCGGCAAAGATCCGGCGGCAGCCAGCAATGTGGCCAATGTGTTTTTCGGATTGGGCCTGTTTCTGACGCCCCTAATTGTCAGTTTTCTGTTTCGGCAAACCAGTTATGAGAAAGCAGTCTCTGTGCTGGGCATTATTGTCATTCTGCCGGCCATTGTGGCTCTGATGGCAGCCAACTATCCTTCCAGCAGCGCAAAACTGGATATCGCGGCAGCCGTCAAGCTGCTGGGTCAGCCGGCAGTACTGGCGGCAGCTGTTGTTCTATTTTGCTATATTGCACTGGAATCATCGTTCTGCAACTGGCTTCCCTCATTCGGAAAAGAGGTGGTCAAAAAGGAAAATCCCTCGATCGATACCGCTGAAGCAGATGTATCGGGGCAGCGCTTGCTGTCCTATTTTGCCATTGCGATGATGGTCGGACGACTGGCAACCGGACTTCTGCCGGGCCGGCTCAATTTTGACCTGACAGCCAATGGCGGCTGGGTTATTGCAGCGGCGGCTGTGGTTGCCGGCGTGGTCATTTTCCTGATGATGAGCTGTTCCAAGGGTACACAGGCGGCCCTGCTGGCAGTCTTGGCGGGGCTGTCGTTTGCACCTTGTTTTCCGACGACGGTTGGAGTAACGTTCTCAAAATTCAAACCGGATGTTTACGGAAGTCTGTTTGGTATCATATTTGCTATCGGATTGGCCGGCGGGGTTATTGTTCCCAAAGCCCTCGGTAATGCTGCCAAAGGTGCATCCATTCAAAAAAGCCTCAAACTGCTGCTGCCGGCCTGCGGGATTTTGATTGTTTTAGCAATCATTTTGGGTAAACTCAAAGGAATTGCAGGTTAATATTGTTTTATTGTGGAGTTGTCGATGAAACGCATACTGTTTTTGATTGTCGTAACACTGGTTTGGGCTGGCTGCAGGAAGCAGGCCCCTGCTGAGGCGCCGCAGTCTCCTTCACAGCCGCAGACTTCGGATGTTCAGCAAGCGGATCCGGCCCAGCCAGCTGCCTCCGATAGTGCTGCTCCAAAGTCCGAAGAAAAAATGGTTCCGCTGCCGCTGGAGCTGCCCAAGCCGATGTTTGTAGGCACGCCGGAGAATTTGGCCGGGATCGAAAATCTGGAACCGGATACCAAAGGTCCGCGGCCCGTTTTTTATGTTCCCGAAGGAGTCAAGAATCTGGCACTGAACAAACCGGTAACAAGCTCAGAAATGGAACCCATAACAGGTGAGCTGTCGATGCTGGTGGACGGCGATAAGGATGCTGCCGAAGGCAGTGTGATTGAACTTGGGCCGTTTAAGCAGTGGGTACAGGTTGATTTAGGCCAGTCTTACAATCTTTATGCGATTGTCTTTTGGCATTACCACAAGACCCCGCGGGTGTATTTTGATGTCGTGGTGCAGGTCTCTGATGATCCGGAGTTTGCGATGGGTGTAACAACCCTGTTCAATAACGACACGGATAATTCGCTCGGATTGGGCGCCGGAAAGGATATGCACTACATTGATAAAGCCGAAGGCAAATTGGTCGATGCCAAAGGCACCAAAGCCCGGTATGTCCGTCTATACAGTCAGGCCAACAATCAGAACGACTACAGCCACTACATCGAGGTAGAAGTATACGGCAAGTAGTCCATGAAAACGGCGGTCATCCCGATTCTGCTGGTGGTGCTGGCTGGGGCAGCGGCTTTTCGCCTGTGGCGGCTGGCTGACCGGCCAATGCATGCGGATGAGGCGGTTCATGCTGAAAAATTCGGGGCCCTTCTCGAGAAGGGCCTCTATTGTTATGATCCCGATGAATTTCACGGACCAACCCTGAATTATTTTACGCTTCTCAGCGCTTGGCTGCGGGGGGAGCATACGTATGAAAATATCAGCGAAGTTACACTGCGGCTGGTACCTGCTGTTTTTGGTATTGCGCTGATTCTGACGCCGTTGTTTTTTGTCCAAGGCCTCGGATGGCGGGCAGCTTTCTTCGGCTGTATCTTGCTGGCGTTTTCTCCTTTGTTCATTTATTACAGCCGCTACTATATTCAGGAAATTCTGCTGCTGTTTTTTAGTGCCGTTTTCCTCGGTGCTGTCTGGCGTTATCTGCATTGCCAAAAACTTTACTGGGTAATTCTGGCCGGTGTTGCTTTGGGACTAATGCATACAACCAAAGAAACATTTGTCTTTGCAGCGGGCGCAGGTGCTTGTGCTGTGCTGTATACCATCTGGACAGGTACCGGCCGGTGCAAAGGATGGCATCTGCTGGCCGGATTCTGCACAGCGGCTGCAATATCGACGATGTTTTATTCCTCATTCGGCAGCAACTGGCAGGGGATTGGCGATTCTTTTGCTGCCTATGCTGGCTGGTTCCAGCGTGCCGGCAGCAGCAGTGTTCACAGCCATCCGTGGTATTATTATTTGGATCTGCTGACGTGGATTGAATTTCTTGAGCCGATCACATGGAATGAAGACGGCATTGCAGCACTGGGGCTTATAGGAGCCGCTGCTGTATTTTTTCAAAATAACAGCCTGCATGTTCAAGCAGCTCGATTTGTGGCGATTTATACACTGTTTCTAACGGTGGTGTATTGTGCTATTCCCTATAAAACGCCGTGGAATATGATGGGTTTTGTTTATGGACTGGCGCTGCTGGCCGGTTTTACTGCCGATCGGCTGCTCGATGCGGTTCAGGGATGCTGGTCGAAGTTTGTGTTCTGGACACTGCTGGGACTTTACGGGCTGGCCAGTCCGGTTGTACAGAGCTGGTTTCTTAATTTTCGGTATGCGTCTGATCCGATTAATCCTTATGTGTATGCCCACACCAGCAAGGATGTTTTTGAAATGGTTCGACAGGTCCAAACAGCTGCCGACACCCAAACACCGATTTCTGTTATAGCCGCCGGTGATGATTATTGGCCGCTGCCGTGGTATCTGCGGAGCTTTTCCAAAGTAGGGTACTGGAATCATCCTGATCCTTCTGTTTGTGATGTGCCGCTTATCCTTGCTCAAGCCCGGCACGAGCAGGAACTGCTGAATCTGCTGTACTCAGTTCCGCCGGCCGGTCAGCGCCATTTGTATCTGCCCTTGTTTGATAAAGCCTGCTGGCTTCGTCCGGGTGTTGAATGGCGGGGCTATATTCGTAAAGACCAGTGGGATAAAATGTTTTCTGTTTCGCCGATCCTTTCCGATACATCAGAGGAGCCAATGCTGATGCAAAGCCGACCTGATAAGACCCAGATTGCCAATCTTCTCAAATTCAGCCATCAGGCAATGAATACGACGTTTGAGATTTTTATCCAGCATACGGACGGTACATATGCCGGCCGTGCGGCCCGGGCAGCATTTAGAGAAATCGATCGTCTGGAAGCCCAGTTGAGCCGGTTTGTGGAAAACAGCGACATCAGCCGGATTAACCGGCTCCAGCCGGGACAAACAGCGGCGGTAGATGAGGATACATTGAACTGTCTGGCAGCCGCCAAACAAGCGTGGGAATTGACAGGAGGGGCATTTGATGTCACGATCGGCAGGATGATTGAGGTCTGGAAAAAGCAAGACAGTCAGCAGGCAGCCGAACTGCTGAGACAGCGGCCCTCAATGGCGATGCTGGAGCTGCATCCGCAGACGTGCAGCGTCGGCCTGCTGGGCGAGGGAGTCTATATCGATTTAGGCGGCATCGGAAAAGGTTATGCTGTAGATGCGGCCGGCCGCATTTTAAAGGAATGGGGCATCAGCCGTTCATTCATCCATGCCGGAACCAGTTCCGTGCTGGCTCTGGATGCCCCGCAGGGACAAAGCGGCTGGAAGGTTACGCTGACCAATCCGGCCGATGAAACAATTGTCGCCCGTCTGGCAATGGCCAATGAAGCGCTGAGCTGTTCGGGGCTTTTGCGGGGCAGCCATATTATCAACCCCTTTACCGGCCAGCCTGTTGCAGATCGGCGGGCCTGCTGGATTCGATTGGGTCCGAATGCCGCCTTGGCCGATGCGCTTTCAACGGCTGCTATGATTTTGCCTATTGAGAAACTAAAAGCCCTTTATGAAACAGTAGACGGAATTTCCATAATGGCTGTTCTCATTGAGCCGAATGGCCGGACGGAGCTTCTGCAATTGGGCCAATGGCCGAAAGATTAGCCAACCGGGCTGTGCGCACGGGCAATACGGCCGTCGCTGTCTTTGAGCACGTCGGCAAAACGGCGTTTCAGCGTCAGAAGGTCGCAGAAAACCCGAATCGCCTCACGGGCCGGTTTAAGGCGGCTGTCAGGATCCCACGCCCAGTCAATCGGAAATTCACGAATCGTGTAGCCGGCAGCCAAAGCCAGCAGAATGATTTCTACATCGAACATAAAGCCGTCAATGCGGCTTTGGGCATAAATCCGGCGGGCGGCCTCGCCCTGATATACCTTAAAGCCGCACTGGGTATCGGTCAGATTGGCAAGACGCTTGATGTCGTGAATCAAAAACCAGTGAAACAGTCCAGAGCAGATTTTGCGGTAGGCCGATTGGGGACGCACAATATGCACGCCGGATAATTTTCGAGAGCCGTGGGCAATCTGGCATTGCCCGGAACGGATCAGATCCAGCGCGGTTAAGATTTTGTAAAAAGGCACGCAGCAGCCGCTGTCGGCAAAGGCGGCAAATGCGCCTTGACTTTTGAGCATTCCGGTTCGTACGGCACAACCCTTGCCCCGATTGCTTTTGAGCTGTTCAACCAGACATGGCGTGCGAATCTGTGCTGCGGCTGTTCGGGCAGCATCGGCAGTGCCGTCTGTGCTGCCGTCGTCAACAATGATAATTTGGCCGGCGATACCGGATGAAATGCAGAACTGGTCAGCCGCCAGAATATCGCCGGCGATTTTTCGGCTTTCATTATAGGCTGGAATGATAATAGAAAGTTCAACCATATTACAGTATGCCTGTTTTTATGCTGCTTTGAATACTGTAGGCCATATTCGCTTTTAAATCAATCCTGTTCTGCTAATTTATATACCCCTCGATGCTGATTTATTTATACCTGGGTTACCTTCAATTCACGATGGCCGGTATCTGCGGGTTCTTGAGCGGCTGACTCCGCCTGCGTTTAGTTCCGAAGAGATTGAATAGGAGCTGGCATACGGCCTTTGCGGCGGATGAAGGCCGCAGCGGCCTTGCGGGGAACAGGCATAATCGGAGCTGTTCCCAAAAGTCCGCCGAAATGAACAGTCTGACCGGGGCGTTTGCCGGGCACAGGAATAACGCGGACGCTGGTGGTCTTGTTATTGGCAATACCGATAGCCAGCTCGTCGGCAATAATGGCGCTGATAACATCAGCCGGAGTTGAGCCCGGGATGGCGAACATATCCATCCCGACCGAACAAACGCTGGTCAGTGCCTCCAGTTTTTCCAGCGTCAAGGCGCCCTGTTTGACGGCACGAATCATACCGGCATCCTCGCTGACGGGGATAAATGTTCCCGAAAGTCCCCCCACACGGCCGGAAGCCATTGCACCGCCTTTCTTGACTGCGTCAATCAGCAGTGCCAAGGCCGCCGTTGTACCGGGCAGACCCATCCGGCAAATGCCCATTGCTTCAATAATTTCGGCCACCGAATCGCCGGCAGCCGGGGTGGCGGCTAAGGAGATATCCACAATTCCGAATTCTACACCCAGACTGTCTGCTGCTTCGCGGCCAATCAGCTCGCCGGCACGGGTTATCTTAAAAACGGTGCGCTTGATGACTTCAGAAAGTTCAGTTAAATCGCAGTCAGGATTCTGCTCAACAACGGCTTTGACAACGCCCGGCCCTGAGATACCGATATTGAGGGCATAATCGGGTTCGCCGATGCCGTGGTGAGCACCGGCCATAAAGGGATTGTCGCCGGGAACGTTGGCAAAGACCGCTACCTTAGCACAGCCGATGCCGGTTTTGCTTCGGAAAGCCAAGTCTTTTAGGATATGTCCAAACCGCTCGACAGCAGTCATATTAAGCCCTGTCTGTGTGGTGCCCAAGTTGAAAAACGAGCAGACGCGCTGGGTTTGAGACAAGGCCTGCGGCAGAGCGTTCATCAGATTTTCATCGGAAGCGGTCAGGCCCTTCTGGACATAGCCCCCAAAGCCGCCAATAAAGTTGATGTCGGCCTGAGCCGCGCAGTGGTCCAGCGTTTTGGCAATGCGCACAGCGGTTGCCGGCGTGCAGGGCAAGGGCTCGGCCAGCAGAGAAACAGGACTGACAGCAATGCGGCGGTTGATTATGGGGATGCCGTATTTTTTTTCGAGGCTGTCAGCGGCGGCGTTGAGTTTTCTGCCCATGGCAACGATGCGCTGCTCGATGCGGCCGCAGAAGTGGTCCAGATCCCGGTCCATACAGTCTTTGAGATTGATGCCTAAGGTGACAGTGCGGATATCAAAATTCTGCCGCAGCGTCATATTGACAGTTTCAAAAATTTCTTCAACGGTAATACTCATAATTTCTCCTGCTGATTCATTTTCAGTTCTGGGCTATTGTAGCCGCCGAAGGCTGCTTTTGCAAAAGCAGCTTGCTGTTATTGGCGGCCGGCTGTATGATGCCAATAATTAAAGACAAAAATCAGCCATAACTTGCGGGCATTGTCTCTCTGTCTGTTCAGGTGCTCATCCAGCAGTTTGCAGGCATAATTTTTATTGATTAAACCATGGCTGTAAAACTCTTTCTCAAAGATAAATTGACGAATAAAAGATGATTTCTTCACCCAACTCGAGATAGGAACAGTAAACCCCCGTTTTGGGCGGTGGATGATTTCATTCGGCAGCAGGCCAGCCGCGATATTTTTCAGCAGCCATTTGGTCCGAAAGAATCGTATCTTGTAAGCGTCCGGCAGGGATAAGACCAGCGGCACAAGCCGATAATCGAGAAAGGGCGTGCGGACTTCCAATGAATGCATCATAGAAGCCAAATCCACTTTTTTTAAGATATCTTCCGGCAGATAACGCTGAAAATCATTCAGCTGAATGCCGGTTAAATCACTCCGCCCAAGAGGACCGATGAAGTCCTCGGTTTTGATATAATGTTCATCCAGCAGCATCCGGCGATTGCGGTCGGTGAAGGTTGCCATCCAGTCCAGATGGCGGCGGGCAGGATGGGGGTGATAATCCTCAATAAATTTTTGCATCTTGAAAGTCAGATTAAGTTTCCTGTCGGAAGGCGGCAGCAAATGTGTCAGCGGACGGCTGAACTGTACGAATACAGGGGGAATAAACTTTGCAATATGATAAGCCAGATAAGAATCATATCCGGCAAAAACTTCATCTCCGCCGTCTCCAGAAAGACAGACAGTTACATAACGGCGCGTCATTTGCGACAGCAGTGCTGTCGGCAGAATGGATGCGTCTCCCAGCGGCTCATCCATATGGCTGATGACGCGCATAATCAGTGATTCATCGATATTTAGATATTCGATATGATGCTTTGTGCGGATGTATTCGGCCGCTTTTCTGGAAAAAGGGATCTCATCGTAGGATTCATCTTGAAAGCCGATGGAAAACGTTCGGAAATTTTCCCTCTGACGGGCAATAAAAGCCGATATGACGGATGAATCCAGTCCTCCGGACAGAAAACTGCCGACCGGTACATCTGCGACCAGCCGTTTGGAGACAGCGTCGCGAATAAGACTTTCCACTTTGTCCAACCGCTCTTTCACGCTTTGATTGGAGCACTGTTCTATCTGTTCGGAAAGTTTGAAATAAAAGTAATTGCGAATTTCTCTTTTTTCTAAATCAAAAATCAGATTTTCAGAGGGCCTCAATTTGCTGCATTGGTCGTAAATCGTTAAGCCGTCACCGATGTATTTCTGGTAGAAAAAGTAATTCACAGCAGCCGGATTGATTCGGAAATTGCCTGTACTCAGCCGGATGGCTTTCAGTTCGGAAGCGAAAACGAAGTGCCGGCCGTCAAAAAAATAATACAGCGGCTTCACACCGAAACGATCGCGTGAAAGAAAAAGCAATTTTTTGGAAGAATCATAAATACAGAATGCCCACATCCCATTGAAGCGATGAACGCAGTCGGTTCCCCATCGGTGATAGGCCTGCAGGATGACTTCAGTATCTGTATCGGAAGAGAAACGGTATCCTGCCGACTCCAATTCTGACCGCAATTGGCGATAATTGTATATTTCACCATTGTAAATGATCTGAAGACCGTTATAGCCCATCGGCTGGCGGCCCCGTTCTGACAGGTCAATTATAGACAGCCGGCGGTGGCCGAGACTGACCAGCGGATCGCAGTAATAGCCCTTGTCATCGGGACCGCGATGACGCAGCCGCTCTGTCATCTGTTCAATCAGATGGGGGTCATTCCAGTTGAATCCGGCTATTCCGCACATTGTTTGTCGCCCGAAGCAGCAAGTTGGTGATAATATCGTATATACAGTTCGGCTGCTGAAGACCACGAGAACCGTTCGGCTATTGTACGCGAAGTTTTGCACATTTGGCTATAAGCGGCCGAATCCTGTGCGATTTTGATAATGGCATCTGCTAAGTTCTGCGGACCAGCATGTTCCACTACAATTCCATTATTTTGCACCAGTTCATCAGTGCCTTCACAGGGTGTTGTGATGACGGCTAAACCGCTGGCCAGCGCTTCCAGCAGAGCATTGTTCATTCCTTCATTCAGACTGGTCAGCAGAAAGCAGTGATGAACCGGATAGATTTCCGGCAAAGTATCAGGATCCAGCCATCCGGTAAAATGAATCCTGCGGCTGATCTCAAGAGCATCAGCCAGCTGTTTAAGACGGGTTGTCAGATTGCCGTCGCCGACGATGGTTAATTCGACATCTAAACCGGCCGAAAGTGCCTTGCAGACAGCTTCCAGTGCCAAGTCCAGACGCTTGACCTCTGTTAAGCGGCCTACGGTAATCAGCTTAAACGGGGACAGAGCCGGTTTGTCAGAAGCCGGCCTAAAACGCTCGGTATCTACTCCATTGGGGATAACTGGGTAATCCAGATCCGGAAGAAAGGCTTTGGCACGCCGAGCCAAACCTTTGCTGTTGACTGCCAAAAGCGAAGCGTTTCTCCAGATTTTACGGAAGACAGGCCCCAGTAATTTGTATTCCAGCGTCAGACGGGGATTGGCCCCGGGTACATCCGATCCCCGCAGCGAGATAAGATAGGGCAGTATCTTGCGGCGGCGGCAAGTCAGCCAGCCGGTCGGAAAGCCGAAAAAAGCATGAGCCAAGTCATAATTATTGCTGGATAACAGCTTGTTTAATTGCCGTTCTGCTTTGAACAGCCATTCAAGAACTTCGCTTTTTTTCCAAAAGTGCAGATTGGCCTTGTGGATGCCGACTCTGTATAAGCGAATATTATCTGAAAATGTTTCTATGGTAAGGCCGATTGCCGGAGAACTGGTAAGAACATCGATCTGCAGCTCCGGATGGCGGCTGTATTCTTTCAGCAGGCATTGATGGGCATATCCTCCCCCGCCGCCGATAGGCGGAAATTCATAATTGAGCATCAGGATTTTCATGCTTCTTTGCGACGACATAAAGGTTTGTTTGCAGACACAGCGGCAAAGACTCAAAAGGAAGAATAGAAATAAAGCGTGCCAAAAAAGCAAACCGCCCTAATTTTTTTGCTAGAAACAAAGTTCCCGGATTCATTTTATAAAACTGAACAGAAAACCCGTGCCTGTGCAGCCGTGCTTTCAACTTGTGCGGAGTCTGAAGAGACGGATGGTACGTTTTCCAGCTTAGATTCCCAAGACGCAGGGTATCATAAACGGCATGCACATACTTGTTGGGTGTTTGAAAGGCATAGCAGCCGCTTTTTTTGAGAACCCGACGGATTTCACGAAGGTGCTTATCCACATCGAAAAGATGCTCCATTACATCAAAACTTAAAACCACATCAAAGGATTCATCCTCATACGGCAGTTCCTCCGCAGAATGCACCGCCAAATCAATCCCGGGGTATTTATTTTTTCCGTAAGCAACCGCATTGGCGGCGATGTCGCTTCCGCTGGCCTGACACCCCTGCGACCGGAGATGATCAACGATTGTGCCGATTCCGCAGCCGGCTTCATGGATTTTCAGTCCCGGCTTAACAATACGGGCTTTTTCAAGAAACCGCAAATTGGCCTCTAGATTTCCGAGCTGTTCCCTGCCGCTGGACAAGGCCCATTGCCAGCCGGCGGCATTCAATTGTTCAATATTATCCGGTGCGTGCATTATTTTTTTTCAAACACCATATGATCTCCAAATTGTCCGGCGAAGCTGTAATTGTGCATCACAAATTCCCGCAGTGGTTTCATTGCCTCATAGCGTTTGGCTTCGTCGGGCCCATGCTGTTTTTCAAGAAAAGCGGCATACGAGGAGTCAAAAGCAGCCGTCTCCTGAGGGCTGCTGCTGAGCAGTCGGGGTTTTTCGTTGCCGAACAGTCTAGCCGGCACCATCGGCCATAGCTCCAGCGGCGGTCGATCAAACGGGAAATGCCGTTTGCGGCTGTCCACGATAAAATGCGGCGGTGCCTGCTCGAAGCTGTTTTTCATCTGCTCTATTTCGGCTGCCAGCTCCGCCGGCGGTGTGACATGCATATTGCCTTCGTAGGCCTTCGGCAGCCCAGCCATACGCTGGGCCCGCACATAAATGCCGGGTACCCAGCCCCAAACATAAATTGTATCCTGCTCTTTGCTGTGCGTGCGGATATAGTCGCCGGCAAGCTGCCAAGGATAGGGCGTATCGGCCTTGATGCGGGCCAGCGCTTCGGCAAAACCGCGGCGGCGGGAACCGTAATTTTTGATGTAGTCAGCACCGGTATCAGGGCTATAGCGCTGGCCGATAAAGATGGGAATAGACAGAACCGCCAAAAGAATCACCCCGGCAGCGCCGATAAACAGCCACGGCATTTTATTGGCGGCCGAAGTCAGTTTCTGCTGCCACCTCCAGACAGCAAAACTGCCCAGCATTGCCCCAGATGCACACAGCGGCAGATAATACTGCTCATACGAATGAGGACTGACCCAAATCAGCCCCATATCAGTGATCCACCAAATCGCCAGCATCCAGACAGATTGATGCCGTTTTTCAAGCGGTGATTTGAGAGACAACAACGCCGTACATATAGAAGCTAGTGCCAGCAGAATCGGAACACACAAGGCCTTGTAGTAGCGAAAAACCTGCGGAGCCAGTTTGCTCAGAGTAATGGCTTTCCAGCTGTATCCTACATAGCCGCCTTTAACTCCTGAGGCAATAATCAGACGCTCTAGACTGCCGGTCGCGATGTGGTAAATTTTGATAGAAGCATTTACTATCGGAATGTCAAATATATACGAAGCAACATCGCGGGCGGCAGAAACCGTAGGATAACTGCGGCTTTGCGTCCAATACCGGTTGGCGGCAGATACTCCCGCCACTGAAACAGTCACTGCAATCAGAAGCGCCGCAATGCCGGCCAGCCAGATGCTCCGGCGAATTTGTTTAAGCTGGGCAATCAAGTGCAGTGTGTGGGCATAGTGAACGGCATAAACGATTACAGTACCGACAGCCAGAAATACCAGTGTTATTTGACCAGCAACAACAGGAAATGTGCGTAAAAAAGAATGGATGTTCTTTTGCCAAATAAACAGAGATGCCGGAACAACAAGACCGATGAGGATACCGCCCAGAAACAGAAGAAATTCTGTCAGCAGGTTTTTCCAATGACGGCTAATGCAGCGGCTTATCAGCAGATAGGATGTGATGGCCAAAGCAATCGCAGCACCGGTCGGCTTGCAGTAAAACGGCAGTATGGCAAAAAATCCGCATGCCGCAAGCCAAAACCGTTTACGGCGGTCTTCATACAGCAAAAAGCTGCATGCAGAACAGACAGCCAGTGCAATCATATACTGTTCTTTGACGTTGCCGAACTTGGCAATCAGCGGCGCAGACAGATAGACTGCCGCAAGGATAGTGCTCACAGCCGCCGGTGCAGAACCAAAAATTCTCCAGAGGGCATAAAACATAAACACCAATGCGGCGGTTTGCAAAATGGTCTGTATGATTTTCGGTCCGGTTTCGCTGAAGCCGAAAAATTTTACGCCGAAGATGTTAATCAGCAGGGTCACTGGATGAGCCGTCGGGATTTCATCGATCCCCATTCGGGCACCGTCCAGAAGGTGTTTTGCCGAATACACATAAGCAGCGCTGTCAAACGGATCCGGCGATTTGAATTCGATATAGCGGCCAAGCGCAAAGGGAATGCCCCCCAGCAAAACGGTTATCAGGATCGACGCCAGCAGGCCGGTTGAGATAATAGGGGACAAAGCGGACTGGGACATCGGTTGGCGGGGATGAGGGCTTTTTATTTTGCGGCGGACCATAGGCAATCGTCAGGACATCTGGGGTTCAATAATTTTATCAATAACATAAATAGGCCGATCCTGCGACTCATGATAGGTCCGCACGAGGATTTCAGCCAGCAGGCCCATCAGAATAAATTGAATAGCTGTCGTCATCAAAATCAGCGAGATAATCAGCAGCGGATTGCGGTTCATTGAATAATTCTGCAGCAGCTTCATCGCCAATACGGTTATTCCCGAAATAAAGGAACCGATGAAACACAATACCCCCAATCCCCCGAAAACGTAAATAGGTTTCGTTGAAAACGAAGCTAAAAACTTAATGGTAATCAGGTCCAGAATGACCTTGAATGTCCGATTCAAGCCGTATTTAGTTTTTCCGCGCGTACGGGGCCGGTGATTGACAACCATCTCGGTAACATTCTCGCCGCCCCAGCGTGCCAGCGCCGGGATGAAGCGATGCATTTCTCCATACAAACGTATGGATTTGAGCGACTCGGCACGATAGGCCTTCAGAGTGCATCCGTAGTCGTGCAGGCGGACTCCAGTGATCCGCCCGATGAGCCAGTTGGCTGCTCGCGAAGGAAGTGTGCGGGTTACGGCGTTGTCCTTGCGATCTTTCCGCCAGCCGCTGACAATATCAAAACCTTCTTGGAGTTTGCTGACCAGTCGAGGGATATCTGCCGGATCATTTTGACCGTCGGCGTCTAATGGAACAATAATGCTGCCGCGTGCATATTTGAAGCCGGCGCTGAGTGCGGCAGTTTGACCAAAGTTTCTCCGAAATCGAATCAAGCGAACATTTGATGTATTTTTCTGTATATCAGTAAGAACAAAAAAGCTGTTATCGGTGCTGCCGTCATCAACAAAGAGAACTTCGTATGCAAAATCCTTTAAGGCCGCTGCGATTTCAGCATATAAAGGACGAAGATTTTCCTCTTCGTTAAACACCGGTATCACTATTGATAACGCGGGATGTCCTGTTTCTGGCATAACCGGCTCCTAAATACAAGTACTTTCAGCAGTTCCGTTAATTTTACAGGGACCTGCGGATTCTGTAAAGACTTATCTGCAATAGACCGAAAACACAGTTGTCAATCCAAAGTTTTGTGCTAAACTGTAAAATTATTATCGGCTTATTTGAACAGAAATTATGGGCAAAAAGAATTTAAAAAGGAAACGGGTATGAAATATCATAACACTACCAAACTTTTTTGTATTCTGTGTGCTGTATTGGCTGTGGGGAGTTTGGCCGGATGCCAGCGGAGTGAAACGAAAACTGCAGAATTGAAGACGGAACCAGCTCCTAAAACGACTAAGCCGGCACCGCAGACACAGGTTGGGCAGACGGCTCGACCTTCGGTTTCTCCGGCGATACAGACCCCCAATGCACCTTCAATAAAAGTCGAAAATCCCTCCGTTAATTTCGGTCAGGTAGGTCCAAATTCTGTTCACAAAGCCGTATATGCCTTCAGTAATTCGGGCAATGCCCCTTTGTCAGTAACCAATGTCCAAAGCACGTGCGGCTGCTCTCTGCCGACTTTGATTAAAAACGATCAGCGGTTTGCGATTCCATTAAGCGAGCCGGTTTTGTACGAACCTGGCCAGTCGGGCAAAGTAGAAGTGACTTTTACAGCACCTTCTACAAAGGGTTTAACGACGAAGCATCTCTATATCATCTCCAATGACCCTGTTACACCGCGAGCCGAACTGCTTATAAATGCGGAAGTAACTGTAAAAATAGCAGTTAGCCCTGAAAATGCGGATTTGCGCTTCGATAAACCCAATGCAGGAATGCCTTCCCTTATTGTCAAAAGTTTAGATGAACAGTCTTTCTCTATTCGCTCAATATCAATACCCAACGATGTGATGAAGATTGATTTTGATCCCGGCGTAAAGAAGAAAGAGTTTGTTCTGGAGCCGGTGGTTGCCTTGGATAAGCTGCAGCAGTACACCACAGGGGTTATTCAGATCACAACAGACCATCCCCAGTCCGGTACGCTGGTAGTGCACTATGCAGCCCAGCCTAAATATGAGGTCTCACGTCCGCGGATTATCCTGCAGAATGTCGAACCCCAAGTTCCGGTTATTAAGGATGTTATCATCCGAAGCAATTACGGTGAGAAAGTGGAGATCGCTTCTGTTCAATCCCGTCAGGGTTATATGACCATTGAAAGCCAAGAGCCGGATGGCAATAACATCAAACTAATGGTCAAAATTACCCCGCCCGCTCAAGGTGCCCAACGGTATATCACGGATGAGATGATACTTACCCTCAAAAACGGTGAAGAATTATCGATCCGCTGCAGCGGCTGGTTTAGAGTCAACTGATTTTGGCCGAAAACATCTTTTAGGCCAAAGCCGCCTTTTTTCGGCCGTTTTGTTTGGGGGAACTTTCTTGGTCCAAAATTGTCTAAGGAAGTACGAGAAGGGCTGGATTTTGTCTATACAGGTGTTATTAGGCCTGAAAAGTAAGAAATCGTCTGTTTCGGAGAAGAAATGCTTAAAACCCTTCGAATAACCAGTTTAATCGCCGTGATTTTAGCGATATGCGGGGTTATTGCAGTTATATTTTTTGGACTGAAGGGTGATTCCGAAATAAGGGCTTACTTAGAAAAACCGGGCATTGTGGAGGAGTTAAAGTCAAAAATAGGCGACGCAAAAGGTAAAGGAGATGTTGTGTCTCCATTGGTAGCACAGGCAAAGAGTTTTGCCCTTCGTATTAATCCGCCGCCTCCGCCGGAACCTGTAAAACCAAAAATAGAGCCTAAACCTGCTCCAACACCGGCTCAGGCGAGTACACAGCCGGCACAACCCCCCGTTCCTAAAGTGCAGGCCTCTGTTAAATTTGACTTGTTGGCTACAGTCAGATATGAGACAGCACCAGAAAAGTCGCTGGCTTTGGTTTCCACCGGCAGTAAGCTCGAATGGTTTAGACAGGGCGAAAAAGTCGGTCAGCATGAAATCAAAGAGATTCGTGACGGCAGTGTGATATTTACGCAGGCAGGCGGCAAACCGCAGGAAATCTTTGTACCGGCAAAAACTGAAGTCAAATCACTTCTTAAAAATGAGCAAAAGGCCGTTTCAGCAGTCAGAGGACCGACGGGGATACAGGATACTCCGGCTGCTGGTCCCAATGGCATGCAGGACCAGCCGGGGGTTGCTGATGCTGAAGCTGTGCGTGCAGCGCGTACCCGTGAGACTGCCGTTTCAACGCGAAGCACAGTAGATGCCCGTATCCAGCGCGTACGTTCAGCCCCGCCGGTACCAACTGTGGAAGAGCAAAAGGCCTCAATCGAGAGTTCTATATTGGGGATTCATGAGATTATGGCCCGTCAGGACGACAATCTCTCCGAGGAAGAACGGCGTCAGGAAAATCAAATGTGGGCGGAACTGCTTCAAGCTCTCAATCAGGAAAAGGAAAATCTTGAAAAAGCTGCACAGACTAAACCGTCCGAGTCAGTGCCGGATAATCTCCCCGGCCGCAGCGATTCCCAAGAAACAACTGCCGCGGCTGCAGAAAAAAATCAAGATGCCCCTGCTGTGCCGCAGCCGGCGGCATCTTCTTCTGCCCAGACTCCTCCAGCAGAAGGGCCGGCTGAACCCAACCAGACCGGATAAATAAGTTTTTTACCCAGCAGACAAAAAGATGTGACTGAAAAGCAGAAATAACGAGTAATGCAGAGGAAACAAAGATATGCAGTCGTATAGAGAAGCAGGTATTGGACAGCGGAAACAGTGGCTGGCAGGATTGTGCATATTGTTTTGGCTGTCGGCTGTCTTGATGGGACAATCCGGGGGTGTGCTGCGCAGCCGGGTTTACAAACTCAAGCACATAACAAGCCAGCAGGCCAAAGAACTGCTTGTCCAGCTTAATATCGGCAAAAGCTACAATACCCTGACCCGTGATGTGCTGATTGTAACCAGCGATGTCGGTACAGACCTGCTTAAAGCGACAGAGATTGTTCCTTTTCTGGATCAGGAGCCGCCTGTTCAAATTCGTGTGCTGATGACCGCTGCAGATTCGGCCTGTCTGCCTACTGTGGAGATGCTTGCGGCCCGATTAAAAACAATTACTTTTGGTACGATGAATGAAGCTCCGGTCAGAGGAGCGGCTAAGGCAGCTATTGTAGATACTGTAAACGGCAAACTGCTTGCGATTGGTACAGTTGATGTTTTAAATGAAATCGAAGCAGCGGCGGCAGATTTGGGGCAGCAATCCCAGACATCAGCATCTGCTCAAAAAGCTGAATCGGCCGCGGCAGAAAAGCCGCTTGAACCGAATCTGCCGGCAACTCTGATGCCTTTAGCCGAAACAAATCTTCCGGCACAGGAAGAACCGAATGCCTTGACGCCGCAAACTTCAGCGTTTTCGACTGAAAAGCCGTTGGAGGAGGCAGCTCGTCAGATTTTTGAAGGAGTGCCGCAGCTGTCTGATGTTAATGCGCCGTCGGATTCAGCGCCGGCGGCCGCCGCAGAAAAGTCACCGGAAGAGGATTTTCTCAGTGAAGAATTAATGAAAGCGCTGGCTGATGCAGAAGAGACGGCGCGTGCAGCCCAGTCAGCTGCTCAACCGGTACAAGAAACGGCCCCCGTCAAAGAAGCCCAAACACAAGTCCCGGAACCAAATGCTGCCCAAGCAAAACCTCAGGAAGCAAAATCCGAGCCAACTCAGCCGGAACAGACTGCACCGGCAGAGCCGATTGACCCGATGAAGGTTTTACAGGCGCTGATGGCCCAAGCCCAGCAGGAAGAGAAGGCTTTGGTAGAAGAGCAAGCACAGGCTGAAGCTGCCCAGCAGGCTGCTGCTTCCAGTCAGGATAAGGAACATCTAGAAAAGCTGCAGACAGAATTGGCCCAGCTTCGTCAAAAACTGGCCGATCTGGAGGCCTTAGCCGGCCAAGCAGCCCCTTCGGGCAATGCGGCCGAGGCGAAGGTTCAATCTGCCGGCAGCGCCCCGATACCTGCCGAGATTGCTGAAAAAGAGCTGGAAACCGTTATTGATTTACCCCAAGAAGTTGAGCTGGAAGCGCTGGTGGATTTAGTCGGCAAACAGCTGGGACTTAACTATATGTATGATCCCACAATACTGAAAGGTCAGAAGGTCCAGCTGAAAATTCACGGCGGCAAAATCAAGGTGAAGGATACTTATGCCCTGCTCGAATCTGTTTTGCGATTCAAGGGATTTATTATGACCCGCCGCGGCCAGCTGGTCACCATCATGCGGGATTCGGAACTTGCCAAAGCGGAACCGGTTCTGCGAGCGCCGGATGAGCCGATTCAGCCGGGTGATATTGTGGTCAGCAGTCTGTTTACGCTCCAGTATATTGATGCGGCCACGGCGCAGAATATGCTCAAGACGATGAATCTGGGCACAAACTTCACGCCGTTGGAAACAAACAGCCTGATTGTAACCGATTACGCTTATCGGATGGATCGTATCCGTCAGGTATTGACGATGGTGGATGTGCCCGCCGCAGCTAAGGAATATCGATTCCGGACGCTCAAGTATATCAAGCCTTCGGATATTGTAGGCAAACTCAAAGATCTGGCAGGGCAATTGCAGGGTGTTACGCTGCAAATCAGTGCAGCAGCAGCCACTCCCGCCGCTGCTACGCAAACCCGTACAGTAACGACCCGCAATCCTCAAACCGGCCAAATGGAAACCCGTCAAGTGCCGATTCCGACCCCGGCGACTGCTACTGCCACGCCTGCTCCGCAGACATCTGCGGCAGTTACTGGAGCAGCCAAGGATACAGTATTTATAGATACGGATGACCGCACCAATCGGATCCTCATTGTCGGCAGAGCAGACCAGATTGCATTGATTGAGGAGTTGGTTGATGTGCTGGATGTACCGCAGTATGACCTGAAGTATGTGCGGGAATATATCATCCAGAATGTCGAGGCAATCGAAGTGGTCAATGTGCTTAATGAATTGGGACTGGCCAATGTAGCTGTCGCGACACAGGCAGCTGGCCGGACAGCTGCGCGAACGGCCGCTCGCACCGTATCGCCCCAAGCACAGCAGGTCCAGGAGGCGGCTGTTGCGGTGCAGCGCACACCAACAGCCGGTACGGCTGCCTCCGGCGACCAGCCGTATGTGTCGATTCGTCCTGCCACCAATTCGCTGCTTGTCAACGGCACTGCTGAACAGCATCGGGCGATCGAGCTGGTTATTGCCCATGTGGATGTAGTGCAAAAGGACCAGCGAACTATCCGCCAATATGAAATCCAGTATGTAGATACTCAGACTATTATCGATGCTCTGACGGATTTGGGTATTATCGCTCCGTCGACCAGTGCATCGACAGGCGCTGCCGCACGCGGCACCTCGGCTCGGACGTCTTCTTTAGGCCGTACTACGGCTGTTGCGCAGGCTGTACCGACAGCAGCCGAGCAGGCTGCGGCGCCCATGGTTCTGCCCACCGCCGAAGGCGGCTCGGAAGTGGAATTGACAGCCGACTACCCGCAGATTACGGTTTTGCAGACGACTAATTCGCTTCTGGTCTATGCCACGCCGCGTCAGCACGATGCGATTGCTTTGGTAATTGCACATGCTGACCGTCAATTGGATGTTACCACTACGCCGTATGTAGTTTATGCGCTGGAAAATCAAGATCCTGTGGAACTGGCCGAAGTGCTGACAAAACTGATTCAGGAAACGGTTGAGGAACGAGCCAAAACCTCCTCGCCCGAAGCCAAAATTCAAACGGCACCGGCATCAGGCACTGCTGCCGGCGGTGGGGCGCCTCCAACGCTGGAGGAACAGAAGATTCGCATCATCCCGGATCCGATGTCCTATTCGCTGATTGTCTATGCCAACAAGCGCAACCAACAGTGGATTGGTGAACTGATCAGGGAACTGGATGAATACCGCCCGCAGGTGCTGCTGGATTGCACGCTGGTGGAAATTACCAAGGATGAGTCGTTCAAGTATGATTTGGATGTCATATCCAAAACCTATAACGAACTTTCGCTGAGATCCCCTTCGCCCATATCGACGATTTCCGGTAATTTCAGTCAGCAGCAGTACGGCGAGGCAAGGTCAAAAAGCGGCGAATTTACTGGTTTTTATAACAGCGATGCGATACAGGCCCTGCTGACGGCTGTTCAGACCAAAAGTTACGGACGAGTTATGGCCCGTCCGAAAGTTCTTGTCAATGACAACCAGGAAGGTGAAATCAAAACAGAAAATAAGACATCCATTGCTCAGCAGAAGAGCATTGTTCAGCCGGCTACTGGTACATCGCCATCCTATACCACAACAGATGTAAGCTTCAGCGAGTATTCAGAAGGCGTAATTTTGAAAATAAAGCCGCACATCAGCAAGGGCGATATGCTGCGTCTTGAAATATCATTAAGCCGAACCGATTTTACGGAACGGCAGGATGTTACGGTGGCAGGGCAAACCTACCCGCGTCCGCCGGATCTTCTTTCGACTGATATAACGACGGTGGCCACTGTCCCGGACGGGACAACCATTATTCTGGGCGGCCTGGAAGGCGTGGATCAGCAAAAGGCCAGCACGAAGGTGCCGATTATGGGCGATCTGCCGATTGTGGGAGGATTATTCCGAGGCGTTAATGACAAAGGCAGTCAAAGCAAGCTGTATGTTTTTGTCAAAGCCAATATTCTCCGTCCCAGCGATCAAATCGAAGGTCTGGACGATATCCGTCGCGTTTCCTCAAAGAATCGGCAGGCCTTTGAAGAGATGGAAAAGAAATTCCAGGAGCATCAGGATTGGCCGGGCATCAAACCCAAGCCGATGGAGCCGGTTACAGTCCTGGAAGAAGATGATTTTGAACAGCTCCGGCAGGAACTTAAGGAACTCAATGAAAGGTAAATAATCGGCAGGCGGGCATATCCCGCCGCCTGCGGAAAATATGAAAGAACTATTAATCCAAGCAGCCCAGCGCAGCGGGGTGGTGGATGCCCAGCTGCTGCGGGATTTTTTTGACCAGCATGCCGATGACCAGCGGCGGATCGATCAGATTTTGCTGACAGCGCCGACATTTACAGAGGATATGGTGCTGCGGCTGTTTGCCGAAGCACTGGGTATTCCTTTTCTCGATGAGATAAATCCCTCTGATGTGCCTCGTGAGTTTATTGAGCAAATTCCGGCCCCGTATGTTCAGCATCATTATCTCATCGGCATCCGGCCGCAGGGTGGAAATGGCCTGATACGGGTTATTGCAGCCAATCCGCTCAATATGACAGCCGTCGATAACATTTCCAAAATGCTGCGTTGTCCGGTCGAGATGGGATTGAGCACCCGAGCGGCTATTACAGCGGCGATTGATGTGGCTTATGAACAGAAAAATACGGTCATCGAAGAAGTAGCCGAGGAACTGGATGCCCAGAACCTCGACCAGCTGGCCGATGAAGTCAGCAGTGCCGAAGACCTGCTGGATGTGGTCAATCGACCGCCGGTGATTCGGCTGGTTAATGATATTCTGTTTCGCGCCCTGCAGATGCGGGCCAGCGATATCCATATTCACCCCTTTGAGACCAAAATTGTCGTGCGCTACCGCATCGACGGCATTCTGTACGATACCCTAACCCTCAACCGCAACGTTCTGCCTCTGGTGATTTCACGCATCAAAGTGATGGCCGGCATGGATATTGCAGAGCGCCGAATGCCGCAGGATGGGCGGTGCAGCGTCCGCATCGGCCAGCGTGAAATCGACCTGCGTGTCAGCACTGTGCCGACCAGTTATGGGGAAAGGGCTGTTCTGCGTTTGCTGGATAAAAGCACCGGCATCCTGACCCTCGAGCAGCTCGGCCTGTGGCAGGAAGATAAAGAGATTTTTGATAAGATGATTAACCGCACGCATGGGGTCATTTTTGTAACGGGACCAACCGGCAGCGGCAAAAGCACAACGCTGTATGCCTGCCTGAACCGCCTGGATTCGACCGTCAAAAATATAATGACAGTCGAGGACCCTATTGAATACCAGCTGGAGGGCATCAGCCAGATGCAGGTGGCGCCGAAGAAGGGGATGAATTTCGTCAACGCCCTGCGGCATATCCTGCGGCAGGATCCCGATGTCATTATGGTCGGCGAGGTTCGCGATCAGGAAACAGCGGCGATGGCGATTCAATCGTCGCTGACCGGGCATTTGGTTTTCAGCACCCTGCATACCAACGATGCGGCCGGTGCTATCAGCCGCCTGCTGGATTTCGGGGTCGAACCGTATTTGGTCAGCTCCTCGCTGGTCTGTGTGCTGGCGCAGCGGCTTGTGCGGCGTATTTGCCCCGACTGCAAGCAGGCCTATGACCCGCCCGAGCATGAGCTGCGGGATTTGGGAATCATACAGAAGGACAAGACGCCTTTTTATATGGGAGCCGGCTGCGCCAAATGTTTTGATACGGGCTACCGCGGACGCACAGGCATCTATGAATTGATGGTCATCAATGACGAGATCCGCGATATGATTTACAGCCGCCAGACGGCAGGCGCCATCAAGCGCAAGGCCCTTGAATACGGAATGCAGACTTTGCGGATGGACGGTGCCCGAAAAGTTCTGGCTGGAACAACGACTTTGGCAGAGGTTCTCCGGGTTACGCAGTCGGATAACATATAAGGATTGTCAGAAGTACAATTGCTTATGCCGAGATTTGAATATATCGCTATCAATGCCGATAAGAAAACGGAAAAGGGCACCATTACCGCAGAAAGTGCCTTGGCAGCCCGCAAGCACCTTCGCAGCCGCGGACTGCATCCGATGGACGTAACGCAAGTCAGGGTCGAGGCGGCCCGCAGGACATTTAAGGATGTATTTGCCCGCGGCGCCCGCCGGGAAGTTGCCTCTTTTACAAAGGAACTGTCGACGATGCTGAATGCCGGCATCAAATTGACCGATGCCTTAAGCGTTTTGACCCTTCAGGTCAGTCACCCGCACCTGCGGGCAGCTGTAACGGAAATCCGTGACCGTGTAGTAACGGGCGAATCGTTTGCGGATGCCTTGGCCGAATACGAGCAGTTTTTCGATGTTATTTACGTCAGCATGATGCGGGTGGGCGAAGCCACCGGCACGCTGGGAGACAGTCTGGCAACAATGGCCGGCTTTATGGATAAGCGCCAGCGGCTCGAAGCGAAAATGACCACGGTGATGATGTATCCGGCCATTCTGCTGGTTTTCTGTGTAATTGTTGTGCTGGTTATTACCATTGCTGTGATTCCCAAGATAACCGAGCAGCTTGTTAAAACAGGCCAGCAGCTGCCGTGGATTACTTCGGTGATTATGAAGCTTTCGGCACTGCTGACGAGCTGGTGGGTGCTGGTGATTATGGCCGGCATTGCCGGTCTTGTGCTGCTGTATAAACGGCTGATGAGAACACAGCGGGGGGCTTATCTGCGGGATAAGCTGCTGCTGGGGCTGCCGGTCGTGGGCAAGCTGATCCGGCAGGAAATTGTAGCCCGCTTTACCGCAACACTGGCTACGCTGCTTGGTTCCGGCTTATCCATGGCTGAATCACTGCGGGTCGTCAGCCAAGTGACCGGCAATGTTATTATGATGAATGCCATTAAGCAGGCCCGCGAGCGGATTTTATCCGGTGCTGATATTTCGACTCCTTTGCGGGACAGCGGTGTTATTGATCCGGCAATAGCCCATATGGTAACTGTCGGTGAAAAAAGCGGTGAGCTGGAGCAGATGCTTCGGCTCATCAGCGAAAATCTGGAGGCGGATTCAGACCTGCGAATCGAACGGTTCAGTCGGGTGATTGAGCCGGTGATTATCATTTTTATGGCCGGCATTATCGGCATCATTGCCTACGCTACGCTGCTGCCGCTGTTTAAGTATTCGGTAACGCAATTTTAACAGAATCCAGATTACAGAAATGACAGAAATCTTAATTTTGAATAGTGAGGTAACTATGAGACAGGAATCAAAAGGATTTACGCTGGTTGAACTGATGGCAGTGCTGCTGATAATTGCTCTGCTGGCGGGGCTGGCGGCTACCAATTTTATGGGCCAGACCGACAAGGCCAAGGTGATTACCACCAAAGCAACAATGAAAACGCTGCACAATGCGGTTAATATGTTCAAGCTGGATACGGGACGCTATCCCAGCGAAGATGTCGGGTTGATTGAACTGATTGAGCAGCCGACGGATGTCGAGGGCTGGAATCCGCAGGGCTATCTGGAAAGCACAACCCTGCCCAAGGATGCGTGGAAGAACGACTTTGTCTATATGCTCAATCCCGAAAGCGGCAAGCCCTTTGTAATAATCAGCTATGGAGCTGACGGCAAAGAGGGCGGCGAAGGATATGATGCGGACTTGTACAGCACGGATACGGACTAGACCTCTGTTTTGTACGGATAGTCCGGCCGGTTTTGTGCTGGTTGAAATGCTGCTGGTTGTCGGGCTGATTGCCCTGATGACCGGTGTGGCTGTTATCAGTTTCGGGGCGATGTGGGGCAATTTGCGGTTTAAGCGTCAAGCCGAGCAGCTACTGACGGCCTTTCAAATGGCTCAGGATGCCGCTGCTCAAAGCGACCGCCGCTATGCGGTTGTTCTGGATTTTACTGAGCAGGCCTTTATTCTTCGCCAATTTAAATCACTGGACCTTCAGGGAATGGATCCGCAGGAAGCGATTATTCAAACAGTGCATTTTGATGATTCACTGACTTTGGATTACGTGCTGTATGATGATTTGGAAGATACGCGGCAGTCCGAGAATGTGACCGAGGCCCGTTTTCTGGCCGGCCGGTCCGGCTGGCAGTACGGCGGCAAGGTTGTTCTGCGGGATGCGGAAGGGCGGCCATGGACCATAGTCATCCATCGTTTTGCCAAGCCGCCGGAGCTGTTTGAAGGCGAAGTCGAGATCTATCTGCCGCAATATCCGGAACAAGTGCCGTTTTAGTGAAAATGGGAACGTCTGGTCTATTATTGGAAATAATGAGAAAAACAAGCAACATAACGCCAAGCGGTTTTACTATAGCAGAAGTGGCTGCAGCACTGGTGCTGCTGTCGCTGATATTATCCTCGGTGCTGGTACTGATGAACCGGTATGCCGCGGCAGTAGTTGATTTGCAGCTTCACCAGCAGGCCTTTGAACTGGCGCGAGCCAATATGGAGCGGCTGCTGTCCGAACCGAAACTGTCGGACATAAGCGACTACGGCACCAGCGATACCAATCCTGAATTGGAATGGCAGACGGTTGTTGAGCCATTCTATGAGCCTGTAACCAATCAGATGTGGATTCGGGCTGTCTGCTCAGCGGGGTATATGGATACCAAGGGACAGTATCAGAATGTGGAGTTGGAACACTGGATTACAAATCTGACAGCTGAGCAGGTCAAGCAGATTCTAGCCCAGCAGAAAGCCGAAGACGCCTATTTGGAGCTTCTGCAGGAAGGTCAGCTGACGGCAATTCAGGAAACAACCCGTGCCTATCTGGAGCAGATGGGCTTGGATGTGGAAGCATACGAGAAGCTGATGGCTCAGCAGCGTCGGAAAAAGCTGGAATATCTTTCCCGCAATGGATTTGAAGGATACCAAAACTTTCTTGGACAGCTTGAAGAAGAGGAAAACGCCTTTCTCGAAAAGATTGGAATGAACTTCGACGGGTATAATGAATTTGCACGGACTTATGTACCCAGAACCGAAGCAAGCGAATCTTTTTCCGTCGATTTGCCTCAAGAAGGATCGGAAACGATGCAGGATACGGCAAAAGATGCATCGGATACCGCCCGCCCGGCGGAAAGGTCTGATCCGAGCCGCAAGCCGGCATCCGACGGCGGATTTAACTGGGACAATGTGCCCCCCGAACTGGTCCCGCTGATTGAACAATTGCTGGGAATTAAAAAGAACGGATGAAAAGGTCTAAGCAAAATGCGTTTACACTGGTTGAGACGCTGATTGTGCTGATGCTGGCGGCCTTGATTGTCACAGCAGTGCTGGGCATTTATCAGCAGGTTCGCGGTGCAGCGGTTGCGATTCTGGAGCGGATGGAGAAGAATCGCCTCCAGACGGAGATTCTTCAGAAAATTGCCGAAGATATCGACCGGCTGGCTGCCCCCGGTTTTGATGCTGCTATTCGGTTTCGCAGCAAGCTGGATAACGGATTCCGCTCATCGCAGCTTGTTCTCGAAAACAGTTATTACGGCAGCACCAACCAGAAACAGACCTATGAACGGATTATCTGGCAGACGTCGTATGATCCTCAAGGCAAGACTCTGATTTTATATCGGATGCACGACGGACTAAACGTAGAGGATAAGGTTCTTGAAAAAGATGCTGCCTCATCACCGAGTGCTCAGATGTTTATTCCCGTTGCCGCCGGGGTAACCTATTTTGATATTCAGGCCCAGCAAGGTGAGAACATCTTGGGGGTTTGGCTGTCTGATACCCTGCCCAAAGCCGTACGAATCGGCATCTCATTTGCCCCGCTGCAGCAATTAGCGGATGGAAGCATCGGTGTGCCGGAAGAAAATATCCTCTATCGGACAGTAGCTGTTGACCGCACACGGGTGATACCGTATGAGTTTGTCAGAAAAAAGCTTGAACTGCCGATGGAGCAGGATCCCAATGAACTGCTCAACGAAGCCGATCCAAATACCGTTTCCGGTAAACAGCACAGTGGTGTGAAAAAATGAAATCAGGCCGAAAAACAACATGTTTTTCTTTGACGGCGGACAGATCCAGCGGATTTGCCTTTCTGGTAACACTGATAGTATTGGTTGTGCTGGCTTCGCTGGCTGCCGGATTATCGGTGCGGCTGACCATGGCCAAGCGGCGCCAGCAGTATATGGTTGATTATCAGCGAGCCCGCTATGGGGCCGACTCTGCGATGAAATATATTTTATCTGTGTTGCCGGCCAAAAATTTCCCCCTACAGAACCGCAAGGATAAGCCGGATTTTTCTGACTTATACTGGATGGATCAGCAGGAATACGGCCGGTTTATTGCGGACTGGGCAGCTGACGCCACAGATGAGCAGATTCAAGCTGTGCTTAAGCCGGGAGCGTCGCTTCGGCCTGCTGAACAGTCCAATCCCAAAGACCTGATTGCCCAGCTGCTGGCCTTATTTGGAGCAGAGGAGAAATTGAATGAGACAGAGCAATCCAATTGGATAGATGCAAATATTCCAGATTCCACTATTTCTTCAGCTGCCATGGAAGGATTCGAAGTGGTCGAACTGGATCCCAATGATGTCCAAGTGCCGGGGCCATATGGGCCGCCTTGGCCTTATGTAATTGAACCCATTGAGCTGGAAATGGGGCCTTGCCGTATTACTATTGTTATTGAAGATGAAAATGCCAAGATGCCGCTAAGCTGGCTGGTGACCAGCTCGGCACAGGCCAACAAGCGTGCGGAAAATGCACTTAAGACATTCTGCGAATGGATGGCTTGGGATAAACAGAGTCTTGCTCGGCTGCAGAATATTATCGAGACGGCGATGAAGGAAGTGGCCAAAAAGAAAATGTTTACCCTCAATCCCAGTCCAATTCTGCTCAGGCCTGTTTCCCAAACGCCCCAGACACCTGCTGCAACCCCCCAGACACAACAAGCAACCACCCGGATGACGACTTCTCCAGCCGCGGCCCAAGCAGCCGCCCAGCCCGCTGCCCAGACGCGGCCCCCGTCTGCCCACGCAACGGATTTTGCCAAACTGTTTCACAGTTCCCTGCTGGACCTTGAAGCCTTGGCTGAGCCGCTGCCGAATACCGGCCAGCGTCAGGAAAGTCCGCTGAAATATTTATCCTTGTGGGGAGCACAGCGGGTTAATATCAATACTGCACCGCGGCATGTGCTGGAGGCTGCGTTTACACTTGCCATTGATCCGCTGACTGCCAGCCAGCTGGCCCAGTCGGTTATCGTTCAGAGAAGGGAAAAACCGTTTCGGACGGCGGCCGAATTAAGAGAACTTGGCCGTTTGGATTCAGAAACAATGACTGTTCTGCAGAATTATATAACGACCACCAGTACATTTTTTCAGGTGCGGGTTATCAGCCGAAGCGGCAATGCCCGTGCTGCGGCAGTGGCTACAGTTATCAAGGAAGGCAGACAGATGGAACGGCTGGCCGTTATGTACGAGTAACCTAACACCGATATAAAACCGGAGTCAATAACATGGATGAAAAAGGAAGCTTAGGACTTTATATTTCGCGGGGTAAAGCGACAGCGGTATGGGTTTCTGCAGATACCCAGCCATCCGTTAAGCTGCTGTTCCATGTGGTGCCCCAGCCCGGTGAATCACAGAGTATAGCCCTGCAGGCCGCCCGGACTGCAATGCAGCAGGCAGCGGCGTTCGGCGAGGTTTTCGCTGCGATCGATTGCGGCTGCTATACGCAATATTTCCTGCATTCGGAATTCGAAGATTATGCGCAGGTAGCCGGCACGATTAAGTATGATGCCGAAGAGGCTGCCGCTGCTGATGCAGCGAATTTGGCGGTTGCCTTTGATATTACCGGACGGGATTCTTTTGGTTCAAAGGTTACGGTTTATGCGGCTGACAGACAGTATCTGACAGATATTCTGATGGATTTGCAGGAGGGCGGTTTGGATCCGACGTATATGGAGCCGGATGCTGTTTGTCTGGGACGCGCCCTTTGTCAGTTGACGCCTATGGACGAGCAAGTCGATGCGCTGTTTGTGATTTTGTCGGAGCCGAATTGTTATTTAATTCGCCCGAAGCAGGATTATGCTCCTACGGTACGCACATTTCTGGCTGGACAAGGTCAGGATATAACGGCAGTGCTGGCACGGGAAGTAGTGCTTTTGGCCGCAGCGGAAGAGGCCCAAAATCCGCTGACAACACTGGTGCTTATCGGGCGAACAGATGCAATTGATAAAACCCGCCTGCACCAGCGCACCGGTTTGGAAATAAAAACAGAAACGCCCGAAAAATCCCTTGGCATTGCGGATGCCGAAAGGGCCGGCTGCTATGAACTGCTGGCCGCCTATGGAGCAGCACTGGCAGGCCAAACGCGCGGTCATAAAGCTGATTTTCGCCAGGACTTTATGCCCTATCAAGGCCGCCGCAAAATGCTTGTCGGCAGTTTGCGGACCATCAGCATTTCTCTGACGGTACTGCTGACGGCGGTTGCTTTGTTCTTTCAGCTGAAGGCCTTTCAGATGCGCCGCTATGTAAGCAGAATGAGCGAAAAAACTCTTCTGGAACATAAGGCGGTTACCTATGGCAAACTGCCTCCGCGGGGAATGACGCCTTCTTCCAATCTGCGCCGGGAATACACCCGCGCCAAAGAGATGGAAGAAGGACTGGGTCCCGGGGATGAAAAATCGGTTCCTGCCAAACTAACATTTTTCTTTGAAGCCGTCAGCAAAACACCGCCCGGAGTTGATATTAATATTCAGCAGATTACCATTACCGAGCGTTCCATGAAGGTCAAGGGCGATACCAATAACAAGGCCGGCACAATGGCTTTGTTCAATGAGATTAACAAACATCCGAGGATATCCCTGACATCGGAGAGAACCAGCTCAAGTCCCGATGGTCGCGATACATTTGAAATTACGATTGAACCCAAGAAATGACGAGATCGACCAATGAAGCAGATGCTTAAAAATCCAGCATTTTATTATATCTTATTGCCGGTTCTGGCGGGTCTTTGGTTGCTGACGGCCGGATTTATTTTTTATCCCCGGTCAGTAGCCGCCTGGGAGGACAGCCGGAAAGAATACGAAAGCAGCCGGGAGTGGATAGAAAAATTGGTAATCCTTCAGCCCAAACGGCTGGCCTTTCAGGTGGATCCGTCTGCCAAGTCGGAAGAATTTGATTTTACTCGGACAATTTACGAATTTGCTCAGGTTTTTTCCATTTCTCCCAATAACTATACATCCAATGTGCGAGGCCTAGTCAAGCGGGCCGGGCGACCGAGCCGTTCAGCAGCAATTACGATTAAAAGCATCGATATTGAACGGCTTGCACAGTTTCTTTCTGCCATGCTGCTCCGCTGGCCGGAATTGAATTGCGAAGTATTAAGTTTGGAAAAAAACAAGGCCGGCAAAAATGACTGGAAGGTCGAACTGACTTTGACCTACTATTATTAGCAAGACTGGAAAGCGGTAAATCATCCTCTTGAATAGGAACTTTTCAGGGCATTTCTTGACGTCCGGCACGTTTTCTGCGATACTTTATAATTGATGAGTAAAAAAGTTGCTATTTTGGGTTCGACCGGCTCTATCGGGCGCAATGCGCTTCGTGTTCTTGAGGCGCTGCAGCCTGATTATGAAGTTATTGGACTGAGTGCCCATAACAACATTCGTCTGCTGGCCGAGCAGGCGTCGAAATTCAATCCCCGCTATATTGCCATTACGGACAATCCCGGCCAATTGGCTCTAAAGCAGATTTTTTCCGGCTTTCAAGGGCAGATTCTAACGGGACCTGAGAGTTTGGTCGAATTAGCTTCGCTGGATGAGGCAGATATCGTTCTTTGTGCGGTTGTGGGCGCAGCCGGACTTCCGGCGGCGTTAGCCGCTGCCAGATTAGGCAAAACTCTGGCGATCGCCAATAAAGAACCACTGGTTATCGCCGGTGAACTGCTGACCGAAGCCGCCCGCCAAAGCGGCGCTGTTCTGCTGCCGATTGACAGTGAGCATTCTGCGATTTTTCAGGCTATGCAGGCCGGTCAGCCCGACGAGATTCGCCGGATTATATTGACTGCTTCCGGCGGGCCCTTTCGCCAAACCCCTTTGGAGCAGATAAAAAATGCTACCATCCAGCAGGCTCTTGCTCACCCGACTTGGTCAATGGGGCCTAAAATTACAATCGATTCTGCGACGATGATGAATAAGGCATTAGAGGTCATCGAAGCCGTATGGCTGTTTGGTGTGCCGGTTGAGAAGATTGAAGTGCTTGTCCATCCTGAATCAGTTGTCCATTCAATGGTTGAGTTTATTGACGGGTCCATCATTGCCCAGCTTGGTACGCCGGATATGAAAGTGCCGATTCAGTATGCTCTCACATGGCCTAAGCGCATGCGTGGAATCGGGGACCGTCTGCAGCTAAGTAGTTTGGGGCAGCTGCATTTCGAGACGCCGAATCTGGAGCGTTTCAGGGCGCTAGAGCTGGGTTTTGAAGTAGCGCGTACCGCCGGCTCGGCGCCGGTGGTCTTTAACGCCGCCAATGAAGCAGCAGTGGCAGCATTTCTGGATGGGCGAATTCATTTTGGACAAATTGTAGAACTGATTGAAGACTGTCTTCTGTCCCATTCTGTACAGAGGCATTTGACACTGGACGAATTGCTGTCCATTGACGGCTGGGCACGGCGGTTTGTGGCTGAAGCACTGGTGCGGCAGACGGCAGCAGGTTAACAGGAAACATTTTAGGGGATTTCATGACAAATAAGCAAACGACATCACAGGTTGCAGAAAAAGGGGGGAAAAATACCCCGCAGATAATCGTCTTTGTGCTGGCTGCAGCAGCCGTTGTTATTTGGGGAATCAATAATCCATCTGTTGCCTTGCGCATTCTGGCAGTGATGCTCGGATTCGGCGGCATCGTGATGATTCACGAGTTTGGGCATTTTATCGTTGCCAAATTAGGCGGCATCAAGGTTGAAGCATTCTCCATCGGCTTTCCACCTGTTGTTGTAGGAATACGCAAGCTTAAAAAGGGCTGGCGGATACGTCTGCTGCCGAAAATCGGCCAGCCGCAGCATCTGGAAGAAGGCGATAACGAAACCGAATACCAAATCGGTCTGATACCCGTCGGCGGATTTGTAAAGATGCTGGGCCAATCGGATTCCGGTGCCGCCGAAGCCACCGATGACCCCCGTTCGTATGCCAACCGTCCTATATGGATTCGTATTGCCACAGTGGCGGCAGGAGTGGTATTCAATGCGATTGGCGCTGTAATTATTTTTATCATCTTATTTATGAACGGCATCAATCTGAAACCTGCTATGGTGGGACAGGTGGTGCCCAATTCTCCTGCTCAAGAAGCCGGTCTTCGTCCCGGTGATGAGATTATTCAGGTAGACGGAGAACGTTTTGTTGATTTTGAAGCCGTATTGCTGGCACCTGTGCTGTCGGTGCCGGGTGAGCCGGTTACTTTTGTGGTGCGGGAAGCAGACAGCGGCCGGGAGAGGAAAGTTAGAATTGTTGCAGAAAAGCAGGCCGGTGATTCATCCAATTTGCGCAAAATGGGAATTGCTCCGCTGACAACCCTGACGGTTGAACCTCAGATTGCCCGTTCGCCTGAACTGGTCGATGAGATCTATAAACTGACAGGTCTCTATCCGGGTGATCAGGTCAAAGCTGTGAATGGACAGCCGGTTGACCATCCTTGGGATTTTGCTCGAAAGGTATCAGGGATTTTTGATTCGACAGTAAGGCTGACGATAGCGAGGCGGTGGCAGTCAGCCGACGGTTCTGAAATGCTGGTCGATGTGGATTTTCCAATGCAGGTAGGGCCTGTGGTGGAAAACTTCCGTGATGAATTTGATCTGGCACACTTTAGCCGGCTGGTTCCGCGTCTGAAAATAGAAGCTGTCATGGAGCCGACTCACGCCGATACTCTGATACGATGGTTTCAAACGGCGATACTTCGCCGCCCGCTTGAGCCGGCGGCCTGGGATCTGCTCAAAGCGGGAGATATTCTGCTTAAGGTGGCTGATGTTGAATATCCCAATTACAAACAGCTTCGGGAATTGACAACGGCTTATGAGGGCAAACCGCTTCCCATTACAGTCCTTCGCAGCGGCCAGCAGGGCGATACTTTGCCGATAGAAATAGTTGTAACTCCAAAAGCCCGAATCGGCAGCAAACGGATTATGATTGGCTTTGCGGCGGGTCTTGATTTAGACAATCCGGTGGTGGGGCAGGTTTTGTCCCGAACCGATCAGGCAGAAGACCTGCCGGCCGTTCCTGCTGGAGCTGTCATTACTGCAATCAACGGCCGGGCGGTAGAGAATTTTTATCAGATTGCAGCGATGCTGCAGGACAACGCTGGCCGAAGCGTCAGCATCGATTATCAGTACAATGGTCAGTTCGGCAGAACGAACCTGTCGGTGGATGCCTATGAGCCTGTTCATGCGCAGGCGATGATTGCCGTCGGCATTCCCTTTGAGGAACTGACGCGCTGCTACAAGGCCGCCAATCCTGCAATGGCGGCAAAAATGGGTTTCAAAAAGGCCGGTCAGTTTGTCCTGCGCAGCTATGTGACGCTCGGACGGCTGTTTCAGCGCAGCGTTCCGGTCTCCTCCTTAGCTGGTCCGGTCGGCATTCTTTCGATGTCTTATCAGGTCGCCGGTGATTCACTGGCTCATTACCTCTATTTTCTAGGCCTGATCAGCTCTTGTCTGGCAGTGATGAACCTATTGCCTCTGCCGGTTCTCGACGGCGGGCATATTGTGTTTCTGCTGATTGAAAAGATAACCGGCCGGCCTATCCATGAGCGCGTGCTGGCGCCGATTATGTATGCAGGCATGGCATTGCTGCTGGGCCTGATTCTGTGGGTGACATATCATGATATCCTGCGGATTATGTTTGGATAGGAATCTTGGGACATTGAATCGGACGTTTCGAAAACTATGGTATTTCGGGCGAAGCCGCTATTGTCCAGTCTGCGGCAGCTGGGTAAGAAAGTTTAATTCCTATGGCCGGGCATGCCGTAGCGATGCTCAATGTCCGGTCTGTCAGTCTTTAGAGCGTCATCGTTTCGTATGGATTTATTTCAAACAGCGGACCTGCCTGTTCGACGGCCAGCCCAGACGGATGCTTCACTTTGCCCCCGAGCCGGAATTCACACGACAGTTCAGAAAAATCCGGACGCTGGAATACATATCAGCGGATTTAATGAATCCGGATGTCTCATTGAAAACCGATATTTGCCAGATTGACTGTCCTGACGAGTCGTTTGATATTGTCTATTGCAGCCATGTTCTGGAGCATGTTCAGGATGATTGCAAGGCCATAAGGGAAATCTATCGGGTGCTCAAAAAAAATGGACTGGCAGTCATTCTGGTGCCAATTTCGGCAAAGGCGACATTTGAAGACCCTTCTGTAACCGACCCTCGTCTGCGCGAACAGATGTTTGGGCAACATGACCATGTCCGTCAGTATGGGCCTGATTTTCTGGAACGTTTGGCTGCGCAGCATTTTTCTGCCGCGGCGGTTTATGTATCAGAGCTTCTTTCTCCGCAGCAAGCCGAAATAATGGGATTAAAAGCGATCGATGAAAGAAAAATGCCGGTTTTTTCTTGCCAAAAACTGTAACAATTCAAGGGGTACTGTGTAAAGGATGGGAATAACGCGGGCCGTTTCGATGCATGACAAAAGAAGCATCAGTGTTGTAATCCCTGCATATAATTGCCAAGCGTATATCAGGCGGGCAATTGACAGCGTTTTAGGCCAAAGCCGGCCGGCGGATGAAATCATCGTCGTTGACGACGGCTCCACCGACGGCACAGCCGAAGCGGTCCGAACCTACGGGGCCAAAGTGATTTTGATTCAGCAGGAGAATGCCGGCGTCAGCGCCGCCCGAAATGCCGGCATCCGTGCGGCATCCGGTGATTGGATTGCTTTTCTGGATGCCGATGATGAGTGGCTGGCCGACAAGCTGCAGGCACAAGACGATCTTTTTACCCATTACCCGCAGCTCAAGTGGAGCTATGCCAATTTTGTCAAACAGAGCGGCCCGGCTGCCAAACCGGAGCATCCGCAACGGAAAAATCCGGACAAACCGTTTTTTGACGATTATTTTAATGCCTATTGTCACGGCTTTTTTGCTTGGACAGGTACCGTAATGCTCGATCGCTCTGTATGCGATACAGTCGGCCTGTTTGAACCGGGTATGAAGCGCGGACAGGATAATGACCTGTGGTATCGGATAGCTTACCAATACCCGCAGGTCGGCTACCTATCGCAGCCGCTGGCTGTTTATCATTTGGATAATCCCGTCAGCTCAACACAGATTAACGACAAAATTGATTTTATGCTCAGTCTGATAGGCCGCCATGAGGAGCTTTCCAGAAGGTTCAATCGCTATGAGGCTTTTCGGCCCTGCATAACGCATATGCTGCAGGTCTGGCTTCGCCAGCTGACAGCCCAAAAGCGGTTTGCTGACACACGGATTCTGCTGGACCGGTTCGGCAGCTATCTGCCGGAGCGGTTTGTCCGTGAAATGGGCTTTCGGCTGTTGTTTCCGTCTTTGACAAATCCGATTGCCGATGCATGGATGAAAGTTAAAAGGTCAATTCTGCTGACAGGCAAGCCGTGACCGATAAGCCGAAAATAGTGTTTGTTACCACAGCATTGCTCTCGCCGCCGCATATCGGCTGCATGCAGCGGACGGTCAATATCTGCCGCTGTCTGGCTATGACAGGGCAGGTAACAATGCTGGCGGTATCACATCGGTTTGATGAGCGCTCGGTTGAACTGTGCAAAAACGAGTTTCCGTCTTTTTATCAGATTAGACTTGGCTCCTATGATGAGTACCCGCCTTTGCAGGGGGCATTTAAGCTCAAATGGGATATGCATTGGCCGTTCAGTCATGGCATACAGGCTGATGCTGCCGGCCAAAAGCTGTTTGCTCATCTGATTGAGACCAGTGATCTTGTCTGGTTTCACACCCTTGGCGCGGCGTTTCCTTTCAGCAAACAGACGCTGCCGTGTCGGTCGGTGATGGATTTGGATGATATCAATCATCTAAAATATACTCTGCGGTCGCGCTGGGATTCTAATTTTCGCTTCCGCTGTTCGGCTCAGGTGCAGGCGCTGAAATGGAAACGGCACGAGTATCGGGCTGTCAAAACATATGATATTGTTGCTGTTTGCAGTGAACAGGACCGAAGATATCTGAATGCTGCCAATGTGCGGGTGATTCCCAACGGTTTTACGGCATCGGCAAAGCCGCACTGGCAGCTGCCCAATCCGTTCCGAATCGGCTTTATCGGCACACTCGGTTACGGTCCCAATTATGACGGGCTGGTCTGGTTTCGGGACAACGTGTGGCCGGACATCCGCCGCCGCAAGCCCCAAATGGAGCTTCGTATCGTCGGTTCGCCTCCTCCACTGCAATACCGTGTGGAAGCGGATGGCTTCACGCAGTTGGGCTATATAGCCGATCCGGCCGACGAGATAAAAAGCTGGTCTGCGCTGATTGTGCCGATTCATTACGGCGGGGGGACCCGCATCAAGATACTCGAGGCATTCAGCCGTCTGTGTCCGGTTGTTGCAACATCGGTAGGGGCACAGGGCATCGATGTAACCGACGGCAAAGATATCCTGTTGGCTGATAATCCGCGCCGATTTGCCGACTGCTGCCTGGAACTGTCAGAAAATCCCGAAAGAGGCAGGCTGCTGGCTCAGGCTGGCTGGGAGCTGTTTGAGCAGAAATACACGTGGGATAAAATTGCGCACAGGGTGCGTCAGGTTGTGGAGGAAGCAATTGTTCAGCGATGATGCAGCAGACCATTCAGATCAGTGCTGTTATTCCGGCCTATAATGCCCAAAAATATATTGCACGGGCAATAGAAAGCATTCTGCGGCAAAGCCGGCCGGCAGATGAAATTATTGTTGTTGATGACGGCTCGACCGACGATACTGCTGCAGTGGTCCGCTCATATGGAGACAAGGTCCGGCTGATCAGCCAATCCAACGGCGGCGCCAGTGCTGCACGCAATGCCGGCATACGGGCCGCAAAGGGAAACTGGATTGCCTTTCTCGATGCCGATGACGAATGGTTGCCGGAAAAGTTGCTTTTACAGACGGAGTTGTTACTGAAACATCCTGATTTGGTCTGGATAACGGGTAACTATTTGCAATGCTTGTGCGATGAAAATCGAATTGCTGAATACACGCCCGTTCCAACTTGTATTCAATGTCTTAAGGGGAGAGATTATTACGAGAGTTATTTATTTGCAGTTCAATTGTATGAATGGGGTCATATTGATTGTATGTTGATACAAAAGAAGACCCTTGAGGAACTAGGCCTATTTTCTACAGAAATGCCGATAGCAGAGGATATCGATTTATGGCTTCGGATAGCGTATAGACATCCGAAAGTTGGTTTTACACCGTATCCTCTTGCGGTTCATCATTTGCTTGAATTCCATACACTGATGACATCGCCGCGTCCTGCCTTTTTGTATCAGAATTTTATCCGCAGACATTTCCAATTGGCTCAAAAGGAAGAGGTAATTGAACAATTTATCCCTGCTGCTGGGGCGATTATGCGTCGCTGGATTCGAGGGATGCTGTTTGAAGGCCGTAAAGAAGAAATACGAGGTTTTTTAGTTCAGTATCCTCAATGCTTTTCCGTATGTTATCGCTGTTTCATTTATTTGTTGACTGTTTTTCCAATGATAACTGTTTGTTTGCTAAAAATAGCATCTAAGATCGTACGCACTTTAAAAATACGGAGACGACTTACTCGTCGGCCGCCGAAGGTCATATAAGGCGATTTTTTAAGACTGATGCGTTTATGGCCGGTTTTGATTCCACCAATAGGGATGTACAGGATAGCCATCCTCTCCGATTTCCCAAAAGGTCTGGTAGCGAATCCATTCCGTATGGCCATCAAATAAGGCGACATTGCATCCCCCGCGGTGGATCTTGGGTAAAGCCCAATTAAAGGGATATAAATTTACAGAAAGAATACCGGTATTGGAGTCGTTTAATCCATCCCCGTCAAAATCAGTGTCCCATTTCCATTGAAACGACTCAAAAACGTGGTCACGCTGCGTGTCAAGCATCATGAGATAATTGGCGGGGGACTTAATGGAAAGGGCATTTACTGGATTACTCTTTTTTTTCAAAATAGATCCATTCCACTCGTTAAGAAAAACGAAAGGTGCTCTTTCAGATGCAAAGAGACCATAATACACACCAATCCACACGGCCTTTTCTCCCCAGTTTTTCTTGGCCATCGGACATCGACGGAGCTTGTGGTCCATTCCCCAGCTTCCATAGGATTCTTCTGTCAGATAGCAGGAAAGACGGTTGTACCAATAGGTTTCAGGAACCAGAGCATTTCCGCCATTTGTGTAATCACATGTGTCAGCGTATGGAACGATTTCGCTGTCGTTTTCCGCTGCATAAGTTAGTGTTGCCAGCGCCCATTGCTTCATCTGGGCGGAGCAGACGGCTTGTTTGGTCGCCAATTTGGCATTGTTCAGGGCCGGAAGAATAACCGATACAAGCAAGGCAACCGCCGCAATTACGGTCACTAATTCGATGAGCGTAAATCCCTTTTTCTTCATTAGTTGAGACTGTAGCACCATAACGGATTTTTCTGAATCTGTGTGCAAGTAAACTTTCGCATATTTTATTAACATTTTAAGCGGCTGGAGCTAATGCTTCCAGCAGAAACTCGAATTTTTTATCATGTACGGCAGAATTCCCGAACATATATTTTATTCTTTCCCGCCAC
>Ga0116145_1000338_pt1 | contig 58642 bp, 51 predicted proteins | sample AD_JPNHG1_MetaG_FD_89747 | JGI IMG/M metagenome (GOLD analysis project Ga0116145, IMG submission 89747) | Active sludge microbial communities of municipal wastewater-treating anaerobic digesters from Japan - AD_JPNHG1_MetaG | ecosystem: Engineered > Bioreactor > Anaerobic > Digestate | place... | reverse complement strand
TCTCATGATGACCAAGCAGGAGGTGAAGGAGGAGTACAAGCAGCATGAAGGGGATCCCATGATCAGGAGCAGGATCCGCTCCATCCAGATGCACATGGCCCGCCGCAGGATGATGAAAGAGGTTCCCAAGGCAGATGTGGTCATCACTAACCCCACGCACCTGGCGGTGGCGCTCAAATACGAGCGGGGCAAGATGGTGGCTCCCGTAGTGCTGGCAAAAGGCGCCGGTCACCTGGCGGAAAAGATCAGGGAGATCGCGCGCGCCGGCGGCATACCCATCGTGGAAGACAAGCCCTTGGCACAGGCTTTGTATAAAACCGTGGAAATCGGTGATGTGATACCAGAGGAGTGGTACAAAGCGGTGGCTGAGATACTTGCATATGTCTACAGACTCAAGGCGGGCATCAGGTAAATGGCGCAGAAGTTAGAGCTCCCATTCAATCTCGACCGGAAAGTCGCCAGTGATATCGTCATGGCCTTCGGGGTCATGGTGGTCATGGTCATCGTACTCGTCCCGCTGCCCACGTTTCTCCTGGACATCCTTCTCACCTTCAGCATCGCCATCGGCGTCATCACGCTGATGGTGAGCATGTACACCGTCAATCCCCTGAACTTCTCGGTGTTCCCGTCGCTGCTTTTGGTGGTGACCCTCTACCGCCTGGCACTCAACATCGCATCGACGAGGCTGATCCTGCTGCACGGCTCCGAGGGCGAGCTGGCGGCGGGCAGGGTGATCAACACATTTGGCCAGTTCGTGGTCGGCGGAAGCTACGTGGTCGGGTTCGTGGTGTTCGCCATTTTCGTGATCATCAACTTCGTGGTCATCACCAAGGGCGCCACGCGCATCGGCGAAGTGACCGCACGATTCACCTTGGACGCCATGCCCGGCAAGCAGATGGCCATCGACGCCGACCTCAATGCGGGCATGATCACCGAGCAGGAGGCCCGCGAGCGGCGCGACCTCATACGCCGTGAGGCGGAGTTCTACGGGGCCATGGACGGAGCCACGAAGTTCGTGCGGGGAGATGCCATAGCAGGCATCATCATCACCTTCATAAACATCATAGGCGGTATCGTCATCGGAGTCCTCCAGCACAAGATGCCGTTCTCCGAGGCGCTCACCGTCTACACCACCCTGACTATCGGCGACGGTCTGGTCTCGCAGATCCCGGCGCTGATCATCTCGTCCGCGGCAGGCATCCTCGTCACCCAGTCGGCTGCAGACAAATCCATCGGCAGGCAGCTCTCCGAGCAGCTGTCCTTCCAGCCCATGGCCCTGCTCTCCGCAGCGGTGATCATCTTCTGCTTTGGAATGGTCCCGGGCATGCCTCATGTCTCGTTCCTCGCCATTTCCCTGCTCTTGGGCGGAATCGGATGGCTGTCCCTGAGATTCAGGAAAGAGGACGAGATCAAGGAAGAAGCCGCGCCCAGGGAGGAGGAGGTGTCGCCAGAATCCCTGTTGCCCATGGACATCCTGGAGTTCGAGATCGGATACGGTCTCATCCCCCTGGTGGATTCGTCTCAGGGCGGCGAACTTTTGACGCGCATCAAAGGCATGCGACGGACCGTGGCCGGCGACCTCGGGGTCATCGTGCCGCCTATCCATGTCCGCGACAACCTGGATCTCAAACCGAACGAATACAAGCTCATGCTCAAAGGATCGGAGATCGCGCGCTCGGAAGCCATGGCGGACAGGCTCATGCTCCTGAACCCGGAAAACGTGCAGATCGACATCCCGGGCATCCCGGTCAAGGAACCGGCATTCGGCCTCCCTGCGCTTTGGATCAAGAAGTCCGACAGCGAGCGGGCCCAGCTGGCGGGACTGACGGTGGTCGACGCATCCACGGTCATCGCAACCCACCTCACCGAGGCGATCAAGGCAAACGCACACGAACTCCTCGGAAGGCAGGAGCTTCAGTCCATCCTTGACACCGTGTCGAGATCCCATCCCAAGGTGGTGGAGGATCTTATCCCCTCCACCCTCCCGGCTGGAGTGGTCCTGCGGGTGTTCAGGAATCTGCTCAAGGAAAAGGTATCCGTCAAGAACGTACTGACCATTCTGGAAACTCTTGCCGACTACGGCGCCATGACCAAGGATCCCGACATTTTGACGGAGTATGTCAGACAGGCCCTCATGCGTATCATTTCCAAGCCCTACATACAGGACAACGCCATCCGTGTCCTGGCTCTGGACCCCGCTGTAGACGGGATGATTTCGCATTCCATACAGCATACCGATCATGGTTCGTATCTTGCATTAGAACCCGAGAAATCACAAAAGATCCTGATGACGTTGAACAAGGAGGTGCATAACGTGGGCAAACAGGGACTGGTTCCGATCCTGCTGACTTCGCCTGTCAGCAGATCCTATATCAAGCGGCTGACCGAGCGGTACATGCCGGACCTTGTGGTCCTCTCCCACAACGAGATACCTCCGGAAATCACTATCAAAAATCTCGGGATGGTAAGGGTCGATGCAAATTAAGACATACACCGCGGGCTCCATGAAGGACATCCTCTCCCGGATCAAGAGCGAGCTGGGCTCGGATGCCGTGATTCTCTCGAAGCGCGAGATCGCGGACAAGACCTTCGGTATGGCCGCCCGGCCCATGATCGAGGTCACGGCCGCCGTGGATTATGACGAGAGCAGGGTCGGCCCTCGCCCCAGAGGTGTGAGGTCCGCCGCAAAAACGCCGGAAAACCTGTCTGCGGGGGCCCACAGCTTTCCTGGCCAGAACCTTTCGAACGATATCGCGGAACTCAAGGAAATGATGAAGGAGCTCATCGCCCATTCAGGCATGAAGATCCACCAGAACAGCCCCATGAGGAAAAAGCTTCTTGCCAGGGGAATCAGGCCCAACCTCGTCGACGTCCTTCTGAGCAGGCTCGGGGAAGGGGCAAGGGGAAACGCCGTGAAGGACCTCCTGCACAAGATCGTCAGGACAAGCCCTCCGACGTCGAGCAGGATATGGGTTTTTCTTGGCACCACCGGGGTCGGCAAGACTACCACCATCGCGAAGATCGCGGCCGGCGGAGTCCTCAGCGGAAAGAAGAGGGTTGGGCTCATCACCCTCGACACGTACCGGATCGGCGCCATCGACCAGGGACGGACCTATGCCAAGATACTGAACATCCCGTTCATGTCCGTCGCCACGGCCGCAGAGTTCAGGGCCGCGCTCGGCAGGATGGACTCTCTCGATCTCGTTCTCGTGGACACCGTCGGCAGGTCGGGACTGTGCAAAGACTACATCCCCCAGGTCAAAGACTACCTCGACGGGATCGACCCCTGCACATTCCTCCTCATGCCGGTGGCGACAAGGGACAGCGAGATGGACGCCGTCACCAGAACCTTCTCGGAGCTCGGCATACACCGGATGATCTTTACCAAGGCGGACGAGGCGATCCAATCCGGCTCAATCATCACCCACAACCTTCTCCACCGGATTCCCGTCTCGTACATCACCACCGGGCAGAAGGTGCCTGAGGACATCGAGGAAGCATCATCGTCAAGGATCATACAGAGGAGTCTCGGAGATATATCATGAAAGATCAAGCGCATACATTGAGGAAAATCTTCGAGGGGACAACGCCTCCCTGCCCGCACGTTCTCTCCGTGACGTCCGGGAAAGGCGGCGTGGGCAAGACGAGCATCGTGGTCAACATGTCCATTATTCTCGCTTCCCGCGGCAGAAAAGTGCTCGTGCTCGACGCGGATCTCGGGTTGGCCAATATCGACGTCATGCTGGGACTGACCCCGAAGTACAATATACAGCACGTCCTCGCGGGGCAGTGCGCTCTGGAAGACATCATCCTTGAAGGGCCTGAAGGCATCAGGATCATTCCGGCATCGTCCGGCATCCAGGAGCTTGCCGACCTGACTCATGAGCAGCAGCTCTGCCTGATGAACTCACTGGACTACTTCAATCAGGATATCGACTACATGATCATCGATACGGGGGCCGGGATATCCCGCAATGTCATGTACTTCAATGCCGCCTCACAGCGGGTCATCGTGGTCGCCACCTCCGAGCCGACTTCCATCACCGATGCGTATGCGCTGATCAAGGTTCTGAGGAAACACTACGGCATAAAACGATTCGATCTCATCGTGAACAATGTTTCCTCCAAAGTGGAGGGAGATCAGGTCGCACGACAGTTGAGTTTAGTATGTGATAGGTTTTTAGGGGATGTGGTCCTTGAGACACTCGGGTCCATTCCGGAGGACAAGAATATCTCCGAGTGCATCAAAGGACAGAAGGCATTTGTCGGGGTTCATCCCGCAGGGGAGGCTTCAAAACGCCTGAAGAGGATCGTAAGCCGCATGGAACAGACCTCACGACCCTCGTCGAACGGCAATCTGCAGTTTTTCCTCAGAAGGATGCTCCTCAACCAGATGAAGGGGTCGTACCATGCAGGACATAGCGTTTCCAGATCTTACTGAAGAACAGAAGCTCAACCCGAAGGTCCGGTCGAAGGTGATCAGCGAGTTCTCGCCTTTGATCAAGTACATCGCCAGCCGCATCGCCATCAGACTTCCACCCCATATCGACCTGAATGACCTCATCAATGCGGGTGTAATCGGGCTCATCGACGCCATCGAAAAGTTCGATGCATCCAAGCAGATCAAGTTCAAGACCTATGCGGAATTCAGGATCCGGGGCGCCATTCTGGACGAGCTGCGCTCCATGGACTGGGTCCCCAGGTCGGTGCGGCAGAAGGCCCGCAAGGTGGAAGATACCTATGCGAAGCTCGAGTACGCTCTCGGCAGGCCCGCAAGCGATGAGGAAGTGGCCCGCGAGATGAAGATCGATATCGAGAGCTTTCACCGTCTCATCTCTGAAACCGCGTCCGTCTCGCTCCTGAGCCTCGACGACCTGGGCGAGGACGATTCCGATATGTCAAAGAGAAATCTCCTTGAATATATCCTTCAGGACGAGAAGGACTGGCCCTCCCACAGGCTCAGATATGCAGAGATCCGGGAGATGGTCGCGAAGGCCATCATGACCCTCCCCGAGAAGGAGCGCATGGTCATCTCCCTGTATTATTACGATGAACTGACCATGAAAGAGATCGGTCATGTCCTCAAGTTCACCGAATCACGGGTGTCCCAGATCCACACCAAGGCTATTCTGAGGCTGCGCTCGAAGATGCAGAAGATCTTCAAGGAGATCCGGTCCTAAAGATTTGGCGGAAAATTTTCGATGAGACGAAAAAGATCTTGGAGGCGGCTATGGCAATTGACAAGAATATGAAGATCCTCGTTGTCGATGACTTTTCGACAATGCGCAGAATCGTGAAGAACATCCTCAGACAGCTCAACTTCAACAACATTGTCGAAGCCGACGACGGTTCTACTGCACTGGACATCCTGCAGAAAGACAAGATCGACATGGTCGTATCCGACTGGAACATGCCCAAAATGACCGGGCTCGAGCTTCTCAAGGCGGTGCGAGGCGACGATGCGCTCAAGGACATACCATTCCTGATGGTCACCGCGGAGGCCCAGCAGGAAAACATCATCGAGGCGGTGAAGTCCGGAGTGAGCAACTACATTGTGAAGCCTTTCACTGCTGAGACACTCGGCCAGAAGATCAATCAGATATTCAGTAAATAAGAGGTGCAGGCGTGTCGAATGCCCCGGGCAAGAAAGCCGAGCTGGACAAGGACGGGATATCCTTTGACTTCAACAAGGCCCAGCTCGACCAAGACGGGATCTCCCTGACCGATGCCGCTGAAGACCTGTCCTCCCGGGAAACCGACACCCAGACGCAACCCTCGGAAACAGCCGCCCAGGCAGCCCGCACCCCGACACGCAGGATCATCATCTTCTCCCTGATTGCAGGCGCCGCCGCCCTCTGCCTGGCCATCGGCACAGTGCTCCTGCAGACCGCCGAGAAACCGCCGGCTCATGCCCCGGCAACCGTTCACGATCCCGGCCCTTCCCTCGCAACGCCTTTGTCCGATGGAGAAGTCCTTCTCGACCCCTTCATGGTCCTCTTCGATTCGAACGACCCCGGCGAGTCGGGAGTGGTGTTCGCCCAGGTCAGCCTGCAGGTGGCTCCGGGCATGGGACCGAACATCTTCAGCCGACTCTTTGATATCAGGAGTCTCATTTACCAGAGGATCTCGGCAAACGCGGGGATCTATTCAAAGAACGAACTGGCCGCCATGATCCGCGACGATCTGAAAGATCTCAACGTCAAGGATGTAGCGTTCATCCAGTACGAAAAGCGATAAGACAATACAGTCTGGAGCCTGAGGATAGGGAGATGCACAGGCATGTCGTATAATATGCGGAGCATACCGAGCCGATGAAATTCACGGACATGACTGGAATCGACGGCATGATCTCGTCGGAGGACCCTTCCAGGAGAAGGAAGGCGGCGACACTGCTCGCCGAAGCCGGCGGAGACGCCGCACTCGACAGACTCGAGCTGCTGCTCAGGGACGAAAACAGCGGCGTGAGAGATGCCGCCCAGAGCGCCGTCGTCCTGCTCGGCTCACGGGCGGCTGTCGAAAAGATGCTTCCTCTGCTGTCTGACGAAGATCCGTCCGTCCGGAACACCGCCATCGACATTCTGAGAAAAATCGGCATCGACGGGGTCGATCTGCTCCACGCGCATGCGAAGGATGCTGACGACAACGTGCGCATGTTCATACTCGATATTCTCGGGACCATTGGAATCCACGAGAGCGTGGACATTCTCATCGAAGGGCTCTATGACGTCAACCCCAATGTCAGAAACGCCGCGGTGATCTCGCTCGGCGAGCTGGGAGATCCCAGGGCTTTCGACCATCTCAAGCAGCTTATCAACGACGAGGAATGGATTCGCTTCTCGGTCATCGAATCCCTTGCCCGCATCCCCCACGAACAGGCGGTGGACTTCCTTCTCGATGAGCTGAAGCGGTGGTCGAACGATGGAATCACCGTATGCGCCATTCTGGAGACACTCGCTGCGATAGGTTCCCGCGAGGCCGTCCGTCCGCTTATGGACATACTCGAAGGCTCGGATCAGTATGTGAGGTTCGCCGCTGTCCGGACGCTGCTCGCCATCATGTCCGGGGATGATATCGCCGCGCTGGACCCCGAGAGCCTGCAGCTTGTCAGAAACGTCCTGGAGAGCTACCTCTCGGAGGCAGAGGGCGATCATCTCTACCGCGTGCTCGAGGTTCTGGGCCGGATCGGGGATGAGGAAAGCTCCATGCGCATCGTCGGATTGTCCGGCGGGGTCGAGCCGGATATCGAGACAGACAAGTGGGGCGCGATCAGATCCGCTCTCGAATCCCTGGGAAACGTGGGGCTGATGGTGAGCCTTCTCGATGCGGACGAGAAGAGCGCAATCCTCGGAGCCGAGGTCCTGGGGAGCATCGGAGGAGAGCGGGAAGCCCGGGAAATAGCCGCTCGGATCTCTACCCGGAATGGGTATGGGAAGCGGGTCATGGCCGATGCGCTTGCCCGCATCGGCGGGAAAGGCTTGCGGCAAACCATGCTTCGCCTCATCGGTGATGAGGACGGCCACGTGGTGGGTTCGGCGCTTAAGGCCCTGGGCGAAATCGGTTGTCCTGACGATATCAGTGAGCTCCGGAAATTCCTGCATCATCCATACCCTGACGTGAGGAGCCGTGCCCTGGAGACGATCGCACGCATCGGCTCGGAGAAGGCGGAAGAGTGCTTTACCGGACTCGCGGGAGACGCCGATCCGAATGTCCGCATCATGGCGCTCGAAGGGCTGCTCAGAATGCGGAGCTCCCACCTCGGGCACGTCTCGTCCTACCTGCTCAAGGATCCGAGCTGGGAAGTCCGGACGGCGGCGGTCAACATCATAAGAGACGCCGGCCTGCCTCTCGAAGATGATCTTCTTGTGGCCCTGCTCAATGACGAGCGTGACGAAATACGCCGGCCGGCAATCGATATCGTGGGGATGAGAAGGATCGAGAATCTGAGGTCTTTTCTCGTAGACGCTATCGACAGCGAAGAGATGTGGACCGCCTTTCACGCCGTCGAAGCGCTCGGCAGGTTCCGGGACGACGACGCGAAAACCAGGCTTCTCTCCATTCTGGAAAGGGGCCCGGATTTTCTGCGCATTTCCGCAGCCAAAGCGCTCGGAGAATGGGAGGACGAGGCCCTCGCCGCCGAGCTCGAGGTGTATCTGGATGATGAAAACATCGACGTGGCCCGCGCCGCCGCCGAGGCGATAGACAGCCTTCATGGAGGGACATTCTGATGGAAAAACTGATACTGAAGGCCATCGAACATCTCGAAGACCTTCCCACCCTTCCCTCCGTCGCCATAGAGATGATGAGTCTCTCGCGGTCTCCGGACGTTTCCATCAGGGCTGTTTCGGAATGTATCCACAAGGACCCCCCGCTCGCCGCAAAGGTTCTGAAGATGGCGAACTCCGTCTTTTACCGCAGGGGATCCCAGGAAATCGACACGCTCCATCGAGCCGTGCTCCTGATGGGCCTCAATGAGATCATCAACATCACCACATCGGTCTCCGTCTTGTCCGCACTGGGCTCCAGAAAAGCACAGGAAACAGCCATCAGAAAAAATTTCTGGGACCACTGCGTGGCGACCGCCCTCATAGCACGCCGCATCGACACGCGGCTGCGCATGAATCTCCAGGGCAGGGAATTTGTCGGTGGACTGCTCCACGATATCGGGAAGATCATCCTGGACGAGTATTTTCACGACCAGTTCATGCGCTCCCGCGAGCTGTCCGCTGAAACAGACCGCCCCCTCTTCGAGGCGGAGGAGGAGATCCTTGGCACCACCCATATGGAGGTCGGACATTTTATCGCACAGAAGTGGGGGCTCCCTCCGTACATCATTGATGTCGCCCTCTATCACCACCATCCGGAGCAGGCACAATTCAAGGACATCTGCTCGGTCGTATCCATCGCGGATCTTCTGGCAAAAGCCAGGGAGATCTCCTGCGATGTGGATATCCCGCCCTTCGTCCTCAAGGACCAGCAAGGATGGCACATCCTGAAGAAGATGGGGCACCGCATGGATCTCGTCGATATCGAGCGGCTCACCTTCGAGATCGAAGACATCGGCCGCGAGGTCAAAGAATACCTGTCCGCTGTCATGGATCAGGACGGCGGGGAGAGCACGAATGGCTGACAACCTCAACACCGGCCGGCTCCAGATGACGGACGAGACCTTCCGTCTGCTGAGGGATTTCATCTACGAGCACTCCGGGATCTTCTTTCCGGACAACAAAAAGCCCCAGCTCGAGAACAGGCTGAGCTTGAGGATCAAGGCAAACAACCTCCCGGATTTCGAAAAATACTACTACATGCTCAAGTACGATCCGCAGTCGCCCCGGGAGATCAGGGCCCTGTTCGACTCGGTGACAACGAACGAAACGAGCTTCTTCCGAAGCCCGCCCCAGATTCAGGCGTTTCAGGAGAAGGCGCTGCCGGAGATCCTTCAGAGGAAGGCCGGCGAAGGAGATAAGACGCTGAGGCTCTGGTCGGCGGGATGCTCAACCGGCGACGAGCCCTACACGCTGGGCATGGTGGCCCTGGAAGTGCTCGGCGGAGCGGCCGACGGATGGGACGTGAAGATCTTCGCCAGCGACATCAGCGAAAAGGCGCTCAAATCCGCGCGGGCGGCCGTCTACAACGAATACACGCTGCGATCCGTACCTCCTGAGATCAAAGAAAAATACTTTGTGCCGGAGGATTCACAGTACAGGGTATGCGATGACGTCCGGATGCTCGTTGAGTTCCAGTATATGAACTTCAATGACGAGAAGCGGGTGAAGCTCATGCAGGGGCTCGATGTCGTCTTCTGCAGAAACGTCCTCATCTACTTCGACGACGCCGCGAGAAAGAGGTTCGTCTCCCAGCTCTACGACAACCTCAACCCCGGCGGCTATCTTTTCATCGGACATTCTGAATCACTGCACAACATCTCGAGAGCATTCAAGCTGGTCCATTTCCCGGGAGCCCTCGGATATAAAAAGGAGTAGACGGAGGAGCATATGGTAAAGATTCTCATTGTCGATGACTCGGCAACCGTCAGAAAGCTCCTTGTCCATACGTTCAAGCCGAAGCGCTATCAGTGCATCGAGGCATGCGACGGCTTCGATGCGCTCGAGAAGCTCGCGCTGAACCCTGATATCAGACTCGTCATCTCTGATCTGAACATGCCCAACATGGACGGCATCGAGCTCATCGGAAACATCAGGCAGAACCCGCAGTATCGGGACCTTCCCATCATCATGCTCACCACGGAGGCTTCAATCGACAACCGGAAGATCGCCTTTGATGCGGGGGCCAACCTCTACCTGGTCAAACCCTCTCCTGCGCACATCATTCTCTACAAGGTTCAGAGCCTGCTGGAGGCGGATACGTGAGGCCCGGAATCCCCGGCCTATCCCTCTTCTCCACCCAGCTGTTCTAACTCGTCGCCGTCTTCAGGCCCTTCATCCACTGCGATCCCGCCGAGATAGTCCTCGATATGCTCTACCCTGGGCAGGCTGTTGTCGTGCTTGATGGCGCCCAGCCTGTGAAGCCTGTCTGCGGACGGCAGCACTCTCGACTCCCATGACCGCACCGCCGCGTTGTACGCCTGGGCGGTCTTCTGAATGCCTTCTTTGAGCTTCTCGAAGTGCCGGGCGAACACCTTCACCCTCTCGAAGAGCTCAACCGCCCCTTTCAGGATCCTGTCCGCGTTCTCGGAGGCCGCATGCTGCTGCCAGGTGAGTGCAATGGTGCGGAGCAGGGCGATAAGGGTGGTTGGGGTGGTGATGACCACGTTTCTGTCTATGGCATCCTCGATCAGCGTCCGGTCGTGCTCCAGGGCTGCGCTGAAGAACGATTCCGAGGCGAGGAAGAGCACTACGAAATCGGGGGTCGGATCGAACTGCCGGAAATATTCCTTGGACGAGAGCGAGATCATGTGGTTCCTCAAGCTCTGGGCGTGTTTGGCCAGGAGATCCTTCTTCACTTCCTCGTCCTCGGCGGAATATGCGTCCATGTAGGCGCTGATGGGGAGCTTCGCGTCCACCACCACCTGCCTGTTCCGGGGAAGCCTGATGATGAGGTCGGGCCGCTTCATACCCGATTCCGCCTGCAGGCAGGGCTGCTCGACGAAATCGCAGTGCGGCGACATGCCGGACACCTCCACCACCCTTCTCAGGGTGATCTCGCCCCATCTTCCCTTGACATTCGGAACTTTAAGCGCCGTGGTCAGCGATCGGGTCTGTTCGTGGAGCCTCTCCTGGGTCTTCATGAGATCGGTGATGTACCGGGTGATGTCCCCGTATGCGCTCTGACGCGTGCTCTCGATCTCCCTCAGATGGGTCTCATAGCGCTGCAGCGCCTCCTGAAGCGGCCTCACGAGAGCGTCGATCGCCTCCTGCCTCCGGTCCATGTCCCCCTTGAGTTCGGTGACCAGCGTATTGATGGTCCCGCCTGCAAGGTCGAGGAACATCTGGTTGTTGCTCTTCAGGGCGTCGCCCGAAAGGGCCTGGAACGTTTCGGAGAGCTTTTTGCGCGCATCCTCGAGAATCTCGCCCTGCCGCCTCAGCGAATCCTGCGCGCCCTCGAAGCGCGTCTGTGCCTTCACGCGCTCCTGCTGTTCGGTCTCGAGGAGCCCGCGAAGCCCCCGGATTTCCTCCTCTCGGTCATTCAATGCTTCCCGCAGGCCGGCAGCCTCCTGCTGGGCCTGTTTCAGCCCGGGCAGATACCGAACCTTGGCCAGAAGCCAGCCGAGGGCAAGTCCTGCAATACAGGCCGCGATGATCACCGCATATTCCAGCATGACATCCGCTCCTCCGACGCACGGCCGCCGGGCCAAGCCGGGGAGCCTTCCCCGATTGTTCCGCCGGCGCATCTCATGTCCATGCGCCCTTTTGTATCACATCCGGATGGATCGTCCCAGGGCAATGCTGTACGCCTGGTCTCTGGTCACGATGATATGGTCGTGGACCGGTATGCCGAGGCTCTCACCCAGCTCCGTGAGCGACCGGGTGAGCCGCTCATCGTGCGACGAGGGCGTCAGGGTTCCCGAAGGATGGTTGTGCACGAGGATCAGGGCCGATGCGTCCCTTGCCAGGGCCGTCTTGAACACCTCCCGGGGATACACATGAGCCATGTTCACGGTGCCCCGGCAGAGATATTCCGTATGGATGAGCTTTCCGGCGGAGTTCAGACACAGCAGCACGAAGTGCTCGGTTCTCTCTCCCCCGATCTCGGCCTGGATATAACGGATGACCGCCTCCGGGTTGTCCAGGACTACGGCGTCGTCCCGCCCGGGCTCCAGGCATCTCCCCATACATGCCTTCACGAGCTTGATCAACGTGGCCGCATACTCGCCGATGCCCTTCCTGCTTTCAAGACCCTCAAACGACTCGTCGAAGATCCGACGCAGCGACCCGTATTCCTTTATCAGCTCCTTGGCAAGAGGCTTCGTGTCTTTGCGGGGAATCGCATACCCCAGGAGCAGCTCGAGGAGCTCGTAATCCGTCACGGCCTCTTTGCCCGCATCCCTGAACCGGATGCGCAGCCGCCTGCGGTGGCCGGTGTAGTGGGGATTGCCCGTGCTCATGCCCCGCCTCCTCCGCTTCCGCATGGGGTTGGTCCGGGCATGGAGTAGAACGACCACGGAAGGATCTCATCCGGATCATGCCGCCGGAGCGCATAGTAGTCGGGGTTGCGCGGCCAGCGCTTGAGGACGTCCTGCCATCGCGACTGGTCGCTCGCCGCCATCTCGAGAAGTACATCGAGGACCCGGCGGTCGCCGCGGGCGATCAGGGCCTGGATGTATGCCCACTTGGGCCCCTCGAAGCTCACCGTCACATTGCTCTGTGATTTGAGGCCCTTTACGATCTTCCGGATTCTCTTCTTCGCCTCGCCGGGATCGGGCATGGCCTCCCGCTCGTATTGCGTATGAGGCTTGGGCACCATGGCATTGATGCTCACGGAGACTCTGCCGATCCGTCTGTTGCCCCGGGAGACCTGAATGAAGGTCTGGCGGATGCGTTTCACCAGATCCACCGCCGCTTCCAGATCGTCCTGCCCCTCGCCGGGAAGCCCCACCATGAGATAGAGCTTGATGTCTCTGATGCCGCTTCTGACCAGGGAAACCACATCTTCGAGGATGGCCTCGCCGCTCACCCGCTTGCCCAGGGCGGCTCGCAGCGTATCCGATCCCACCTCGGGCGCCAGGGTGACCTCGTTGACGCCGGAAGCCTTCATGTACGCAAGCAGCTCCTCCGAAAGCATGCCCAGGCGCAGGGACGGCGGTGCGATCCTCAGCTTGCGGGCCCCGATCTCCTCAAGCAGCTGCGGCAGCCGGGGATGGTTGTTCAGCGAGGTGCTCACCAGTCCCAGCTTCCTGCCCGAGGCCGCAGCCTTGTCGAGTATGGCCGTCAGGCGGCTCACCTCCACGGGCCGGAACGGGGAATAAATCTCGCGGGCCGTGCAGAACTTGCAGCTGAACGGACAGCCGCGGGCGATCTCAGTGAGGAACATGTCCTGAAACACGGTCCTGTCCGTGAGGATGACGGAGTGGCCCGGCTCCTCGAAGGGCTGCACAACGGAGATGACGGGCCTGGGGCCGGCGAACTCCCTGATCCGCTCTCCATCGTAGACCGGGTACGTCTGCGCCGGCACGTAGACGCCTGTCACATGCGAAAGCCTCTCCAGGAACCCCTGGTAGCCGCCGCCCGAAGAAAAGGCGTCGAAGAGTGCGTCGGCCAGAGGTTCGCCCTCCCCCAGAAAGCAGAAATCCAGGGCATCGGCCGCCGGTTCGGGGTTGATGGTCACCGCGGCCCCTCCCGCCATGACGATGGGCCTTCCCTTTCGTTCTTCGGCTCTCACCGGGATACGGTTGTCGATCAGGATCCGGATCATGTTGACCCAGTCCAGCTCGTAGGAGACGCTGAACGCCACGATATGAAAGTCCTGCAGCGCCCGTGAGGACTCGACCGAGCGCGGAGAGTCGGTAAAGAACCGCTCGCACAGGATGGACGGGTGGCCGTTGAGCACCCGGTACATGGTGTGCAGCCCGAGGTTGGACATCCCCACCCAGTAGGTGTTGGGGTAGACCAGCGCGATGTTCAGCCTGCCCCCGGGATCCTTCCTGACCGCGCCCGTCTCATCCCACATCGATGCCCAGACCCTTGATTTTCCTGTGCAGGTTGCTTCGTTCGACACCGATGAGGTCTGCTGTCTTGGAGATGTTGTACCCGCACTCCTTGAGCTTCTTTTCAATGAACATCTTCTCGAATTCCGCCCTGGCGTCCTTGAGCAGGGTGATGTCGATGAGCCTGTCGGTCTCGGAGGCGGCTCTCGACCCAAGAGGGAGAATATCGTCAACCGTGATCACATCCCCAGGCGTCATGATCACCAGCCTTTCCACGATATTCTTGAGCTCGCGCACGTTCCCCGGCCAGTCGTGCTGCATGAGCTTCTTGACCGCGCCCTCGGTCATAGTCTTCTTTTTCCCGCCCTTGAGAGAAGAATACATCTTGAGGAAATGCTCCACAAGCTCGGGGATGTCTTCCTTGCGGTCGGCGAGCCTGGGCACATAGATGGGGATGACATTGAGGCGGTAGTAGAGGTCCTGCCGGAACCTTCCCGCTTCGATCTCCTTTTCGAGGTCCTTGTTGGTGGCGGTGAGCACCCGCACATCCACCTGGATCGTCTGGGCGCCCCCCACCCGTTCGAACCGCTGCTCCTGCAGGATCCTCAGGATCTTGGCCTGGGTGGGCAGGCTCATGTCGCCGATCTCGTCCAGGAAAAGCGTGCCGTTGTTGGCCAGGTCGAACTTGCCCCGCCTGCGTTCCGTGGCGCCGGTGAACGCGCCCTTCTCATGACCGAAGAGCTCGCTTTCGATGAGCTCCTGCGGGATCGCAGCGCAGTTGACCTCCACAAACGGCTGCTTGGCCCTCAGGCTGTTCTTGTGGATTCTCCTGGCCACAAGTTCCTTGCCCGTCCCGTTCTCTCCGAGGATCAGCACCCAGGCGTCCGTGGGGGCCGCCCTGTCGATCTGCTCCTTGAGCTTTCTGATGGCGGGAGAGTTTCCGATGATCTCGTCGTCTTTTTCCGCCTTTTTCCTGAGAAGGGCGTTCTCTTCCTCCAAGGCTCTCAGATGCAGGGTGTTGTTGATCGTGATGATGATCTTGTTCAGGTCCAGAGGCTTCTCGATGAAGTCCAGGGCGCCGAGCCGGGTAGCCCTGATGGCGGTGTCGATGGACCCATGCCCGGTCATGATGATGACCGGCGGCTTGAACCCGTCCTTCTTGAGGTCTTCCAGGATCTGCAGGCCGTCTTTGCCCGGCATCCAGATGTCCAGGAGGATCAGATCCACCTCATGGCTCTCGATGATCTGGAGAGCCTCCTCTCCATTGGCCGCAAGCAGGGTGTGGTACCCCTCATCCTCGAGCCCGCCCTTCAGCGAGAACCGGATGCTCTCCTCGTCATCCACTATGAGAATAGAACGCTTCATGCACTACTCCTTTACCGGCAGCTCTATACTGAAAATCGTGCCTGTAGGCGTGTTGTCCCTGACCCGGACGAAGCCGTTGTGGTCCGAGACGATCCGATTGACTATGACCAGGCCCAGTCCCGTCCCTCCCTTTTTCGTGGAGAAGTAGGGCTCGAACAGCCTTTCCTTGGCCTTGGGGGGTATCCCGGCGCCGGTATCGGCGATCTCCAGGGTGGCTATGTGCACATCGGCATCGTAGCTCGTCTGGATGGAAACCTTCCTCGGGGTGTTTCCGGGCTCCAGGACAGCGGTGGTGGCGTTCTCCAGCAGGTTCCCGACCGCCCTGCTCATCTGCGGGGCGTCTATTTCCACCCTGGGCATGGTCTCGTCGAGCCTGAGCTCATAGGAGACCTTCGGATGGGCCTGCCGGTAAAGCGCTGCGGCGTCCTGCACCACCTTGTTGAGATCGCCCGGGGCCGGCATGCACGAGGGCATCTTCGCGAATGCGGAGAACTCGTTGACCAGTCGCTTCATCTCGTCGACCTCATTGATGATGATCCGGGTACACTCGTCGAATACCTGGCCTTCCTCCCCGAGGCGGTCCAGATACCTGCGCCTGAGCCTCTGGGCGGACAGCTGGATGGGGGTCAGCGGGTTCTTTACCTCATGGGCGATCCTCCGGGCCACCTCTCTCCATGCCGCCATGCGCTGCATCTTCTGGAGCTGCGTGAGGTCGTCGAACACCACCACCATACCCATGTGCTCGCCGTTGTCGTCGTGGAGAAACGATGCATGTCCGAGCAGCGTCAGTCTCTTGGAGTCCACTGATATGGTGATCTGCTTCTGGGTGGCGATGCCCTGGGACTTCTTCAGGGGCTCGATGAGCTCGGTGACGATGGAGATGTAATCGTCGCTGAGCACCTCATGATACATCTTCCCCATCGAATCGTACTCGGAAATGGCGAGCATGCTCTGGGCCGCGGGATTGATCATGCTGATGCAGTCGTCCCGGCCGATGGTGATGACGCCGGTCGAGATGTTGGTGAGCACGGTCTCGATATAGCGATTGCGGTAGGTGAGTTCGTTGTAGGCATTCTCCAGACGCTTGCGCGATTCCGTGAGGTCGTTCACCATGGTATTGAAGTCCTGGACCAGAAGTCCCAGTTCATCGTTGGACTGGACGTCGATGGAGAAGCTCAAATCGCCCCGGGATATCCGCTGGGTGCCTTCCACGAGCTTCTCTATGGGGTTGATGAGCCCCTTGGAGATGTTCATGCCGAACCACACGGCAGAGAAGATCACCAGGAGCGTGATGGACGTGAGGATGATGATGTAGTTGGTCTTGATGGGGCCTTTGAGCTTGAGACTGTGAATGTAGTCCGTGAACGTGGAACGGATGATGCTCATCCTGCCGGATATGCTCTCCGGTATGTAATAGTCCGCAACGAGCACGCCCACCACGTCCTTGAGGTTGAACGACGACCGGATAGGCACGATGCCCTCGATAATGTCCGCGTCTCCGGTGCGGACCACGATGGACATGGTCTTGCCCTCCATGGCGGAGAGTACTAGACTCGAATCCGGTGAGGGAAGGCCCGCCACGCCGATGTCCGGGGACACGATCTTCACCAGCTCCTCTCCCTGTGACGAGAAGATCTCCACGGCCGAGAGTCGAAACAGCACCATCTTCTCCTCGAGCAGGCTCTTGAGGATCTCGAGATTTTCTTCTTTGAGGAGCCTCCTCTCCGTGATCTCATCGGATATGGAACTCGCGTAGTGGATGGCGTCGGCCGAGGCCTCCTTGTAGTAGATGTTCGCCACGTTCATGGACTCTTCGATGGCGGTTTCCACCTCGCTGGAGAGCCAGCCTTCCATGCTCTGGTTCAGGAATATGATGCTGGCGATGAACAGGACCGTGGTGGGGATGATGGTGAGTGTGACGAACGCGGCCACGAGCTTGGTTCTGAGCCTCGTGCCGAGCATCCCTTGCTGCCTTTCCAGCAGGAGCTTCGCGAGATTGCGGGTGACCAGAAAGATGACCAGGACCAGAAGCACGATGTTGAGGCTGATCAGGCCGAAGATGACGAGGTTGCGGATGGAAGACAGCGCCTGGATGTTCCGGATGTTCGTCTGGGCGATGCTCAAAAAGGCGATTACAGCGATGATGACGACGATGTAGATGATCTCTCTGGTTCTCTTCGTCATCGCAAAGGTCTCCTGTCCCGCGGACGGTACAGCGAGATGAGCTCATGGGCCAGCGCCACGTGGAGACGGTGGCTCGCCCGGTATGCCCGGATGGCGCCGACCGGTGGAGCGCCGATGAGCCAGAGATCTCCGAGGAGATCGAGTACCTTGTGGCGGATGAACTCGTCCGGGAATCTCAACCCCTCCGGGTTCAGCACACGCTCGTCGTCCACTACTACGGCGTTCTGAAGGCTGCCGCCCCGAGCGAGCCCTGCTGCATGCATCATTTCCACATCCTTGAGCATCCCGAATGTCCTGGCAGGGGCGATCCGGCCGCCGTAGTCCGTGCCGTCGTAGCAGTACTGCTGGCGGCCGACGGCCCGGGCGGAAAAATCTATTTCATAGGTGATGCTGAAGGGACCGGGGCATGCCTTTATCCACGAGGCCCCGTCCTCAACCGCTACGGTCCTATCGATGCAGATTTCGGGCGCCTCCCCGGGAACATCCTGCGGGCCCGCCTGCAGGAGCATCTTATAAAAAGGGAGCGCCGAACCGTCCATGGCGGGGATTTCGGCACCGGAGACCTCCACCTCGCAGTCAGTGATGCCGAGCCCGTACAGGGCTGACATGAGATGTTCCACGGTCGAGATCGTCACTCCGCCGCGTCCGATGGCGGTATTCAGCCGGGTGTCAACCACGTTCTCAGGCGATGCGGGAATTCTCTCGCCGTCCCTCACGAACACAATCCCCTCCCGCGAGGGACGCACGGTCAACGTAATCAGGCCGCCGCTGTGGAGACCGACCCCCTCCATATGGATCTCCCGTGCTATGGTCCTTCTCTGCATGGCAGTGTCTAGATTATGTAACACAGCGGTATTAGTCAAATGCTAAAAGCCCGCCGTTCTTTGATTTGACACCCGTGGGAAAAAGCCTTATATGGTCATACCATGTTCGGTATCGGCGGTCAGGAACTCCTTCTCATCCTTCTGTTAGCCTTGATTATTCTCGGTCCAAAGAAGCTGCCCGAGATGGCGAAGACTATCGGAAAGGCCATGGGGGAATTTCAGAGGGCGACCAACGATCTCAAGAGAGAGATCGACGTGGCATCCAGGGAGACCCCTGCCGAGCCCGCCGCACCTGCATCCAAGCAGGGCGGCACTACGGCGCCGAACTCTGCGTCCGCGCCTGTGCAGCAGGAAGAAAGGCAGCCTGAAAAGAAAAAAAGCGAGGACGAGCTCATGTCGTACCGTCCCGGCGAGATAGAGGAATAACGGGTTGGAAGAGGACAAGCTGCCTATCCACGATCATCTCGAGGAGCTTCGCTGGAGACTCATCAAGTGCGTCATTGCCGTGGCTGTGGGCTTTGTCGCAACCTATGCATTCAAGGAGCGGATCTTTCAGTTCCTGGTATCGCCTCTGGCCAGGGTGCTGCCGGAAAACAGCCACCTCATCTACACTTCGCTGCCCGAGGCCTTCATCACCTATCTGAAAGTGGCCTTTTTTTCCGGCCTCGTGCTCTCATCTCCCGTGATCTTCTATCAGATCTGGAAGTTCATCATGCCCGGGCTCTACGAGAACGAGCGGCGTTATGTGCTGCCCTTCATGATCATTGCCACGCTCTTTTTCCTGGCGGGCGTGAGCTTCGCGTATTACGTCGTGTTTCCCTACGGCTTCCAGTTTTTCCTGGGGTTCCAGACAGACAATATCGCCGCCTTGCCGGCCATGAGGGATTATCTCGGCCTGGTCATGAAGCTCATGCTGGCATTCGGCATCACCTTCGAGCTGCCCGTGATCATGTATTTCCTCGCCAGGATGGGAATCGTGAATCCCGGAATGCTGAGAAGGAACCGCAAATACGCCGTTCTCATCGTGTTCATTGTTGCCGCGATCCTGACCCCGCCCGATGTGATCAGCCAGATCATGCTCGCCATACCTCTGATCGTACTCTACGAGGTCAGCATCTGGGTCACCCAATTCGTGAGGAAGAAGAAAGAGCAGGCGAAAGCGGAAGCGGCGTAAGGTCGTGCAGTTACGGTTACGCACCCGAAGAATCCCCTTCAAAGCGGTCGGTTCCCCGATCGGGATAGACGCGGTCGACCGGCAGGATCTGCAGGAAAATTTCACACACACGCCCGATTTTATACAGGAAGGTAGTTCACGGGTGGCGGGGACGGATCAGAGATACCCTTCTTCCTGAGCTGCGGCGTCCAGATTCAGGCTCAGGACATCCTCGGTTTCGGCGTCGAAGGCAACACGGTTTCTGGTGTCGATCACCTTGAGATAGTGTTTGCATTCCGAACAGTACTGGACACGCACGCCTTCCGAGCCTTCCACGTCGAAATACCCCAGGGTGTTGTGGTCCTCATTGCCGCAGAACGGGCATTTGACCCTTCTGAACCTCCACCGCATCCCGCACAGAAGGCAGATGAGATCTCTGGAGGCCTCCGAGTCGAAAGCGATCCTCGGATACGTGCTGCAGAACGGGCATTCCCCTCCGCCCTGCCCGGACTCCTCCGAATTGACGTTCGCCTCCCGGAGGGCTCTGAGATACCCGGTCACCGCGGGCCGCAGAAACATGGGCAGGATATCCTGATCGTCTTTTCCGACCTCCGGAAGCGGCTCATCCGCGACAAAGGATTTCAGGGCCGTTTCCAGATCCACACCGGGCTCATTGCCCATGACCTCGGCCCACGCCTGTCTGCAGACATCTGCAAGCAGGCTGTAGGGAAGGGCCCGGATGATCCCTTTGGACGCCGGTCCGGCATCGGTCCCGGCAGGGATATCGAGCTTCCGCACCTTTTCCGCAACGGACGCGTGAATCCGACGGGCCTTGTCGATCCCGTCCGCATCCTCGGGATATTTCTTCTTCAGCGCATCCCAATCCATAGCCGGACCTTAAGGAATTACCGGAGACAAGTCAACTCATGTTTGCATGGCCTTGAGAAAACAGGACCGGGGCGGTCATTGAGATGCATCGTCTCCAAAAAAGACCGGCCTGCCCCTTGACAGAGGCACGACGCCTCTGAGAAGGGTCAGGCCTGATTGCGAGGAAAGGGACGGGCCCCTCAGTTCAGGAAATTGATCCGTCCCAGGGCGGCGCCGTCCTGGCCGTAGAGGAGCTCGGGGATGCCGTACCCGCTGGCCGGGAATGCATCCTTGAGGAAGTAGAGCAGCGCCATCCACTCCTTGAGCTCCTGAACGCCGGGGTTGAGACTCGCGTCGAGCCGCCTGGTCATGTACAGCGCCGGGTCGATGACTTCGCCGTGTTCGTCGCGCGGGATGATTTGCAGGCCCATGGAGGTCACCGCACCCATCATCTGCAGGGCGTAGAGATCGACCACGCAGTGATAGACCGTCTCCGTGTCCGAGAGGTCGATCGGGACGGCTTCGCCGATGCAGAACGTATCGGCCGGATCGTAGAGCGCCACGCTCCTGACGCCAGCATAATAGGGGGCGTACATCGGGTCGTAGTATATCTGGAGGCCGGAGAAGTTCAGATAGAAGTCTGAGCCGATCACAGGGGCGACCGTCAGCGCCGCCTCGCAGATGTTCCGGAGATCGCCTGCCGTCACGTACAGAGACATGAGGGGATATCCCGGTACCGGCTGCGAGGTGTCCGGGGAAATGCCAAGCGGCAGCACATTGTATATATCGGCGAACGTGATGAAGCCCGTGGTGCCCGGATAGAGATTGTCACGGATGACTCCGCTTGCAACCACGCTGAAATCGCACGGGTTCCCATCATTCAGGGGCGCCAGGGAGCTGGCTACGGCCCGGATCGAGTCGGCAGCGAGGTTCCCGAGGCTGGACTCCTGAAGCGATAGGAGCTCGACGGGGAAGCCTGTCCTGGACACGGGGCTCTCCATGGTGACGCCGAGCTGGGCGATGCCTGCGTTGATGAATGCATGATACTGTTCCACCATGGCCTGGACCGCTGGATCGCCCGGTACGTCGTCATCCACCGGTATGAGGGTGAACTTGTAGCCCACCATCTTACGAGTCAGGATGTTGTAGGTGATGTCGAGCCTGCTGAGGTATTCGCCGTACTCGCCGGGAGAGAAAATGAGCGTGTTCGATTCGCCGGCGATGATGACATCGGCTGTGGCGGTATGATAGTGCCCCGAAGCAATGATGTCGATGCCCGTGACGTTCGCGGCAAGGTCTGCGTCGTCACCTGTTCCGCTGCTCCCAACACCTCCGTGGGACAGGACGACCACCAGATCGACGCACTTGCTCTTCAGGTCGTTCACCTGCTGCTGAATGAATGCGTAGTCGTGGTTGAAGGTGACGGGAGCCGCTACCGGCGCTTTTGAATCCGAGTCCGGGCCCATGACGCCCAGAATGCCCACCTTGATCCCGTAAGGGTAACTGATGATCTTTTTGTCCACGATGATCCCGGAATCTTTTACGGTCTGCAGGACATTGCCTTCGGGGATGACCATGTTGGTGGCCACCACCGGTACGCTGAACCCGTTTGACGCCCCGTTGGACAGCAGCATCGCCAGCCCGGAGGGCGACCAGTCGAACTCATGGTTGCCCAGGGTGACGGCGTCGTAGCCCATCATGCTGAAGAACTTCAGCGAGATCGGGTCTGCCGCGCTCAAGTCGTACACCGTTCCCATGGAAAAGTCCCCCGAATCGACGAGCAGAGTCGGTATGCACTTGGCCGCCTGCTCCTCGCGGATGCTGTTGATGAGGGTTGCCAGCCGCGCGTACCCGCCGGTCACGGAATCGTTGTCTGAGGTGTCGAGCGGGGTGTAATCGAGAAACGGCCCATACCCGCTCGCATGGTGGTGCACGTCTGATGTCTGGAGGATGGTGACGGTGATGTTCGCCCAGCGGCATCCCGTCATGAAAACAATGAGAACCATTCCCGCCAATGCAATCCATTTTGCCCTCTTCATAACCTGTTCTCCTTTCAATGAGATGAGACGATAACACCCTTCAAAAAACGACTCGCAGAGCCAGTGCATTCAAACGATTCGGCAGGAAGAATATGAATATATTCACCTGAGCGGGGAAGAACTTTCTTTATATCCTGTATTTCTTCACCTGTCATCAGGAGAAAATCGAGAAGAAAGTGGAGGGGTCAGGTCTTGACATGTGACAGAGGGGCGCCCCTCTGTCACATGTCAAGACCTGACCCCATGGTCTGACCCTATGGTTCCTGGACCTTGCCTGGCTGTCCGTTCTGTGATTAGAGTGTTCATCACAGATTCCTGATGGAATGGGGAGCACCCCGATCATGGGTAAGGCTATTGCATTCATGGGCATTCTGACGGTTCTTTTCGTATCGGGCTTTGCGCCCGCTCGGGCAGAGGGACCGCAGAGGATCATATCACTCGCGCCGTCGCTCACCCGGGAGATCTACGATCTCAAGGAACAGGGGCGGCTGGTGGGGGTCACGAGCTTCTGCCCCGAGAACGCCCGGCGGAACCATGAGGTGGTGGGAAGCCTCACCCTGCTGAACTTCGAGAAGATCTGCGCGCTCGAGCCAGATCTTGTATTGGCCAGCATGGATTCCAATAAACAGGCCGACATCGAGAAGCTCAAAGCGCTGGGGATCGAGGTGGTGGTATTCAAAGGATGCGAATCGTTCTCGTGCATGTGCAGCGAGTTCATACGGCTGGGCGCCGTCATCGGCAGGGAGCATGAAGCCGCCGCGATCGTCTCGGACATCCGCAGGAAAGTGGATGCCCTGCGTGCGCGGACGGCCGGGCGTGCACCGTTACGAGTGTTCTGGCAGATGGGAACGAACCCCATGGTGACGGCAGGAGATGATACATATACCGGCGAGCTGATCCGCCTGGCTGGATGCCGGAACATCTTCGGACAGCTCAAGGCGAAGTATCCCAGAGTCAATGTGGAGAACGTGGTCGCAGGCGACCCGGAGGTCATTTTCACGGTGAGCGGCATGGACGGCCCGATGGATCAGCCTGCCCCGTGGTCCCGGTTCGCGATGATCAGCGCGGTCAGGAACAACAGGGTGTATGCACTGAACGCCGATCTCGTCTGCCAGCCCACTCCGGGCATGTTCCTTGCGGCGTTTGAAACCATGATCGGTCATCTCTACCCGGAGGCGCCGTGAGCCGCGGTCTCGTGCTCCTGTTCCTGCTCGTCTTCCTCATGTTGTGTATCGCGCTCGGCCTGTTCACCGGGGGAATGCACCTTCCGCCCCGCGAGGTCGTCTCCGCGCTGCTCCACCCCGGACAGGGCGGGACCGCAGGGACGCTCATCTGGGAGCTCAGACTTCCAAGAATCGCCGCCGCGGGCATGGTTGGCTCGGCACTGGCGGTGTGCGGGGTCGTATTCCAGGCCATCCTGCGCAACCCGCTGGCCGAGCCCTACACATTGGGAGTCTCGGGGGGCGGGGCGCTGGGGGCGGTCATCGCCATCCTGCTCGGCATCAGCGGCCTTCCCATGGTGCTCATCTGCTTCACCGGCTGCTGCCTGAGCATCGGCGCCGTGCTCGGTGCGGCCTCGCTGAAAGGCTTTTCCAACAGCATGCTGATCCTCGCCGGCATCATCATGAGCTTTCTCTTCTCCTCGCTCGTCATGTTCATCTTCGCCGTGGCTTCCTCCCGAGAGGTACACGCCTCCATCCTGTGGCTCATGGGCTCCCTGAGCTCGCCGCCGCCGGGCTCCCTCAAGATGCTCCTTCTGATGCTGCCCGTCATGCTCGGGCTCCCGCTGTTCGCCAGGGAGCTCAACCTGCTCTCTCTGGGAGACGAGACCTCGTACCACCTGGGCCTGGATGCCAAGAAGGCCAGGGCGATTCTGCTCGTGTGCGCATCCCTGATCACAGGAGTGTGCGTGGCGCTCTCCGGCATCATCGCCTTCATCGGACTGGTCATTCCGCATGCCATGCGTGCCGCGGCCGGCGCCGACCATCACTACGTCATTCCCTCATCCATGCTGGCCGGTGCGGGTTTTCTCATCTTCTCCGACACCATCTCCCAAGTCATCATTAGGCCCCTGGAGCTGCCCGTGGGGGTCATCACAGGCATAGCAGGCGGCATTTTCTTCATAGTCTATCTGCTCAAATCCCGTCCCGCCGAGGTGGCCTGACATGAGCATTCTTACGGTCGAGCGCGTCACGGCGGGATACGAGAAAGCCCCGGTCATCAGAGACGTCACCTTCGCGGTCCCCGGCGGAGGCATCACCGGGGTGGTTGGCCCCAACGGAGCGGGCAAGACCACTCTTTTTCGCACCATAAGCCGCATCCTGAAGCCATGGAGCGGTACGGTCCGATTCCGCGGCGATGACATCTCCGGCATGCCGCGCAGGGAGTTCGCGCGCAGGGTGGCGGTAATCCCCCAGTTCCGCATGATCCCCCCTCCTTTTACCGTGGAGGAATTCGTTTCGCTGGGGAGATATCCCCACACCGGCAGGCTCTCTCCCCTGAAACAGCAAGACCGCCGGATCATTGCGGAAACCCTGGAGTTGCTCGGCCTGGCGCATATCCGCACCCGAAAGGTAAACGCGCTTTCCGGAGGGGAAATGCAGCGCGCATACCTGGCCCAGGGTCTCGTGCAGACGCCCGAGCTGCTCCTCATGGACGAGCCCACGGCCCACCTGGATATCAGCCACAAGATCCGGGTGCTCGATCTGATAGATTCCCTGTCGGTAACAGCCGGGCTCTCCATCCTGGTCATATTGCACGACCTCAACCTGGCCAGCGGATACTGCAACAGGGTGCTCATGCTCGAAAAGGGGGAAATCCGAGCGGCCGGGACGCCGGAGGAGGTCCTGACCCGGCGCACCATCGAGGAGGTCTACCGGACGCCGGTGCGGGTGGGGAAAGACCCCGTGACCGCCCGACCGCACATCTATTTTCTCCCGCGTTCGTCAGCCGTCCGCAGAGACGGCCCTCCGGTGAGGCAGACTGAAAAAACGAACGGCGTTCTTACAAACGACTAGCTTTTCAGAATCTCGACGATCTCGAATTCCCGCTGCCCGCTGGGCGTGTCCACGACCACCTCGTCATCGAGCCTTTTGCCGATCAGCGCCTTTGCCATGGGTGACTCGATCGAGATCTTGCCCTGCGATATGTCCGATTCGTCGACGCCGACGATCTGATAGAGCGTCTCTTCTTCCGTATCGACATTGCTGAGTATGAATCGGGAGCCGAAAACGATCCGGTCTTCAGGGAGGTTCGTTGTATCGATGATCTCGGCGGTGCCCAGCTTGTTTTCCAGATCCTGCAGCCTTCCCTCGATGAGTGACTGGCGCTCCTTGGCGTAGATATACTCGGCGTTTTCCGAAAGATCGCCGTGTCCCCTGGCTTCTTCGATGGCCCTGATGACCTGGGGCCGCTCGACTTTCTTCAGGCGTTCCAGCTCATCCTGCAGGGCGCGAAAGCCCTCTCTCGTCATGGGATTTCTTTTCATACTTCCTCTCCACGGTAAAAAGAAAAAGATACCGGCAGCCCTAGCCTGCCAGTATCATGGTGAAAAAGTACCATATGGTGCCGATATGTCAAGGGGAGAATGGCAGTCCGCGAAAAGATTGCATGCATCGGGACTATACTGTCGCGTTTTTCTGTGCTATGTGGCAGTGATTCAGAAAGCATGGATACTTTTTTGTCAAAGAAAGCGGAGGACAAGAAATGGGAACACAGGATAAGGTTACCTTGACACTGGCTCCACGTTCGATCCAGAAGAAGAAGGTCCGCGCTCTGCGCAGAGAGGGCGTCATCCCGGCCGTGGTCTACGGGAGGGGTTTTGAGAGCACGCTGGTCCAGGTCCCTCAGAAGGAGTTCGAGAACGTCTACAAGAAGACCCACGGCACGGCCGTCATCGATGCCGGCCTCGGCGGCAAGACGCTGCCGGTACTCGTACACGCGATTCAGCGCGACAACCTGACCGGCAGAATCCTCCACATCGACTTCTTGAAGGTGGACCTGCGACGCGAGGTAACGGTGGAAATTCCGCTCGTCTTCGTGGGAACGTCTCCCGCCGAGAAGGAAGGGAAAGGCAAGATCGGACACGAGGCGACCAGCATCGCGATCAAGTGCTCGCCCAAGAATATCCCCTCGGAGATCGAGGTGGACGTGTCGTCCATCGCGGATAAGCACGACGTGATCCATGCCTCCGACCTGAAGCTCCCCGAGGGAGCGAGCCTGGCTCACGGGGTGAGCGAAGACAAGGTGATCGCGGTTCTCGTACAGGCCAAGTTCGCCGAAGAAGCTGCACCGGCCGCAGAGGTTGCTCCGGAAGAGGCGGCTGGAGCCGCCGCTGCTGCGGAAACACCCGAAGCGTAACTCCCAGCGGTCATCCCTTCACCATGGCAAGGGGCTTGAGCCGCGCCACGGCGCGGCAGATTCCCGCCCCGGTGATGGTGGACACCACCTCGGCCACATCCTTGTAGGCATCAGGGGCCTCTTCTGCAAGAGTGCCCCGGGATGCGGCCATGGCGTGAACGCCCCTGCCCTTCAGCTCGTCGAGAATTGACCTGCCCCTGCCGAGCTTTTTCGCCTGCTGCCTGGAGAGGAGTCTGCCCGCGCCGTGGCAGGCGCTCGAGAAGGTCTCCTTCGCACCAGGCGCTCCAGCGAGGATATACGACGACCTCCCCATGTCTCCCGGCACGAGCACCGGCTGGCCGGTCTTGCGGAACCTCTCCGGAAGACGGCGGTCGCCCGGGCCCAGCGCCCGCGTCGCGCCTTTGCGGTGGATGCACGCCTGAATCCGCCTGCCATCCCAGGTGATCGTCTCCTTTTTCGCGATGTTGTGGCAGCAGTCGTAGAGCAGCCTCATGCCCAGCCTCTCCCAGCTCGACGAGAAATACCGCTCGAAGGTCTGTCTCACGAGATGGGTCATGATCTGCCGGTTGGCAAAGGCGAAGTTTGCGGCGGCTGCCATAGCCCCGAAGTATGCCTTTCCCTGGCTGCCGGATATTGGTGCGCAGGCGAGCTGCCTGTCGGGCAGCTCGATTCCCGATCTGATCCCGGCGGACAGCATGGCGTGCACATAGTCGTCGCAGACCTGGTGGCCGAGTCCCCGTGAGCCGCTGTGGATGAGGACCACCGTCTGCCCTTCGAACAGGCCGAAAATCCGGGCCGTATCCTCGTCGAAGATCTCCTCCACCACGTCGATCTCCAGAAAATGGTTTCCCGAGCCCAGAGTGCCCAACTGGGGAAGGCCGCGCTCTATGGCCCTCTCGGAGACAGCCTCCGGGTCGGCGTCCTCCATGCATCCCCCGTCCTCGTGGGCTTCGAGGTCTTCCCGGTCGGCGAGCCCCTGCTTCAGGGCCCACCTCGAGCCGTTCGCGAGAACGTCCAGGAGATCCCTTTTCCCCACACGGAAGCCCCGGGTGCTCGATCCCACTCCGGAAGGTATTGTGCTGTAGAGCAGGGCGAGCAGATCTTCCACACCGGGGTGGAGCTCACGCATCGAGATTCGGGTGGTAATGCAGCGGATGCCGCAGTTGATATCGTAGCCCACTCCTCCGGGCGAGATGATCCCGCCGTCAAGAGAAAAGGCGGCGACCCCTCCGATGGGAAATCCGTAGCCCCAGTGGATGTCCGGCATGGCGAGCGAAGGGCCTATAATACCCGGCAGGCACGCCACGTTCGCCACCTGCCGGAGCACGTTGCCGTCTTTCAGGTCTTTCTCGATCCGCGCGTTGGCATAAATGACGCCGCAGGTGAGCATGGGCGGCTGCCGCCGTATCTCCAGGCGATATTTATCAAGGCGCCTGACGCTCAGATTCTCCAGTGCCCTATACATCAACGATAATGACCGCCTCGCAGCCGCCGCCCGCCCGTCTGATCTCCAGTCCGTGATAGGTGACTCCCTTGATCTCGCGCGCCGGGGGGCCGGAGCCGTACTCTCCCTTCACCACAGCCGTCATGCGGGTGTCACCGAGCTCGGGAATCTCCAGCCGCGATATCCGCAGACGCCTTACCTCCATGAGATAGAGAAGCTCCTGCAGCCACCTTACCAGCAGGTCCGCCTGGTCGATGCCCTCCACGGTCACCTCGGTGCGGACGGTCTCACGACCGCCCGATGCGCCGGCGATGCCCGCCAGGGCCATGCCTGCATCCGCGAACAGGCCTTGCACGGAGCCCGCCGTCACCCTGAATCCGGTATCCGCAGTGTGTTCGATGAGCGAGTATGCCACGGGAGCATCCTCCCCTGATTTCATCCTTCAATCATGGAGCAGCCCGGACTCCTGAAGCCTCGTTTTCAGCGCATCCAGGGCCTTTCTCCGGTGGCTCCGGGCGTTCTTTTCCCCCGGGCTCATCTGGGCGAGGGTCTTGTTCAGCTCCGGATCGAGAAACACCGGGTCGTAGCCGAACCCGCCCCGGCCCCTCGGCTCGTCGATGATGATCCCCTCATATCGGCCCTCGGCGAGGATAACCTCCCCGGTCTGCCATGCCAGGGCCACGGCGCAGACGAACCTGGCGGTTCTCTGCGTCTTGCTCTGAAGAGACCGGAGAAGCAGCTCGATGTTTTTTTCATCCGTGGCATCCGGGCCCGAGAACCGAGCGGACATCACGCCGGGCCTGCCGTCGAGCGCATCCACACACAGCCCCGAATCGTCTGCCAGCGCGGGCATACCCGCCGCCTCGCTCCAGGCCCGGGCCTTGATGAGGGCGTTTTCGGCAAAGGTGGCGCCGTCTTCCTTCACATCGATGTGCAGATCGATCTCCTCCGGAGTCACGACTGTGACGCCGAGGCCGGAGAGTATTTCGGCGATCTCCACGATCTTTCCCCGGTTGGTGGTCGCCGCCAGGAGCTTCATCCGATACCGAGCGCCCGGTTCTGGAGCTTCATGAGCTGCTGGATTCCTTTGTGCGCGAGGTTCAGCATGGAGACCATCTGCTCCTGGGAAAATGCCCGGCCCTCCGCTGTGCCCTGCACCTCGATGATATTCCCGCTGCCGGTCATGACGACGTTCATATCCACATCCGCCCGGGCGTCTTCCTCATAGTTCAGATCCAGCAGAATCTCGCCGTCAACGATGCCTACGGAAACGGCGGCCACCTGCTCTTCGATGGGGTTTCGGGCGAGGGTCTGCTGGCTCACCAGTGCCTCCAGGGCGTCTTTCAGCGCCACGTAGGCGCCGGTGATCGAGGCCGTTCTCGTGCCACCGTCCGCCTGCACGACATCGCAATCGATCCAGATCGTGCGCTCTCCCACCTCGTTGAGGTTGACCGCGGCCCGAAGCGACCTTCCGATGATCCTCTGGATCTCGTGGGTTCTTCCCTGGGGCCTGCCCCGGGACGATTCGCGGGTCATGCGCGTGCTGGTGGAGGACGGGAGCATCCCGTATTCCGCCGTAAGCCATCCGGTTCCGGTGTTTTTCAGATGGGGCGGCACCTTGTTCTCCATGTTGGCGGCGCATATCACCCGGGTGTCTCCCACCTCGATGAGGCATGAGCCCAGGGCGTGCTTGCAGTAGTTCCGGGTGATCCGGACATTCCGGATATCCTCGGGTTTCCTGCTGTCTGAACGCTTGAGAACTTTCGGTTTCGAGATGCCTTTATTCTTGAGTAATTCCTCGATGGAAGCCATGCACTCTCCAATATCTTTCGTTGCGGCAATACTACGGGCAGTGTCGGGCAAAAGTCAACCTTTAGGACAAAGGCGGTAGAAGACCGGGCGCATGAGACGGGCAACGCCGCACATCGGCCCGCTATGCGAAACCTGTTTCACGGGACGGGATTCCATGCTTGACATGCCCGATTATCCTCGGGTAAACCCTCATAATGACTGGAGGGGGTAATTCTGGTGGGATTTTTCCGTTCACTGATGATTATCTTGGGGGTTTTCTTCTCCTGCCTTGCCCTGCTTGTCCCGTTTCTCGCCGTCGACGTGCCGCTGGCCGGGGAGGCATGGCTCTTCCAGACGATCGGTGAGCTGCACCGCGAATTCCGGCTCGTGCCTACCCTGAACGGCGTCCCGCTGGACGGCCCGAACGTGCTGATGCCCGTGATCTTCTCCCTGCTGCCCTTCTCTGACGTTCTATCCCTGCGCCTGACGGACATCCTGCTCGGGTGCCTGGTGGCGATGGGCGTGTTTTCATTCTGCACTTCGCTGTGGGACAGCAGATCGGGCATCCTGGCCTCGCTCATCACCATCACCTCATGGGGATTCATCGCAAGCCATGCGACGCTCAATCCCACGGCCTTGCCCGCGAGCCTGGCCATACTCGCGTTTCTGCTGTTCGCGCAGGTCTACATCAAGGAGTATAACTCCTGGTGGTATGTGCTCTCCTACCTCCTCGCGGGCACCGCCGTGATCGTCGGGGGGTGGATACCTCTTGGCTTCTTCGCCTTCGGCGTCGTACTGCTCATGCTCTTCGATCTTTCCCCGAAACGGATCCTCACCATCCGCGCCGCCTCCGGCGTGCTGATCATCGGCGGAATGATCCTGGCGGCCTTCGCGGCTTACTGGATCGCTGCCGGGTGGTCCTATGCAGGCTACATTTTCACCTTCGACAGCGAGCACGGTCTCGTGGAGCGGCTCTGGATCTGGATGAAGTATCATCTGCCCTGGCTCTTTCTCGTCATTCCCGCCTGGGCCTACGGCGGAAGGCCGCAGGGCCCGAACTCGTGGCGCAGCCTGCTCGCTCCGAAGACCGGGTTCGGCATGGGGCTCATGATCGTTCTCTTCTCTCCGAACCTCCAGGAGGGCTACGCACTGCTGGGCGTTCCCTTCGGCGGCATCATTGTCGGCTACTGGGCGGCGGGAAGGCTCCTGATCCCGGAGCGTCTCCAGGCGCTTCGGACCGCTGCCGTGATCACAACAGGCGCTCTCCTGACGGTTGCCGTGTTCTTGTACCTGTCCATTGAGTCCATCCGCGAGCTGTCCCTGAGCCCCGCCCAGGCCTTTGCTCTGATCGCGCTGCTTGCCGCTTCTGCCATATTCCTGTGGCTTGCCCGGAAACGGAAGTCCCAGGCCGTCATCGGCCTGTGCATGGTGCTGATGTTCTGTTTCAGCTGGTATGCTGCGGCAGTCATGCTACCGGCCCGGGCTTCGGGACCGGTGGGCTATGTCCGGCAGATCAGCACAGCCGTTCCGCTTCTGGTGTATCAGGACGATCTGGTCATGAGGGGATATCTGGGATACACGGGAGGCCGGCCTTCGGTCGTGAGCAAGGAGGTGGTGCCGATCGGTGATGCGGCATATCTGGCCGTGCGCACGCAGGACCTCGACGCCGAGCTGGACAGGCTTTCCAGACGGATGCAGGCCGAGGTCGTGAGCTCTTTCGACAGGCGCGAAACCTACGCGCTCATCCGGATCTCCCCCTTCTTCACCGGCAAGTAGCACATACCGGGGCATCGCCTGCCCGCAGTCTTCAAGCCCGCCTCTCCCTTGAGAACACGGATTCGAGGTGTAAGATAAAGTGTATGAAAACGCCCGAAGCTCGGGCATGAGGGTGAATCATGGCGAACAAAAGAAGCGCGGAGGATATCAAGAAGGATGTTTACTCGCAGCTGGCCTGGGACAACAGGGTGGGAAACACGAACATCGTCGTTGATGTGACCGATGACGGCACCGTTATTCTGACGGGCATGGTGGCCAATTACGCCGACCGTTCGGAGGCGGAGGAAGACGCATACAGCGTAACCGGGGTCAGGTACGTGGACAACCGCCTGACGGTCAGCCTGCCGCCCTCGTTCCCTGTTCCGGGCGACGACGATATTGCTGCGCAGATAGAGCGTCTGCTCGAGTGGAATCCGACAGTCAACGCATCGGGAATCAGGGTCATCGTCACCAAGGGCATCCTCACCCTGACCGGGAATGTGGACTCAATCTGGCAGAAGCGCCGCGCAGAAGAGCTGGCGGAACATATCGCCGGAGTGATCGGAGTGGAGAATCAGCTCACGGTGAGGCCCGTGGGAGGCCTTTCCGATGAGGAAATCAGGAGCGACATCCTCGGAACGATCGCCAGGAACACATTCATCGACGCTCCCGGCGTCGAGGTCGGAGTGGAAAACGGGACCGTGATCTTGAGCGGAATTGTGGACAATTACATGACATACCGGACCATCCTCGACATCGCCAACAATACGAACGGCGTCATCGAAGTGCGCAGCGAGCTCGCAATAACCGGGTACCGTTAGACGAAAATCCGCACTCTGTCTCCTGATCGCAGTGCGTCCCGGGTCTTATCATCGGATCCGGCGGCGCCCGATGCTCAATCCATTTTTCCGAGCGCATCCAGAATGCGGTCCAGATGGCGGAGCTGCTCCTCGTCATCCACGAGGGGATAGAGCCGCTCGAAGGCGACCTTCGCCTGTCGCGTCTCTCCCATGCTCGTGTACGTTCCCGCGATCTCCCTGAGGAGATAGGGATTGTCCGGAGCACGATCCAGGGCCGCCGCCAGATATCTCCGCGCCTCGTCCGGCTTGCCCGCCTTCCAGGCCGAGAAGCCGAGCCTGTGGGAGTATTGGGCGGCCTCGTCTCTCCCGCCCACAAAGCCCTTTTCGAACAGCTCGGAGAAGCTCGCGTAGGCGTTCTCGTGGTCGCCGGCGAACCAGTAGGCATGGGCGAGGCCTTTTTTCGCCTTTTCCAGATCGGGCTTGAGCTTCAGCGCCTGTCGGTAGTTGTTGATCGCATGGCCGTACTGGCCCATCATCATCTGGGCAAGGGCGAGGTTGCTGATCGCCAGGTAGTCGTACGGCTTGGCCTTGATTGCGGTGACGCACAGCTCCTGCACCTCAGGGAAGCGCTGCTGTTTGATGTAGATGGCCGCAAGATTGACGTTTGCCGGCGACGAGTTGGGATATTTGGCCAAAGTGTCTTCCCAGAGCGTCTGGGAGTTCTGCCAGATGTCGTTCTGCCGGAACGACATGTAGGAGTACGAGAACACGATCATGCCCAATAGGGCCGCGGAAATGAGCTGGGGAAACTCGGGAGAGAACCGTCCCGATTTGAGCCTCATGCGCCAGAGCCGGGAAAGTCCGTATCCCAGAAGCACGCTCCAGCAAAGCGACGGCAGCAGGGCGTAGCGGTCTGCCATGATCTGGGAAATGGGGAGGAAGTGGGCGACCGGCATGAGGAAGATATAATACCACGCCGTGAAGAATGCGTAGACATAATGCCGCTTCACCAGCGCGAACACGGCGCTTGCGATCAGGAGAATGTTGAATCCCAGGAACGCCCATGCCTGCCAGGCCGCCGGGTCGGCGTAGAGTTTGATGGCATAGTCGGCCGCATAGTTGATCGTGAATCCGATGAGGGACAGGTAGCTCGCGAATATTTGCGAGACCGCCAGCAGGTTGGTGAAGAATCCGCCGCCGTGATAGGGCTTGACCCCGCCTGCAGCGTGCATCATGACCACGAGCCGCAATCCCAGGGGAATCACGATGAGGAGCATGGGCAGATAGACCAGGATCCTGGTTTTGAGGAACGAAGGATGCGGCCTGCGCAGCTGGATGACGACATCCAGCGCGATCATGACCGCCGGAATCATCAGTGCTATGGGCTTGGAGAGGATCGCCAGTATCATGAACACCAGGCTGCCCCCGTAATATCCCCACCTGCCGGTCCGGCCGCGGATAAACGCCCAGAGGCTCAGGAACGTGAACATCCCCATGAGAGGCTCTTTGCGGCCGAAGAGCCAGGCCACGCTCTCTACGTGCACCGGGTGGACGGCAAAGAGAACGGTCGAGATGCCGGCCCAGGCAAACGCCAGGTCCTCGTCGTCGACGAACACGCGGAAGAGTTCGAGGAGGAAGAGCCAGCAGGCGAGGATCATGAGCAGGTAGAGGACTATGCTGTGCAGGTGCATGCCGAAGACAACGCTCTGGTGCTCCGGACCCCACAGAGCGAAATCAACCATGTAGGAGAGGTCTCTCACGGGCTGAAAGGTTGAAAGCTTCTTTACAGAGAGAATCTCAAGAATGTTCTCGGCAGTGAGCTGATGGAGCGATGATCTGGTGAAGATCGCTGGGTCGTCCCAGTTGGTCGCCTCATTGTCCAGGATATTGAGGTGGAGCCCCAGAACGAGAACGACCAGGAGCAGCCCGACCCCCAGGTACCGCCTCTTCGATATCGTCATGGTCTGAAAAACCTCCTGCATGCTGATCCGCCCGCAGCACCACGGTGCAACCTGCGGTCACGGCCGGTCTGTGCTCCATGTTCCGCTGCATCTCCTGATCCAGTTCCATACCATTGATCACGCCTTGCCCACAACCGGCTTTCCCTGTTCCGCCCGCGGTTCGGCTCGCTGTACCGTGCGGCTTTATCGGGCAGGGGTGCTGGATATCGTCCTCTTTCCATTCGCGCTGCGCCCGGGGAAAAACCCTCTCCGGGCTCCTCTTTTAAAGACATGCCATCTCTTCGGCAGAACCGGACCGGAAGATAAAAACGCCGGAGAGGACCCCGCAGGCCGAGACTCCCCAAGCACCCGGGCGATACTCTGTACAATCGCCCCCGTCGCTGGTATACTCATTCGACACTCGTGAGGGAGACACTGATGATCGTATCGAAGAAGATGCTGGGATATATGGAAAACTCCTCATGGATCCGGAGGATGTTCGAGGAGGGTGCGCGGCTGAAGGCCGTACACGGGCCGGAAAATGTCTTCGACTTCAGCCTGGGCAACCCTGACCTCCCCCCGCCGCAGGCGGCCCTTGAAAAGGCGGCCGGGCTTCTGACCTGCATGAACCACGGCTACATGCCCAACGCCGGCTTCCCGGACGTGAGGGAGGCCCTGGCGGGGTATGCATCCGAACTCTACGAGGTTCCCTTGAGGGGGGATGACATCGTCATGTGCTGCGGCGCCGGAGGCGGGCTCAACGTGGTGCTCAAGGCCGTGACCAACCCGGGCGACGAGATCATCGCTGTTGCACCGTACTTCGTGGAGTACGGCTTCTATGCCGAAAACCACGGCGGCACTCTGGTAGAGGCGAAGTGCGGGCCCGATTTCCTGCCCGACCTTCAGAGTATCCGCAGCGCGATCGGCCCGAAGACGCGGGCGATCATCGTCAACTCGCCCAACAATCCGACCGGCAGAGTCTACCCGGCAGAGGTCTTTACCGGGCTAGCCGAGGTGCTTGGAGACCGGCCGGACATCCTCGTCATCTCGGACGAGCCTTACCGCAAGCTCGTCTACGACGGCAGAGAGGTTCCCTCCGTGCTCAGGCTCATCCCCAACTCCGTGGTGGTTACCTCCGCGTCAAAGGAGCTCTCGCTCGCGGGCCAACGGATCGGCTACATCGCCGCCGGCGGGGGCATAGACGAGAAGCAGAAGTTCATCAGCGCGCTGATCCTGGCCACCCGGATCCTCGGGTTTGTCAACGCGCCGTCGCTCATGCAGAAGGTGTACGCCGCCTGCCTGTGCGAGGGTGCGTGCATCGACGTCGCCAGGTACAAGGAGCGCCGGGACCTCTTCACCGGGATCCTGGATGATGCGGGCCTTGAGTATGCCCCGCCCGAAGGGGCGTTCTATCTCTTCGTGAAGTCGCCGCTGGAAGACGACGTCGCCTTCTGCTCGGAACTGGTCAAGGAAAAAATCCTGGCGGTTCCGGGAAGGGGCTTCGGCTGGCCGGGCTATGTGCGCTTCGCCTACTGCGTGAGCATTGAGAGCATCCGGGGATGCGCCCCTGCTCTGATGCGCGTCATGGAAGGCATAAAAGCACGGCGCCGACCCGTCACCCGATGATCGGGAGGCTGCAGGCTGTTGGCTCGCGGTACTGAGAAGACCGCGGGAGATAACGAGCACTGACACCCCGCCTGTGCAGGGGTGTCAGCACTGAACGGCGACAATGCGGCCGCCGAAGGATCCTCAGAAGGGAATATCGTCGAACTCCGGTGAAGCCGGAATGCTCTCTGAAGCCCCGTAGCCGGGATCATCGGACGCACCGCCCATCCGGGCGCCCTGCGAATCCAGGGAAGAAAGGATCTGCATCTGGTTTGCTACGATCTCGGTGGTATAGCGCTTGTTTCCGTCCTTATCGTCCCACTGGCGGGTCTGCAGCCGGCCTTCAACATAGACCTGCTTGCCCTTGGAAAGCAGCTTGGCGCAATTCTCGGCCAGTTTGCCCCAGGTGACGATGCGGTGCCATTCGGTGCGTTCCTGCTTCTCGCCGTTCTGATCGGACCACACCTCGTTGGTCGCCATGGTGAAGTTCGTGACCGCCTTGCCGCTGGGGGTGAATCTCATCTCCGGGTCTTTGCCGAGCCTCCCGATAAGCATCACTTTATTGATCGATCCAGACATCTCACATATCTCCTTGTGCTATTTGACAATCGTGTTTGTCGTTTGACGATTGTGTTTGCCAATCTTCAATGAAAATACCTGCCAAAACCCTTTATCCAAAACTGCGGTCATCCTATCTGATATTATATCTTTTCTCAACACTTCTCTTCGAATCTGGAGGAAAAAGATCCTGCCGGCGGGCAGGAAGCCGGAGGCGAGAAATCAGCGGCGCAAACCCCTCCGGCATGGATTGAAAGCCCTCCCCGTAACCGGATTCGATGGGGACGCCCGCCGGTCTGTCTACATCTCCGGACGGGGGACGAACCGGGCCTGACCGGACGCGGCGATGCTTTCACGGCTTCTGCGGGCGGGGCAAGACGATCTCGGGGTGCTCAACCTCCCCTGCCGTTGCGCAGCTGGTTGCCGCGACCGGTGGGCCACGGCAGAGAACCCGAGCGCGCTGAGGACACGTCCCAGATCTGCACGCCGCCCAGGCCCGAGCCCACGGTGTCCTTCAGGGAGACGAGGATCTCGATTTTCCCGTCGCCGTCTACATCCGCCAGGGTCGGCACGGCCATGCTCCCCCTGCCTTGGATGGGAACGATGTGCAGGGCGTTCCCGGCGGCGTCGAGAATGACCAGCCTGGACACATCCCGGGACGTCGAGTAGGTGGTGAAGACGATCTCCGACGACCCGTCGTGGTCCAGGTCGCCTATGGCCGCTCCCGATGCGCCGATGAAGGGAGAGCCCACGGAGTCGAAACGATATGCCCACAGCTCCTCCCCTCCGGGCGAGTAGCAGCGCATGAAGCCGTCATAGGACGGTACCACGATCTTCGGCCGGCCGTCGCCCGCCAGCTGCGCCAGGGCCGGAGCCGGGGCAACCTGCACGATGTTGTCCTCGTAGCCCGTGTACAGAGGTCCGCCCGAGCAGATGGGGGTCTCGAAGCCGGCCGCCCGTGTGAGGTCAGGGTTCAGGGCCCACAGGGCGTTGCCCCGGTTCACGTACTCCCCTGCCCGCTCGTGGTCGGAGTAGAGGATGATCTCGGGCAGGCTGTCGCCGTCGAGGTCGCCGAACACGGGCGGCGAGTCCGTGAACTCATCCCGGTCGTTGCCGTTATCCCCCCAGCCCCTCACGGCAAGCGCTATGTCGTGGAACATGGGCACACTGCTCACATACGGCCCGCTGAACATGGGGTTGGCAGGCAGGGGAGAGCCGTCCGCCCGCATGATGCCGATATGGCAGCAGTCGTAGGTGCTCACGACCTCGGGAGCCCCGTCACCGTCGAGATCAGCCGATCCGATGTTCTGGTTGTACCCCCCGTACTCGTTGCACTCGGCGCAGTTTTGCACCTGCGGCCAGCCCGGAAAAGCTTCGCCGGTGATGCGCCAGACCATGGTCACCGGGCCGTCGCTCGTTTTCTGCGCCAGGATCTCCATCCTGCCGTCACGGTCGAGGTCGTCGGCCGCGATGGACCTGATCTCGCCCGGTGTGCCGGGAAATGCCCGCGGCCACCCGGGCATGAGTTCGCCGTCGCGGCGGTAGACCGCCACCTGGTTGCTGTAGGCGACGGCGATCTCGCCGAAGCTGTCGCCGTCGAGATCGCCCACCACCGGCGAGGCATACTGCCGGGAGCCGCCGTGATCGTTGGGTGACGAGGCGCTCTCTCCCACCGGAGTCCTCCAGAGCAGCGTCCCGGTCGATCTCCAGACATAGAGCACGCTGTGCCTTCCGGCAATGATCTCCATGCCGCCGTCTTTGTCGAGGTCGAAGACGGCGGGTGAGCCGAACCAGTTCTCGTCCCAGCTCGCAGGGAGCGTCCGCCTGAGCGCGGGGGCCGACACGCCGGAGCTTATGGTGTCGGCGCCGTTCTCAGAGCCGCTCCCCGGACCCGCGCCGCCGTCCGACGATCCTGTACCGCTGCCGCTGCACGCGTACAGGACGGCTGCGATAAGGACAAGAAGGATCAGTTGTTTCATGGCATTCCCCCGCTTCCGCTCGTTTTTCACCGGTAACTGCAATACATGAACCATGCCTGAAGACACGTGCGCACGGCTTTGCGATGTTTTTACTATATATTTGAAAACAGTACAGAAAAAAATGATTCACCTCTTTTGATGTCGGCCCTTCCATGAAACCTCACCGCGCGAGAGCCGGGTACGAGGACAAGGTCATCCCTGAATTGTAATCGGGAAAGACAAAAAAGCGCGGTCTCGGCCGGTATCTTAAGGACTTACAGTCTCGTTTCTCATGATATCTCGACAGGATGCCGGCCGGACGCGGACCGCCTCCAGGAAAGGGGAGTTGTATTTTCTATCGGCCTGATTTTAGTGTCCAAAAATAAATCTGTTTTTGCGCCCTTTGCTCGCAGCCTTTCCCGGGCTGCAGCGATGCGTGTACTGGCCAGTCATAGGTTGTCCTGCTGGATGAAAGATCGAGGACGGGCTCGCACGGAATACAGAAAAAGTGCCGGGAATAAGAGCCCCGGCGGTGTTGGCTGTCTCGATCAGTACACTTCCGAGCGCTGTCGATGCGGTCGGCGCTCTTGGTGAGATCCGGTATGCAGGTCACGGGATACGCCCTTACATTCTCTCTTCTGATTGAATATCGGGCGGTAATCCTGTACCCTTACCATCGGCAGGAGCTGCGCCGGGGGATCTTTCACCGGCGTGCATGCAGCGTGTGAAAGGAGACATCCAGTGGCGGATTATGACGTGATCGTGATCGGTGCCGGCAACGGAGGCCTCACTGCAGGGGCGCAGCTGTCGGCCAGGGGTGCCCGGGTGCTTGTCCTGGAGCAGCACAACCTTCCCGGAGGGTTCGCCAGCAGCTTTGTCCGGGGCAGGTTCGAGTTCGAGCCGTCGCTCCACGAGCTCTGCGACGTGGGCCCGGCAGGCGACAAGGGGGGTGTCCGGAAGCTCCTCGAGGACGATCTGGGGGTCGAGGTGGACTTCGTGCGGGTGCCCGAGGCCTATCGCATGATCCTCACCACGGAGAACCTCGATGTCACCATGCCTTTCGGGATCGAGGAATTCGCCGATGCCGTTGACGGCTATGTGCCCGGCAGCCGGGCGGCGGTGCGGTCGTATCTCGATCTGTGCAGGGAGGTACTCGACGCCCTGAACTACCTGGGAGCATCCAAGGGCAATCCCGACAAAAAGGTTCTGCTCAAACAGCACGGCAACTTCCTCAGGACGGCTCCCTACACCGTGGAAGAGGTGACGGCCCGCTTCGGGATCCCCGAGCAGGCGAAGAAGATCTTGTACGCTTACTGGTGCTACATCGGTATCCCTGTGAGCAGGATGAGCTTCACGCTTTGGAGCGCCATGCTCTACAAATACCTGGCAACAGGCGGCTACATCCCCAGATACCGCTCCCATGAGATGTCCGCCGCGATCGAGGAGCGCGTCCTCAAAAACGGTGGCAGGATCGAATACAACACCCGGGTGGACAAGATCCTGGTGGAACAGGGCAAGGTGACAGGCGTGGAGACCTCGCACGGAGAGCGCTTCAGCACGAGCCATGTCATCTGCAATGCATCGCCCACGGTGGCGTACAACCGCCTGGTCTTTCCGAAGTCCGAGGTTCCCCGGACCGCCTACCGGCAGGTGAACGCACGCACGCACGGCTCCAGCGCCTTCGTGGTCTACCTCGGGCTCGACGCATCTCCGGAAGACCTCGGGCTTATGGACTACAGCTATTTCATCTACGAGCACATGGACATCGACAGGCTTTACGCCTCGTTCAGCGATCTCTGCGACCCCAGGGTCCAGGCCACGGTGTGCCTGAACAGGGCCGTCCCGGACTGTTCGCCGCCCGGCACCACGATCATGTCGTTCACGATCCTCTACCGGCCGGGGGTGTGGGACCGCGTAGCACCGGAAGATTATGTCTCCGTGAAGCGCAAAGTTGCGGACCGGCTCATCCGGAACTTCGAGCAGGCTATGCACGTCTCCCTGCGCGGCCGTATTGAGGAGATCGAGATCGCGACGCCCCAGACCTTCGCCCGCTACACCGGGTCGTTCGCGGGCGGCGTGTATGGATATGAGCCCGAGCCCTGGGACTCCATCATACCCAGGATGATGTGTATGCAGGACGAGCTCTACATAGAAGGACTTCGCTTCGCGGGCGGCAATGCCTTCCGGACCTACGGCTACAGCAGCTCGCTGCTCAGCGGGCAGACCGTGGCGCTGCTCACCTTGAGAGACATGGGGGTGGTGTGATGAAGGTAAAAGTGAAAGGCTCCATCCGGGATCTGCTGGCGTTCAAGGGCCTGGTTCCCAAGCGCAGGAAGCGCATCCTCAAGTCACCCGACACGCCGCTCGTCGCCGATGCGGTGGGCGAGCTCTCCCGGGTGCTGCACCCCCGGGTGCAGCATCTGGTGATCACCGGGGTGAAGGACGAGACGCCCTCGGCCAAGACCTTCAGGCTGGAGCCTCACCGACAGGACGGAACCACCCGGCTGGCGCCCTTCCGGGCGGGCCAGTACGTGAGCATCCGCACGGAAGTCGGCGGGGTGAGGATCACCAGGCCCTACACCATCTCGTCCTCACCACACGAGAAGGACTTCTACGAGATCACTCTGCGCAGGACAGAAGGCGGGTTCCTGACCGGCCACGCCTGGGAGTACTGGCGGGAGGGAACGAAGCTCGATGCCTCGGGCCCTGAAGGGACCTTTTTCCACGAGCCACTGCGCGACACGCCCGAAATCCTGGGCCTCGCGGGCGGAAGCGGCGTGACGCCGTTTCGTTCCATGATCAAAGACATCGCCTTGGGCGGCGCTCAGCTCAGACTCACGCTCCTCTACGGCATCAAATGTCCCGACGACATCATCTTCGGACACGAGCTCCGGGAGTTTGCCGACCGGTTTCCGGAAAAGATCCGGGTGCACTATGTGTGCAGCGAGCCGGACTCGAGCTGGGAGGGCCCCACAGGGTTTCTGAGTGCTGCGTGCATCAAGGACCTGGCGGGAGACCTGGCCGGCAAGACGGTGTTCGTCTGCGGCCCGCCCCAGATGTACCGCTTTCTGAGAGAGGAGCTGAAGGCCTTCAACCTGCGCCCCAAACAGATCAGATGGGAAGCCGAGGGCGAGGCTTCCGACATCGAACGCCATCCCGGCTTCCCGGCTGACGCTGTAGGCAAGAGCTTCCGCCTCACCGTGACCATGGGAGGCAAAACCGTTGAGCTGCCGGCCCTGTCCGGCGAGAGCCTGCTGGTGGCCATGGAGCGGGCGAACCTGGCGCCGCCTTCGCGGTGCCGCTCGGGTGAATGCGGCTTCTGCCGCTCCCGGATCGTATCGGGCGAGGTCTTCGTCCGCCCCGAGAGCGACGGCCGCCGGGCGGCGGACAGGATGTACGGGCATATCCACCCCTGCTCCTCGTACCCGGTTTCCGACGTAGAAATCGCCGTGCCGCGCGACCCCTGAACAAGCGGTGGAGATCAGTGGGGGCCTGAGAGGGATCGGGTTGTCCGCCGGGCATAACCGTCCGGGACCTTGACCGGCATACAGTTCGGTCACCCGGCCTTTCGTGTCTCCATGCACCGGACAGACTCGGGGGCGTCGCGCTGCAGATGCCTGAGCCGGGTCGATCTTCTCTTCCGCCGATCCCCTTTCGGCCTACGCCCTTGAAAAAATGTGTCCGAGCGCTCCAGCCGCTTGCGTCTGTGCAGAAGGGATTTCCCTCTGCGAGTTTTCTTGGACTGTGTTTTTCTGTAGACTATCCCGCCTGCCGGTCCGTCTAAGGGGTCAGTAAATACAGAACAGACTTCACGGCTTCTCTCAGTGCCGGTTACGCCGCAACAGAACATAAAAGGAGATCTGGCAATGAATGTAAAAATGATCGGAACATCGATTGTAAGGATTCTGGTTATCAGTGCGGGCATTCTGGTGTGCATCCTGGCGTCCATCTCGCCTTCGTTCGCCGAGACGCGGTGGAACGTGGGCATTTCGGGCGGCGACGACGGCATTGAGGGGTTTCATCTTTCCGTCGGCGAATATTACCGGGTCCCGCACAGAGAGGTGATCGTCATCCACAAGCGGGGAATCTGCGACGAGGAACTTCCGGTCGTGTTCTTCATCGCGCAGAGGGCGCACGTTCATCCCGATGCAGTCGTAGGGCTCCGGCTCAGGGGCATGTCGTGGTTTGACATCACCCTGCACTATGGTCTGTGCCCGGACATCTATTATGTTCCGGTCAGGCACGTGTATGTCCATCACCGTCCCGGGCACGACTATGTTTATTACCGTGACCACCGCCCCCACGACTGGAAGAAGATGCACCTGAAAGACCGGGACATCATCAACCAGGTGAACCTGAAGTTCATATCAGAGCACTACGGCTATGCCCCGGAAAAGGTCATCAAACACCGGTCCGAAGGGAGACGATTCACGGAGATCCACCGCGACGTCCGCCATGAAAAGAACGGGAAGCCGGCGTACACCGACCGCAGAGAAAAACCGAAGAGGCCCGAAAGCAAAGACTACACGAAGCACGGGAAAGAAGACAAGCGGCAGGGAAAGAACAACGGAAAAGGCGCAGACGGCCGTCGGGAAAGAATCTGATCGGCACGGAGAAAAGAAGAGAAATGGGCGCGGCTCGCTACCCTGTGGGTGATGAGCCGTGCTCTTGCTTGAAAAGCCCCCTTCTTCCATTCTCTTCTATTCTCTCCGCCGAGCATCTGTCATTTTGGACGGACGCTCTATCGGCCCGCTCCACCGAAGATCCAGAACAGCACCATGATAAAGAACAACTGGATGAGCCACCCGATAATGCAGACCCCCACTGCCCTGAAGGTGCTCGTGTAGTCCAGGGCCTGCCGCACCGCGATGACCATTGCAACCAGCATCCAGATCTGGGCTGCGATCTGGACCAGCGTCGCCAGGCCGGGGATGATCCCTACGACCCTGATCAGCCCGGGGGAGCTCGAGAAACCGATCGTGCGCAGCAGCTCGCCCATATCTGATCTGGTCTGGGGCTCGGGAAGCATCTTTGTCCCGATCATGTAGATCAGCCACGCCCAGATGACCCACCCCAGAAGGCTCATGAGCGTACCGCCCAACAGGCCTGCAAAACCTATCCGCCCGATAGTCCCGACGCCCGCGGCTATGCTGGAAAGAACGACGACCGCGACGGCCTGGCCGATCGCACTCCTGTCGGCCTCGACCTCCTCGTAGAGGCTTGCGTCCAGTTTTGCGGCGCGGATAATGCGGCTCATAATATCAGCCATACACACCTCCTTTTCATGTCCGGCACCATACTCCTTCGGCTGTTCTCAGGCAAGGGAGACAGGCCCGCGGGTGAGGCGCCCCCGGTTGCCGGCGTTTCTCTCCCGGACTTGGGCATGCCTGCCCGTCTTTGAAATAACAATAAAGGCCGGTGCCTCCGGTTGCAAGCAGAGCCCTATTTTCTCTAACAGCCGATTGCGAGCATCACCTTGACGCAACGGCCCGTGTCGATGCGCTTGCGGTAGACGCGGGGCAGATTCTCAAGCGAAATCTCGTCTGAGATCATAGGCCTGCCGTCAAGCAGACCTTCGGCCATCCAGTCAAGGCACTGCCTGTTCTCCTCGTGGGTGTTGGAGTACGAGCCGATCAGCCTGATCTCCTTGAAGTTGAGCATCATGGGGATGATCTCGATGTTTCTCATGATCATGCTCACGATACACACCGTTCCGCCGTTCGCGCAGCAGCTCATCGCATCCGGCACGGCGCCCTTCGCGCCCGAGCATTCGAATACGGTCTGGTACCCGCCCTCCTGAAGCGCGTGAATGACGATATTTTCCTTCATCGGATCCACCAGGACATCCGCACCGAAGATCTCTGCCAGATCCCGCTTGGCCTGTACGGGCTCGGAGATCGCGACCGGGCCGTAGCCAAGGATCCTGAGCAGCCGCACCATGGCAAGCCCGATGGGCCCCCCTCCGATGACCAGTGCGGAGCCTGACTTCGCCTGCGAGACGCGGATGGCATGTAGGGAGGCCGCAAAGGCCTCGGCCAGGGCCGCGTTGCGGGAATCCACCCCGTCGGGGACCGGGATGAGCATCTCCGGGAAACAGACGAGGTACTCGGCAAACCCGCCGGGAAGGTCTCCGATTCCGATGGTGCGGCGACCGCCGGTGCACAGGTGTGGCCTTCCCCGGATGCAGTCTCCGCACAGCCCGCAGAACGTGGGCCGTATTATGATCCTCTCACCCGTGCTGTGGCCCGTGACCTCTGCGCCCATGTCCTCGATGACGCCGCTCACCTCGTGGCCCACTACACAGCCGTCGGGCATGCCGCCGCTTTCGATCAGGGAGTGGTCGGATCCGCAGAAGCCTGTGTGCATCACCCGGATCAGCACCTGGTCCGGAGCCGGTGACGGTACGGACAGATCGTCTCGGAACTTCAGCTTTTCGATCCTGTCACAGACAACAGCCTTCATGCGCTTCGCTCCTTTTTGCCTCAGTAGGAATAGATCCCGCTGATCGGCCCGATGACCGTGATCACCACTGTGATGAGCATCACCATGATCACGGACATCACGATGCCTGATCTGGCGAAATCGCCGATGGTGAAATAGCCCGACGTATAGGGAATGATATTGGTCGGCGTCTGGGTGATCAGGATGATGCCCAGAGACGATGTGAATGCCGCCGGCGCCACCAGGACCCAGGGGTGAATATCGAAGCTCACGGCGAGCGAGATGAGAATGGGGATGATGATTATCCCGGTCACGGTGTTGCTCGCCAGGAACAGCTTCATGAACATGACCACCAACACCACTGCGAAAACAAGCGCAACCGGGCTCAGCGACGTGATTCCCCCCAGGAGTATCACGGCCAGCCATTTGGCCGCGCCGGTGTGGTAGGTCATCATGCCCAGCCCCAGGGACGCCATGATCAGGATAATGCTGTCCCAGGAGACGGCCTGGGCCGCCTTTTCCTGGTCGAGCACCCGAAACGGCGGCAGGAAGAGAAGGACCCCGCCCAGGATGGACACGAAGCTGATGGGAAGGTCGATTACGCCCCCGGTAAGGCATGCGATCAGCGGGTTGAAGACCCACAGGAAGATGACCGCCGCGAATATCACAACGGTCCCGATCTCGGGCCGTGAGATTCTGCCCAGGTTCTTCAGCTGCCGGTGTATGTCCTCTCTGCTCAAGGGGAGTTCTCTGATCTCGGGCGGAAACATGACCATGAGCACGATCCAGCCGAAGGGGATGAGGATCAGGGACGCAGGAACTCCGATAAGCATCCAGTCTAGGAAAGAGATCTCCATGCCCGTGAGCGAGCGCATGAAACTGATCGCGATCGGATTCGGTCCGCAACCGGCCGGGGTGCCGATGCCGCCGAAGATGGGCCCCCAGCACGAGGAGATCATGAGCGCCTTGCCGAAGTTGCTCCTGAGAGGCTCGCACCCCGCCTGCTTCAGGATGCCCACCCCGATGGGCAGCAGGATTGCAGCTACCCCCACGTCCGAGACCCACATGGAGATCAGCGTGCCCATGATGAGGAAACCCAGGAGGACCCGCCGGGTGCTCACCCCGAGGATCCGGAGCATGTTCAGGGTCATCCGCCTCCCCAGGGAGGTGTAGGAAAACGCGCCAGAGAGCAGAAACACCCCGAGGAAAAACAGGATGAGGTCGTTGCCGAAACTGATGCGCACGATCTCCTTGTATCCCTGCGCAACACCCGTTATCCTCACCACCTCCCCGCTCTCTTTGAGCACCTGCACACCGTCGGTCACGCCCAGAAGCGGCATGAGGAGCATGGCGCCCAGCGCAGTGACGTGGAAGGGCAGCACCTCGGTCACCCAGAACAGGATCGCCACGGCCAGCAGTCCCAGGCAGAGCTTGCCGCCGTGTGTCAAGACAATGACCTCCGAGTCTAAAGTGAGCGGGGGCGGCAGGGGCAGGAAGTATATAACGAGAAACAGCACCAGCCCGGAGGCGAGATACCATGGCTGCCGCGAACCGACCGTTTTCGTGATCGCCTCTCTATCCAGTGGTTGTTGCTCGCGACTCGGCTGCACCATTATCCGACCTCCTGCATCAGGCCCCTGAGCGCACTCGTTGCTGCATGGAGGTACAGCTCACGGAAATCTTCTCCCTTGAGGATCGTGTTCTGTAGCTTGCGGAACTGGAGCATGCCGTGGATCGTGGACCAGAGCACGAGCGAGGCCCTGCGAAGGGTCTTTGCGCCGGGCCGCCCGGGAAGCTGCTGCTTGAGGACGTCCTCAATGAGCGTCAGGATCCGGTTGCCGTGCTCGTCGATCCGCTCCTTGAGATGCGGGGGGAACACCACATCCGGCGCGGTGAGAAAGTAGTTGATGATCTCGTAATACGTCCGGTGCCGCTCGCTGAACTCGAGGTAGGCAAGCGCGATGTCTTCAAGCTTGCGCAGCGGCTCGGCGTCTCCGGCGGCCACTTCGGCGATCATGTCGCGCAGGATGTCGAGCCCCTCTTCCTGAAGCGCTGCGTAGAGGTCTTCCTTGTTCTTGAAATACAGGTACAGCGTGCCTACGCTCAGCTCGGCGTTGCGCGCGATCTGGTTCATGGTGGCGGCGTTGATGCCTTTCTGAAAGAGCAGGTCGCGGGCGGTGTCGAGGATGTACTCTCTCCTCAGCTCCTTCTCCCGCTTCCTTCTTTCCTGTGATCCCATGGCGACTTCCTCCTTCAGTGCCCCTTCCCTTCTTCTCGCACCCTTTCCGGGAAGGAGGCGGTGTCTATTCGATCAGTGTCAGGGGTTCTCTCCGGTGCATCCCTCGCCAGGGATGCCCAGCTCTTCGAGGCGTGTAGGAGTGGGGATGCCGTTTTCGTCCCAGCCGCGCAGCCGGTAGTATCTGCCGAGCATCTTCTCCAGCTCGTTCTGCGGGCAGTATCTGCCTTTTGAGGGCCCGTCCGGGATGGGCTCGTTCATCACCCGCCAGGGGAGCATGGCGGTGGCGCGGCTAGCGCCCCTCCTCACATTGATCAGCCGCTCCAGGGTATAGATCCGCTCAGCGATGCGCTCGAGCTCTTCGAGCGTGATGTCCCACCCGGTGATCGAGCGCAGAATCGGCAGGTAGGCATCATTGAGCCGGGTGCCCAGCACCCGCTCCTGAACGAAGCGGCAGATCACCAGCGAATCGCCGATCGCGCTGTTGTTCTCGCTCTGGATGGTGTATTCGGGCTGGGCATCGAAACCCGGGTCGCTGTCTCCATCCGCGTAGTTGGGCCGGGCGTCGTGATGGCTGCCGCCCCGGGTCGAGGTAGCGTAGGCAAGGCCCATGTTCCTCAGGCCCCGGGCCGAGTGGCCTGCCATCTCCAGGCCCTGCTGGCAGTAGAGAAGCTTCTCCGAGCCTTTGCCGAAGCGCTCCGCCAGCGCCCGGGAACCGAGCGCCAGAAGAGCGCCCGCACCCCTCCTGAAGGCGGTGTCGCGCGCTACCCCGGCAAGATCCTGTCCGGGGCCGAACCCGATGCGCCCGCCAAGGTCGCCCAGCTCCACGATTCCCTTTTCCACACACTCGGCCGTAAACGCCAGGGTGACGCCGAAGCTGATGGTGTCCATGCCCATCTCGTCGCACTGGGCGTTGCCGTTGAAGATGGAGACGAGGTCCGGGTTGTCGAGCATGGAGCCCATGGCATAGATGGTCTCGAACTCGGGCATCTTGACCAGCCTCTGTGCGAAGTCGCCTTCGGGCACGCTCACCAGCTTGCCGCAGGCAACCGGGCAGCCGTGGCAGGCGATGTCCCTGTGCCGGTACTTCTCCACGATCACCGGTCCGCTCACCGCGTCGGCCCCGTCGAACACCTCTTTTGTGTTGTTGCGGGTGGCGAGCCTGCCCTTGTCGTTGATCATCTTCACCAGCACGGGCGTGCCGATCTCGGTCAGGGGCCTTGCTTTTTCGCGCAGGCCGGGCAGGTGGCGCCTGAGCTCCCGCTTCAGGTCTTCGGGCCGAAAAACCGGGGTCTTCCGCGTACCGCGCACGGCCAAGGCCTTGCAGTTCTTGGAGCCCAGAATCGCACCGATGCCTCCCCTGCCCGCGGCGCTGATGCGCGCGCCGCTGCAGACCACGTTGGCGTACACCACGCCGTTTTCGCCCGCCGGGCCGACCGCCGCACTCTGGAGACCGGGGCCGTGCTCCCGGAGCAGCAGGGCGTGGGTTTCGCCCGTGGTCTTTCCCCACAGACGCGATGCATCCCTGATCTCGACCTCCCCCTCATCGACCAGGATATACACCGGGGACGGCGCCCTGCCCCTGATCACGTATGCGTCGAACCCGGCCCTCTTCATCATCCAGCCGAAATCGCCTCCGAAGTTCGAGTCGAGGAACAGGCCGGTCTGCGGGGAGACGCCCGCCACATGGGCCCTGCCTCCTCCCCACACCGGGGTGGCGTTGATCGGCCCCGAGGCGAACACCACGGCGTTTTCCGGGGACAGGGGGCGGGCTTCCGGAGGCACCAGAGAGTGGATGATCGCGGCCGCGAACCCGTTGCCGCCGAGCCAGGCCCGGGCGAAGTCCTCTCTCAGCTCCTCAACGCAGTGCGAACCGCTGCTCAGATCGATGATCAGGATCTTTCCCATGTATCCGAACATCTGATCGCTTCTCTCCTCTGGTTTGATCTTCTCCCGTGCTCTCATCACCGCCCGGAGCGGGTTCTTCACCCTTGAGCTGCCCCTTTGAGCCCGGAGGCGTCGGAATCCTTTATCTTCAGCTCCACCTTTTCCACGCGCGACACATCGCCGATATAAAACCGTGACCCTGCCAGGAACAGCAGCGCCGCGCCCAGGGTAAAGGCCGGAAGGATCAGCATGGCCGTGCCGATGTCGTACGCGTCAGACACCGCTCCCACCACCACGGGCCCCAGGGCGCTGCCCAGGATGTGCTGGGTGACCACGCAGATGCTGTATGATACAGCCCGAAGCCCGGGGTGAACGACATCCTGGGTCACCGCGGCACCGGCGGGCACGAAGGCCACTACCGCGATGCCGCCCGCGAGCAGAAGCAGGTACTGACTCGTGCCGCCCGCAAAGGCGAAGGCCGCGAAGAAGATCACTGCTGAGACCAGCGAGGACGCCGCGCAGAACATCATCCGGGCATCGGCCCGCCTGACGCACCACTTGTCGGCCAGAAAGCCGCCCAGAGGCGCCCCCACGATGGCCAGCATCATCACCAGTCCTCCCATGAGGCCCGCCCTGCTCATGGACAGGTCATAGGTCCGCTGCAGGTAGGTGGGCAGCCAGCTCATGAGCGAGGTGGTCACGAAGGTGTTGCCCGCAAAGGCCAGGTAGGTGAGCACGAGGGAGCGGGTGCGCATGAAGTCGCCCACGATCTCGCCCATGCCCATCTTTTTCTTGATTTCCCCACCTGCTCCGCCGTCAACGGTCTTGGTGAGCTTGACGGTCTGGTAGTCTTTCGTGTGCCAGAACATGATGCCGACGATGATTCCCGGCAAGGCCACGAGCCAGAAGGCGTAGCGCCACCCGAAGTGCTCGGCCACCATGGCGCCGATCGCGATGCCCAGAGCGCTGCCCAGCGGGATCGACGCGTTCCACACGCCCATGACCGCAGCTCGCTTCTTCTCCGGGAAGAGCGCGGATATCACGGCCGTGCCGCCTGGGGCGAAGCCCGACTCGCCGATGCCCACCACGGCCCGGGCGGCAAAGAGCTGCGCGAAGCTTTTCGTGAACCCGCACACGGCAGTAGCGGCGCTCCACACGATTGCCATGATCGCGATGCCCTTGCTCCTGCTGCCGCGGTCGATGAGCACGGAAAAGGGCAGTGCGAAGATCAGGATGGCCCAGTACGCGGCGGAGACCAGCAGCCCGCTCTGGGTGTCGGATATGCCCCACTCTCTGCCCAGGAAGGGAAAGAGCGAGACCACGACCATACGGTCCATGTAGTTGAACAGGTAGAGCAGAAAGAGCAGCACGAACACGTAATACGAATACTTTTTGGATACCAGGTATCCGTTTGCATCATGACCCATGCCATGTTCTCCTTCACCGACGGGCTCCATATCGCCCGCCCGGCCGCTTGAGCGCCCCCTGTTCTCCGGCATGGCCTTCTCCGGCCGGATGCCTGAGGCCGCGTGTCTCCGAAAAAACCTATGCCTTATAGCTGCCCAGGTTCGCCAGTGCGATGCTGCCCGGGCTGATGGTGTCGGGATCGGTCATGACATTGATGCAGGATGTCCTGCCCGAGGCGAAGGCCGCCTCGAGCGCGGGCCTGATGTCGCCAGGCTTTCTCACCTCCGCTCCGAAGCCGCCCAGGGCCTCAACGAGCTTGTGATACGGCACGTAGCCGATCTCGGTGCCCTCTTTGATGGGATGGCCGAGCCTCAGCTGCTGGCTGTGGCGGATCATGCCCCAGCCCAGGTCGTTAGATATCACGACAACGACGGGGAGCTTTTTGCGGATCGCGGTCTCGAACTCCATGAAGTTGAACCCGATGGATCCGTCGCCGCAGAACAGGCAGACCCTTTTGCCCGGATTGGTGAGCTGCGCGGCGTTCGCATAGGGGAGCCCCACGCCGAGGCAGCCGTAGAGGTTCGAGTCGAGGTAGCGGCCCGGCCTGCGCACGGTTCGGGTCATGCCCATCCAGATCTGGGCGTCGCCGCCGTCGGCCACCACGATGTCGTCGGGCCTGTCCATGAAGGTGTTGATCTCCTGTGCCGCGCGCAGGGCGTGGATCGGCACGGCATCGCTCTCCCACATAGGCATGGTCTGGCTCTTGGATTCTTTGTCGGCGGCAACCAGCGAATTCACCCAGCCTTTGAACGAGGATTTCAGACCTTCCGAGATCCCTTCGGCCTGAATCAGGCGGTTGCACTCCTTCAGAAGGGCCTTCACGTCGCTGACCACGGCAAGGTCCACGGTGCGGTTGCGGCCCATCTCCTCGGGCTCGAGGTCCACCTGGACGATCCTGGCGGCATGATTGAACACATCGCCGAAGATGTAGTAGAGGTTCATGCGCGAGCCCAGGAAGAGGACGAGATCGGCGCTCGTGTTTGCCACCAGGGCCGCTCCCGGACGGATGGCGAGCGAGGATTCGAAGCACAGAGGGTGCGTGTCCGGGATGGTGCCCCTACCCTGGCTGGAGGTCAGCGCGGGGATGCCGGTGTTTTCAACGAAGCGCACGAGCTCCTCTGCTGCATCGGAGTACCAGGCACCACTGCCCGCTATCACCAGCGGCTTCTTCGCCTTCCGTATCATCTCAACGATCTTTGCCGCGCCCTGGATGTCGACCGGGTGCGATTCGCAGCAGGTGGTGTTCACCTTCCTTGCCTTGCTCGGGTCGACGCCGGCGTTGAGCACGTCTACGGGCAGCTCGAGATAGACCGGACCAGGCCTGCCGCTGATGGCGTTGCGGAAGGCGAGATCCACGAACTCGGGGATGCGTTGCGGGCTGTGGCAGACAAATGCCTTTTTGACCATGGGCTCGATGACCGGGGCCTGCCGCATGTCCTGCAGGTCGAGCTTCTCGATGGATTCCAGGCCGACGCTTCCCGATATCAGCACCAGAGGCGAGTTTGACAGGCGGGCATTCGCAATTCCGGAGAGCGCGTTGGTGAATCCGGGCCCCGCCGTCACCATGGCGATTCCGGGCCTGCGCATGAGCCTGCCGTAGGCCTCGGCCATAAACACTGCGGCCTGCTCGTGCCGGGTGTCGAAGAGCCTGACCGGGCTGTTTTCCAGAAACTGATAGATGGGGGTGATGTGCCCCCCGCTGATGGTGAACACGTATTCCACACCGCGCTCGATAAGCTCCTCTGCCGCGAGCCGGCCGCCGATCATCTGTTCCATGTTGACACCTCCTGTTTTAGAGTTCCATCAGCTGGCCGCCCGTGACGTTGACAGCCTGTCCCGTCATGTAGGACGATTCTTCCGATGCGAGGAAGGCCGCCAGCGAGGCGACCTCGGCAGGGCTGCCGATGCGGCTCAGCGGGATGGTGGCGCACATGGCGCGCTCGCGGTCTTCGACGGAGCAGTTGTAGAACTGCGCTTCGAGCCCGAAGCGCCATTTTTCCAGATCGGTGCCGATCTGGCCCGGGCACAGGGCGTTGACCCTGATCTTATTCCCGGCGAGCTCACGAGCCATGACCTTGGTGAGCATGATGACGCCCGCCTTAGCCACCGCATAGGCGCCGTTGAACAGCGGCGGAAACTTTCCCGCGCGGGAGGCGGTGTTGACGATGGAGCCGCCTCCTCCCGCTGCCATCAGAGGCACCACAGCCCGGGACACCCGGAACACGCCGTGGAGGTTGACGTCGATGGTCTTCATCCACGCGGCCTCATCATAGGTGTGCACCGCGTTCGGCACGCCGAACGACGCGCCCGCGTTGTTGCACAGAACGTCCACTCGGCCGGTGAAGCCCTTCACCTCCTCGATCATCCCGGCCACAGACTCGCCGCTAGTGACGTCGAGGCCCACGGCCAGGGCCTTCACCCCGAAGGCGTCCGAGAGTTCGGATGCGATGGACCTCATCTCTTCCCAGCTCCCGGCGGGCACCTGCATGTCCTTGCCGGGCGAGGCCCCCAAGTCGGCGATCACCACGTTGGCGCCGCAGGATGCGAGCTTGCGGGCAATGGCGTAGCCGATGCCGGTCCGCTTGCCCGCTCCGGTGATGACGGCTGTCTTTCCCTTGAGATCCGGATACATAGTTGCCTCCTCCGGGCAGCGCACACATTTCGTAAGGCGCGGGAGCGTCTCTTCACACGGTTCAGGGCAGGCGCTTCTTGCTGCATCAGGCCGGGCGACAGGAAGCGCGGACCGGACCATGAGCGCTGCTCACATAATGAATGGTATTCATTGTTGTAAGGCTTGTCAATCGTTTTGTTTTTCCGGCCGCAACCAGGACAGATGCAGCGGAGAGCGCAAAAGTGGCAGAGAAGGGAAGAAAAGAGGGCCCATGCCCGCATGCAGGTATTTTTCCCTGCGTGCAGGCTCAGGCCGGCGTCACTTCTTCCACTCGATCAGATCGGAGCGGGTCAGCGTGGTCTGGCGTCTGGTCCCCGGTGCATTGACCAGGTGCCATGCCGTGTACTGCTCCGCATAGAGGTCAGCGGACATGAGATCGACCGGCACGATCACCTTAAGCCCCCGCATCGCAGCGCCGGTCGCGGTATGGAGCACGGCCCCGTTTGCCGCGGTGCCTGCGATGATCACGGTCTTGATCCCCCGATCTCTCAAGATCTTCTCCAGATCGGTGTTGTAGAACTTGTCCACGCTCGACCTTACCACCGGTTCTCCAGGCGCAGGCTCGACCCCGGCGAGAATGTCTTCGACGCTGCCGGCAGGAGTGAGACTGTGGGCCACCATCACGTTCATCGACCTCGCCTGCTCGAGAAACCGGCTGATCCTCGGCACAGACTCAACACATCGCGGCCTCTGCTGTGCATTGCAGGTGCTCTGCTGAATGTCGAGCACGAGAAAAGCGGTGTCGGCGGGATCGACGGTCACCGGAGTGAGCTCCGGCGGAGCGGGAGTCTGCACCGCGCCCCACTCGTCTATAATGGTCTTTTGCCGCGAAAGTCCCTGGGGAAATGACCCGGATGCCATAAGAACCAAAAGCGAGGCAAGGATAATGATCCCGGCCGCCCATCCGGAATAACGTTTTACCGCATGTTTTTCTTTTGTCATGACCACCCCCTCTTTCAGCCGGTCATTGTCGTTCGAGAAGCTCATGCTTATTGAAATAATACCGGGATAAATCAAATTTGCCAGGGCGGGAGGACATAAGGTTTTATTTCCTCTCTCTTTCGACAGCCTCACACACAGTATGCTGCCTTTAAAGAAATACTGTCTCCTTTTCGATAGATAAGGGCAGAATTGAATTACTTTATAGAGATATCGGACACAATGATTTTAAAACGCATGGACCCAAAGGAAGACCAGATTGCCGCGCTCGAGCGCCTGGCTGCTGCTGCCCCCGCCGGCCGCAGATTGAAGATCGAGCAGGAGCTGCGCATGTTGAGGGCAGGAATCAATGCCGAGCGGGAAGCCGCATATCTGATCGATTTCGATTTCAAGTCGTCTCCGAGAACCATGGTGCTGCATGATCTCAGATTGGATGTGAACGGTCGAGTAGCACAGATAGACCATATTCTGATCCACTGGACCCTCAATGTGTTCGTTCTTGAAACCAAATGCTTCCATGCGGGTATCAAGATAACCGAAAATGGGGAGTTTCTGGTCTGGAACGATTATAAGAAAAACTATGAGGGCATGCCATCGCCGCTTGCCCAGAATGACCGGCACATTGCCGTCTTGAAGGATGCCTTCGATAAAATTGGCATTCCGTCGAGGCTTGGCATGCGCCTTTCTCCGGTTTTCCATTCCCTCGTTCTCGTGTCGCCGAAAGCTCGCATCGCCCGCCCGCAACTGTTCGACACAAGCCGGATCATCAAAGCGGACATGCTGAAGCAGACGGTGGAGAACATTTTAGAGAATGGAGGTATTATCAACGACATGGCAAATGTGTCACGGCTTGTGTCCAAAGAGGCCGTGAGAGATATCGGACGCAGGCTGCGCTCACTCCACAGAAAAGCTTCCTTCAATTATGCCGCCAAGTTCGGGCTTTCAGAATGCACCGCCCCTCAAGAGAGGGCCTCAATTCATCATGCAGCATCCCTCCCGTGTGCACATGCCGCCGCTCGGCCAGCGCCTCATCCTACTTGCCGTGCATGCAGGAGCGAGCATGTCAAGATCAGGTATGGAAGGTATGGCTATTACTTCAAGTGCCTTTCGTGCAGCGGCAACACTCCTATTATCATCCACTGCGGAAAATGCGGGCAGAAGGAGGGATTACATAAGGACGGGCCCAGATTCTATCGCGAATGCCCTGTTTGCAAAACCAGATCGTTATTCTTTACAAACCCCGACCCAGTCCAGTTCCCAGTACTCAGTTAGCGAAATATGAGCTGCCCAAGCCGAACGAAAGGAGGCAAATGAGTATCTCCCCGTCGTCAGCCGAGCCATCCGGGATTGATGCTCGTGCTGTCGAAGGAGCCGGAGGTCTTGTAGAGCTCATATTTTCCCTGCCTTGCGGCCTGGGCTGTCCTGGCGAGCAAGGCTTCGATTTCCCGGGCCTCCATGGGCTCGAAACCCCTCGCCGCATCCAGGGCCTGCCCGAGGGTCTGCATAGAATCGCAGCCGGTGATGACCACGCTGACAGGCAGGCTCATGGCATAGCGCAGGCATTCTTGGGGGGTAACGAGTTCGCTTTGCAGGATGAGGGCCGAGCCCATGGGCTTCATGCCCAGAATGCCGATACCTTCTTTCACCAGGACCGGCAGCACCTGTTTCTCGAAGCTCTCGAAATGGGCGTCCATGACATTGAGCGGCATCTGCACGGCATCGAACCGGAAGCCGTTCGCGTCCGCGGTCTTAAGCATCTTCAGGTGAACCTCCGGGCTCTTGTGGCCGGTGAACCCGATATAGCGCACCTTGCCCGCCTGTCTCGCCTCTGTCATGGCCTCGAGGGCTCCGCCGGGCGCAAAGACGCGATCCGGGTCGTCCATGCGGATGATCTCATGGATCTGCATGAGATCGACGTAATCGGTCTGAAGCCTGCGGAGCGACTCATCGATCTGGCGAGCGGCCGATTTCCTGGTTCGGCCGTCGATCTTGGTCATGAGGAAGGCCTTGTGCCGATAACCGTCGAGCAGCGCCTTGCCCATGCGGATCTCGCTTTGCCCATCGGTGTAGTCCCAGCAGTTGTCGAGAAAGTTCACCCCGCTGTCTAAGGCGGTGCGGATGATGCGGATACTCTCCCGCTCGTCGTCCTGGATACCGATATGGTACCCGCCGATGCCTATGATCGAGACCCTCTCGCCGGTATGCCCCAGCGAGCGATACGGAATCGAGCCTTTCGAACCCGCGGCCAGCCCGGCTCCGCCAGTGCCGACGACAAGAGCGGCGGATGCGGCCATCTCGAGAAACGTGCGCCTGGTCACCGCCATTCCGGCCCAGGAAACCGGATCATCCTGTTCAGCCCTGTCTGAAGACAGGCTGTCTTGCGAACCTTTGGAAAGATCTTCCCGCGGGTCCATGCCGCCTCCTTTCACCAGAGAACTCCGGTGCGCCCTACAGATGTTTTCCGGGCCTCGCCTTGCCGGAATGCATCTTTTGCCGGCTCCGAAAGAGGTCGGGCCGCCCTTTTGATGCATGTGTCTGAATAACAAATAGACCCGGATCCGTTCCACTCAAGCTCAGGCATCATCCCCGAGGACGTTTCGAACCCCTCCATGGCAAGATCTCACCGCAAGTATCAGCCCTTACAAGCGTCGATAAGCCGCGGCCCTGTATTTTCACAAAAGCATCACGGAAAACCGGTAAAATTATGGATTCCGCTTCCCCCTGTATTGAGGAGACTCTCAAGAGATTATCTGATGGCTGGAGAGCTCCGCAGCCGGTTTGTCGACAAGGGTGGAACAGTGCGGTGCCGAGACCTTCGGATAAAGTTTTTCGGAAAATTTTTCAACCCCTGCCACCCGGTTGAGCTTCGGGCCGCCATCGAGAAAGGCTGGCTGGATACATGCCCGAACGTGGCGGCCGAAGCGGTGAGAATGACTGTGGATATCATTCTGGATGAAAAGATCCGCACAGTGTGGGGTCTTTCATAACAGAGATCCGGTCAACCGGAAAGATCAGGTTCCCTGTTTTTCGACCGCTTCTGCTTTCTCTCCTTTCCGCCGCTCTCTGCCTGAACCGCCCGGTCTATTCCCCGGCTCACTTCCCTGAGCGCTTCCTGCACAGGCCCTTTCCGGGCGGCGATCCCCTTGGCGACCTCCTTGAGTGAGCCGTCTGAAAACAGGGCGCCCTGAACGATTTCACCGGATTTCTCCGGCGCTCGGCCGGCTTGCTTTCCTGCCTTCTCCGCAGACTTGCCGACCGGGTTGAGCAGGCTTCCGATGAGGTCTGGATTGCGATCGAGGGTTTCAAGGGCACGGGAGAAAATGGCTTTGACCTGCTCCAGCCTCACCCTGAGAAGGGCTTTCGCATCCGCCCCTGTGATATCGAGGTCCACTTTGCCGATTTCGGCGTCGGCGCCCACGCTGATGCGAACCAGGTTCGCCAGCTCAGCCATCAGCGAGATGCGGGCCTGAAGGGTGTCCACGTTCAGGCGGATTTCATCGACATTGAGAACCGGCACATCCAGAACGACATCCGGTGTTAGTTCCTCATCCTTTCGGGCCAGGCTCTCTTCCATGCGCTCGAAACCTTCACGGACAGAGCGGCTGAAACTCCTTCCCTCTTCTTGCAGAGCGCCGGTCCATCCACTCATCAGGAGCTTCCCGCTCTCCGGCAGCCATGGGTTCTGTCGAGAGAACGATTCAACCGCCTGCGATACCCGCTCCTGAATCATTTCCGCTGCTTCAAAGGTATTCTCGAAGGCGGCCTTCTGAAATGAAACAATCATTCCTGCGAGATCTCCCGGAAACCTGCTCAGGAAGGGCAAGCTTATCGGAAAGGGGTTCATCGCAAACATCTGCACCACGACCCTCCTTTTCTCCTCGTCATACAAGCGGAGAAAGGAGCCTGCCGCATACTTTCAGTGACATCTTCGCTGTAGGGTCCTGCTGCTCGATACGGCGGACATCCTCTCTTAAGGATCATCGGTTCAAGTATGATAGTAGACACCGCGGGCAAGAAAGCAAGAACCACGCGCAATCAGCATACCTCATGAAGATTTCGGTATGCTGTCCCTACGATTCGTGCTACTTCGATTATCATCTGCCGTCCCGTCAATCATGCCGGCATGATATGAAACAGGAAGGTATGAAAATCGAATATAACCCAATCGGAGTGATTCACAGCCCGTTCAAGGAGGCGAAGGGAATGCCCGTCCAGCCCTCCGGAGCGGCCGGCGTGAAGGGCACGGTCGAGATCTTTC
>Ga0116145_1000321_pt1 | contig 60221 bp, 73 predicted proteins | sample AD_JPNHG1_MetaG_FD_89747 | JGI IMG/M metagenome (GOLD analysis project Ga0116145, IMG submission 89747) | Active sludge microbial communities of municipal wastewater-treating anaerobic digesters from Japan - AD_JPNHG1_MetaG | ecosystem: Engineered > Bioreactor > Anaerobic > Digestate | place... | reverse complement strand
TTTTTAGAAGATAAATAAGTATAACCGCCGAGATGTACTGATTTAGAACAACCATTATATAATATTTTAAATCCTGCTTTTTTTGCACGATAACAATAATCTATATCATCTGGCCCAAAAAAAAAGTTTTCATCACTGCCTCCAATTGTTTTAATTACGTTTTTTTTAATAAGCATAATTGCTCCGCCAACAGCAGACACTTCTTTTTCAAAATTAAATTCCCCTGAATCCTTTAAAGTGTATTCTTTTGGGGCTCTTTCTATATATAATAATTGTAAAGTATTATCTGAAAATACTAATTTATTACCACAAATTCCATATTCTTCTTTTTTTTCAAGTGTGTTAACCATTTTTTTAAGCCAATCTTTATCAATTGTAATTATATCATTGTTCATATTACATATATAATCCGGATTACATCTATCAAAAATTTTTGTCCATAAGTAATTCATGCCTGCGGCATATCCTAAATTTTTAGGAGCTTTAAATACATTTATATCTTTGTATTTTTTTTTAAAATAATTATAATCATCTGTATTAGATCCATTATCTAATAAAAACACTTTATAGTTTTTATAGTTTGTAATTTTAAGTGATGTTAAACATTGATCTGTTTCTTTTCTTCTATTATAATTTATTATAGCTATTACAACAAATGGCTCTTTTTTCATATTTTTTTCATATTTAGGTTTATAAAAGTTGTTTCTTATACAAAAATAGATGGCAATATCTTTTTAAATTGAACATTTTATATTTATATATAATCTATATTTAAAAATTATTAAAAAGGGGATTGGTATGACAAAATTGAATGAATTGTATAAATGTAATGTTTGTGGAAATATTGTTAAAGTGGTAAATGCAGGTGATGGTACATTAGTTTGTTGTGGACAACCAATGGTGTTACAAAAAACTCCAACAGAAATGAATTCACAAGGAAATCCAACTACCCATCAACCAGTAATAGAAATAAAAGGCCAAAAAGAGATCCATGTAAAAATAGGAGAAGAACCACATCCTATGACAAAAGAACATTATATTCAATGGATTGAATTAAGTGTAGATGGATTATTATATACTGCAAGTTTAAATCCTTGGGATAAACCAGAAGCTACCTTTAGAATTCCTGTCGGTAAAAAAATAGTTGCAAGAGCAAAATGTAATATACATGGTATTTGGAAAACTGTGTTAGAATAGTTTTTTTCTATTTATTTTTCTTTTTTAGTTAATTTTTTTATTTTTTTCTTACATTTTCTTAATGGTTCTATTAAATGACATTTTGTTGCAACCTTCACTAAAAATTTACGTGGGTATATGCAAATAGTCTGATATATTTTTTTTATAAAAAGGAAATATCTATTTTGTATACAATCAGATAATTTATTTTCTTTTGTTTTTTCTGCAAAAGTAATTGAGTCTACTGTTCCGATATTTTTGAAATATCTTGATTTATATATATATTTGTTTACCACCTTGTTTGGACCTTCCCATAAAATAGTATCATGAAATGCCATTATTCCCCCATCTATAACTTTCGGAAACCATAATTCAAAATCTTTTTTTACATATTCATATTCGTGTGCACCATCAATAAATATTAATTCTACAGGTTTATCAAAAGTTTTAGCAGCCTCTTCTGATGTTTTTACAATAGGCACAACAATGTCATCTACTTTTGCTTCTTTGATATTTTTTTTAAATTCTTCAAATGTCCATACTTTTCCATACATCTTTTTATGTTCTGATGAGCCTGTATGTGGATCAATAGCGTATATTTTACTTTTTTTCCCTGCTTTTGATCCTTTTGCTAAGCAAACTGTTGATTTTCCTTTCCAAGACCCAATTTCAACAATAACTCCTTTTCCACTACATTTTTTTGCTAAATCATATAAGGTTTTTCCTTCTTTATCACTTAGAAAACCATCTATATCTTTAATTATTTTATGTATTTCTTTTGTATCCATATACATCTTTTTTATATTTTTTTAAATAAAAAATGCAGGGGACAGGATTCGAACCTGCGAAGCACTAAGCACATGGTCCTAAGCCATGCCCCTTTGACCGCTTGGGTACCCCTGCCTTAACCCTTTTAAAGAAAAAGGGTTTAATCCTAAAACCTTGTTTGATTACCTCTTATCTTAACCCTTTTAGAGAAAAAGGGTTTAATCCTAAAACTAAAAGTTATCTTTATATATTTATATAGCAATACATATTTATATTATATTTGTTATTAAAAAAATAAAGTGAAAACAATGGAATCTGAAAATAATAAATTAAATAAATTTAATGAAATGGTTTCTTCTAGATCCTTTTTTTTTCCATCAGCAGAAATTTATCCAACTAATTTTGCAGGTTTTTATGAATATGGCCCTATTGGAAATAAAATTAAAATAAATATAATTGATTTCTGGAGAAACCAATTTGTAAAAAAAAACAATTTTTTTGAAATATCTGGTTCAATTATTCTTCCAGAAGCAGTTTTTAAAGCATCTGGTCATTTAGAAAATTTTAATGAAGCCATTGGTTTTTGTACAAAATGTAAAACAGTTTATAGATTAGATAAATTACTTACTTCTAAATTAAATAAAGAAGTTCCTGAAAATTTAGAGTTAGAAGATTATATTAAATTAATTAAAGAAAACAATATTGTTTGTGATAACTGTAAAGGTAATTTAGGTAACTTCTCTAAATTTAATTTAATGTCATCAATAAATGTTGGTGTTGGAAATGAAAATAAAGGTTATTTAAGAGGAGAAACCTGTCAATCTATTTTTTTAGATTTTCTTAGAGTTTATAAAACTTCAAGAGAAAATCTACCAATAGGTATTTCTCAACACGGAAAAGTTTATAGAAATGAAATTGCACCCAGAAATGGGTTGTTAAGAGGAAGAGAGTTTGAACAGTTGGAATCAGAATTGTTTTTTGATAAAGATAAACTTAATGATGTTGATTTACAACCTTTTTTAAATAAGAAAATTAGATTTAAACTTATTAAAGATAATACAGAAAAAGACTATACTATTAAAGAAATTATTGATCAAAAAATAACTCTTGGAAACTTAATTACATACTATCTTTATTTGAATCAAGAGTTTCTAGAAAACATTGGATTTAATCATGAAAATTTTAGATTTAGAGAAGTCCCTGATGATGATAGAGCTTTTTATTCTTTACAAGGGTTTGATTTAGAAATTAAATTAAATGATCAATGGATTGAATTGTTTTGCACTAATTATAGAGGAGATCATGATCTTTTAGGGCATTCTAATGGTTCTAAAAAAGATCTTTCCGTATCTATAGATGGTAAAAAAATTTTACCACATGTTCTTGAAGTGTCTTCTATAGGTTTAGATAGATTATTTTATTTGCTTTTATATAATTCTTTTGAAACAAAAATTGTTGATAAAGAAGAAAGAAATATTTTACATTTAAAACCAAAGATTTCTCCTTATTTTGTTGGGGTTTTACCTTTAGTTAAAAAAGATGGCTTACTTGAAAAGGCACAAGATGTTTTTAAAAGTATACAAGAAAATACCTTTGGTGTATTTGATATCTTTTTTGATGAGAAAGCCTCTATTGGAAGAAGGTATGCCCGTTTAGATGAAATTGGCACTAATTTTTGTATAACTATTGATTATCAAACAATGGAAGATGACACTGTAACAATAAGGGACAGAGAAACCTTTGCACAAAAAAGAATATCTATAAAACAATTGCCAGAGATTCTTTTAAAGCTTTATGAAGAAAAGGTTTCATTTGAAGGCATTTAAAAAACATTATTTCTTGGACATCTGTACACCACTTGTCTTCCTTTTCTAACTTATAATAAAGTCACAAAAAAACCATTTTTGTTTGTGTTTTTTTATAGTAATTTTTGCTTTTATTCTTATTAAAATTGCAAAAACAATATCCTTTAAAAAGAGATATGCTCTATTAATTAATTTACAATGGCACCATTGGTGTTATTTAAAAAATATTTTTAAAAATAAAGGTGGTATAATGGAAAATTTATACAAATTAAATTATAAAGCAAGTGATGATGAAGACGAAGATTGGGAAGACGACGATTTTGAAGAAGACGAAGAAGAAGATGAAGACGAAGAAGAAGACGAAGACGATGAAGATTGGTAAATCCTTTCTATTTTTTTTCTTTTTTTAAATAATCATTTATTGCTGCCTGTAAAACTTGATCACCTAACACTGAACAATGTATTTTTTGTGCAGGTAGCCCTCCTAATTTTTTTATAATATCTTGTGCATTTATTTTTAGTGCTTTATCGATAGGCATACCTCCTTTTTCTGTGATCATTACAGACAACATAGATGTAGAAGCAATAGCACTTGCACAACCCCAGGTTCTCCATTTACATTCTTTTATTTTTTTTGTTTTTGGGTCTATTTTTATCCACATTTCCATAACATCCCCACATACAGGACTTCCTACTCTCCCATATCCATTAAATTTTTTGAGATATGTTTTAGATGTGTTTTTTAAATAATTTTTAGGATGATAAAAGTGTTCTTTTACAATTGGATTATAAAACCAGGTATTCATGGTTGTATAATCTTCATTTTTAGTTTTTTTATTTGTCATTTTATTACCTCTTTTAAATTATGATTCATTGCAGAGATGCTTCTTAGTTCTTTTACAATTTTGTTTATTATTTTTATAGTATATTTAATTTCTTCTAATGTATTATCTACACCTAATGAGAACCTTATAGATGAATGTGCAATTTCTGGATTATTGTATAATGCCATAATCACATGTGATGGTTCTAATGAATATGAGGAGCATGCAGATCCTGTTGATGCATATATATTATATTTATTTAATTTTAATAAGAAAGATTCTCCTTCTATGTTTAAAAATGAGATATTTATGTTATTTGGTAATCTTTTTTTTCTATCTCCATTTAAGATAGTGTTTGGTATCTTTAGTATTTCTGTTATAAAATAGTTGCTTAATTCTTTTGTATGTTTAATATTTTTCTCTCTATCTCTTTCTGCAATTTCTAAAGCTTTTGCAAGTCCAATTATTCCTGGAACATTTTCTGTTCCTGATCTTAATCCTTGTTCTTGTCCTCCTCCATAAATAATTGGTTCTATTTCTATATTTTTATTTTTATAAAGTAAACCAATTCCTTTTGGGGCATATATTTTAGATCCATTAATTGTCATTAAATCTACACCTAGTTTTTTTACATCTACAGAAAGATATGTTGTTGCTTGGCAAGCATCTGTGTGTAAAACAATATTGTGTTGTTTACAAATTTTTGCAATTTTAGGAATATCTTGGATTACACCAATTTCATTGTTTGCATAAATTATTGATGCAAAAATTGTATTTTTTTTAATAGCTTTTTGGAAGTCATTAATGTCTATTATTCCTTTTTTATTTACATTTAAATAAGTAACTTCAAAACCATGTTTTTCTAAATATTGAAATCCTTCTAAAACAGAATGGTGTTCTATTTTTGTTGTTATAATATGTTTTCCTTTGTTTGCATATTTTTTCAAAAATCCAAAAATTGCAAGATTATTTGCTTCTGATCCACCACCTGTGAATATAATTTCTTGTTGTTCACAGTTTAATATTTTTGAAATTTTTTGTCGTGCATTTGTAATTGCATTTTTTGCTTCAAGTCCTTTTGTGTGGAATGAGCTAGGGTTACCATATTTTTTTGTAAAATATGGTAACATTTCTTCTAGAACTTCTTTGCTTACTGGTGTTGTTGCAGCATTATCTAAATAAATTTCTTTTTTCATATGTTATTTATTTTTTATATTTTTAATTATTTTGTTATAATTATATATGTTGTATATTAAATTTTTAAAATAATCTGTTTATATATATTATATGCTTTTCACTTCAGTTTTTTTTTGGATAATTATATTTATTGTTTGTTTAATTGGTTTGGTAAAATCTTCAGATTATTTAACAAGATCTGCAGAATCTTTAGGATTATATATTGGGATATCTGCTTTTGTTGTAGGTATTGTCATTGTTAGTATTGGCACCTCTGTACCTGAATTGTTTTCTTCAATTTTTTCTGTGACAAGTGGTGCCTCTGAGATTGTTCCAGGTCTTGTCCTTGGTTCTAATATTGCAAATATTTTATTGATTATAGGCGTTTGTGCAATATTTGCAAAAAAAATTAAAATAAATTATGATGTTTTGAATTTTGATCTTCCTCTATTTTTAGCGTCAACTTTTTTATTAGCTATAATGTTGTTTAATGGAATTTTTAGTTTTTTTGAAGGCCTTTTGTGTATTTTATTTATTGTTGTTTATTTATACTATACTGTAAAGATAAGTAAACAAGCAGAAAAAAAACAAGTCAAATCACCTTCTATCCAAAAAACAATAGCCCCTCTTCAAAAAACGCAAAAGCCACTCAAGGCACTTGTGATTTTTATACTAAGTGCAATTATTATTTTTATTAGTTCTAAATATCTTGTTGAATCAGTTATACAATTATCAGGATTATTAAATATTGGAAAAGAAATAATTGCAGTAAGTGCTTTAGCAGTAGGTACTTCTCTTCCAGAATTAGTTGTTTCCATAACTTTAATAAAAAAACATAAACCTGAAATGGCAATTGGAAATATTTTAGGTTCAAATATTTTTAATGCAATGGGTATTATGGGTATTGCTAGGTTGTTTGGAACAGTTGTGGTTCCATCTTCTATTTTTGCATTGATTATTCCATTATTTATAATTTCTGCTCTTTTATATTTCTTTATGATACAAGATAGGCAAATTACATCTATTGAAGGGGCTGCCTTAATTATTTTTTATATATTTTTCATAGGTTCTTTGTTTTATATAGTGTGAGGTACTAAAAATATGGACTGTAAAAAACAAGCAAATCAAAAACAATGCACCTGTACATATCGAGGGTGCCCAAGAAAAGGAATATGTTGTGAATGTATTTCTTATCATAGGCAAAGAAAGGAACTTCCTGCTTGTTATTTTTCAAAAGAAGCAGAGAAGGTGTTTGATAGATCTATTGATTATTTTATAAAAACACATACTTAAAATTATTTTTTTCTTCCTAATATTAATATATGTTTCTTTTCAAAAGGGTCAAGTTTTTTCATATCAATTATTTCAAAGTTTTTTTTAAAATTATTTATCTCAGTTTCTATAATTGTTTTTTCATTGCCAGAAGATATTGCAGATAGTTTTAAACTTAATAAAATATAGCCTTTGTCTTTTAAAAACAAATCTGCATTTTTTTTTAATATTTCTATTTGATTTTTTTGAGATACATCTTGTATTATAAAATCAATTTTTCCATTTATTAGTTGTGCATATTCTTCTTGTTTGTTTGCATCTCCATATAGTGGTATCAAATTTTTTCTTTGAAGAGAAAGTAAATATAGTTTTTGCAAACTATGTGGTGAAATGTCTATTCCATATATACATCCATCTGTGATAATGTCTGAAATATAAGATATTGTATATCCTTCTGCAGCACCAAGATACAATATATTGTCTGTTTTCTTAAATGGAATGTTTGTTATTCCTTTTTTTATACCTGCTGCAATTTTTGATCTATTTGGATCCCATAATCTTTTTTTTTGTGTATTTAGGTCTTTTGTGAGCAATAGCCCATTTTCAAAAAATATATTTTCCATATTTTCACAAACTCTTTTGTCTTTTTTGTATTTTTTTTTCCAAGCTTTCAGAAATGTCTTTTTTATAGTAGTCTGCTTTTGCTGCTAATGAGATTGTTGTTGCCAAGGTTCTTGCCATTTTTGCTTTGTTTTTTTGTTTTGTATTAATTATTAATGGGTGGTTGTATAAATAACCATATTTTGGTGTTTTCTTTTTGTATCTTAAAGCTTTAAATAATGATTTTTCTGCACCTAATAGTTGTATGGTTCCTGCAGGAAATTTAGATAATTTTTCTAAACTTCCTGTGATTTCTAATATTTTACAAGTTATTTCTGTTCCTGCAGTTTTGTATAAATTTGGATAGTTTTTTTTTATATGTTCGTTTAGGTTGTTTGTGATATCTTCTTTAAGTTCAATTAAGTTTAGGAATGTTTTACAAAGGTTTATGTAATTTTGTTTGTTTTTTTTATCGAGGGTTATACCAATATCTGCATTAGTTATTTTAAGTATTTCTGGAATTATTTTTTTATCAATTCTTATTTTTGTAAGTGTTGTTTCATTTATTGTTTCTAATAAATATATTTCACAATATTCTTTTATTGAAACCAATTCATTTAATGTAGGATATTCAAGATCAGAGATAATTCTGAATGTTTCATATAGTTCATTAATGTTTTTTGTAAGCCCATTTGATATTTTTGAAAGAGTTAATGTAGTTTCATCATTTGTTTGTAGTTCTTTTTTTATTTGTTCTTTTGTGATTTTTAAAATATTATCTTTGTGTTCCATGTTTTTCTTTCCATTGTTTTTTAATGCTTTTTTTTGTTTTTATTATAAACAATTATTGATAATTAATGAATATAAATTGATTGTATATTATAAAAATAGTTAAATATAATCTTTTTGTAAAAAGACATTGTTCTTTTTAGGTAATGTGTTATTTTAAAATGATTTAATAGACTTGCTGTTGTTTAAAAACATTAGTTAATGGTTACTGTTTCTCCAATTGCTGTGCCAGGAAGTCCTTTTTCAAATTTAGCTCTGATAACTCCTTTATTCCCATGTGTTGCAATTATTTTTCCTTTAATCTTTTTGTTTGTACTTGTAGTGTATATTACTTTTTTCCCTAATAGTGGTACAACTTCTTTTTTTGTTTTATATTTTTCTGGATCATTTATTGATAAAAGATATTGTTTTTCATTTTGAACACGTATCCCTCTTCTATTACTTAATATTGTTGCTTGCATATTTTCACCTTTTTGGTATTATTTAAATTGTTTGTATAATATTATGGATACAAACTATTTTAAAATATGATTGTGTGAATATTAATTAGATATTTATGGCAAAATGCATTTCTTCTCAGTATATTGCAGGGATAGATGAAGCAGGAAGGGGTTGTGTGTTAGGCCCATTAGTTATAAGTGTGTGTGTTATCCCAGAAGATAAGCAAGAATATTTTAGGCAAATAGGTGTAAAAGATTCAAAGCTTTTAACAAAAAAACAAAGAGAATTTTTGTTTGATAGAATAATTAATGAGTCAGTTGAGTATAAAATTATTGTGATTCCTGCAGAAGAGTTAAATGTATTAATGAAAGAATATTCTTTAAATGAAATAGAAGCACAAAAAGCTGCAGAGTTACTTTTTTCTTTAAAAACTGATGTTTCTTTAGTTTATGTTGATTCTCCTGATGTTACACAAGAACGATTTAAAAAAAGAATTTTGGATAATTTAAAATTAATAGGTGGTAATCCAAAAAAATATAATATTATTTCTGAACACAAAGCAGATTTTAATTATCCTGTTGTAGGGTGTGCATCTATTCTTTCTAAAGTAACAAGGGATTCTTGGATTAAAAAACTTACTGGTAAAGATATTTCTGGATATTCTTCTGATCCAAAAACAATATCTTTTTTAAAAGATTATATCATAAAATATAAGAAGCTCCCTGAATATGCAAGGACAGAATGGAAAACAATTGATAATATAATGTCTGAGCTTTATCAAAAAAAAATAGGTTGGTTTAATGAAGATGGCAAAACAAAATAAGGATGAAGATATTAAAAAAGAAGATTTAGATAAATTGGATGAATTAATGCAAGCATTGTTTCTTAAGTTTATTAAATTCAATAATAAGCAATTACCACTTAAATTAAATTTACAAGTTGATAAGTTTTTACCTGATGAAAAACCTATAGAATATATAGAAAATTATATTATTTCTCCTCCCTATATTTTAGTCACATTATATACACCTTATTCCTTAAATGAATTAAGGTTTGATATAGATGATAAAACAAATGTTTTGTTAATTGCAAGCATTGATGGGGTGTATATAAAAGAATATTGGTTTGGTGTTCCACTTATTAAAAATAGTATAAAGCCAACATACAAGAATAATATTTTAGAAATAACACTTCTTATTGATGATGATTTACAAAAATAATTTTTTTTATTTGAAACATTCTTTTTTATAACTTGTTATTTCTTGGACAATTTGTTTTTGTTTTTTAAAAGCACATATTAAAAAAAGTGGTCCTGCCCAGGATCGAACTGGGGATCTCTACCATGTCAAGGTAGTGTCATAACCACTAGACCACAGGACCTTTTTTTGTTTTTCTTAGTTCAGTAATTAACAAACAACTTTTACAAATTTCTTGGCTTGTTGTTTCTCCACATATTTTGCATTTTTTTGTTTGTGTTTTTTGATTGTTTGTTATCTTCTCTATATTAATAAGTTCCTTTATTTTTAAAAAGCTTCTTATTAGTGAAAATTTTGTTCCAGGATATTTAGTTTCTAAATTATTTAATATTTCTCGTATATCGTTTCGTTTAGCTTCAGAATAATATGGGCAATCTTCTGAGAAAAATGGGATGTTGTTATACAGTGCATATGCTCCAATTTCTTTTTCTGGTGTTAAATAAAATGGTTTAATTCTAGGTGTTGTTTCATTTAGTTCAATTAGTCCTGCTGTTGGCCCTGTTCTAAATAGTCTGATATGGTCATTATCAAGTAAGTTCATAAGAATAGTTTGTGTTTCGTCATCTAAATTGTGTGCTGTTGCTATTTTTGAAAATTGCTCTTTTTTAGATAATTTGTTTATTGCTTTTCTTCTTAATACTCCACAATATGTGCAAATTGTTCCAATTTTTTTATCATAAATTTTTGCAATTTCTTGTGTAGTTATTCCATATTCTTTTTTGTGGGATGTAACTAGGAATTGGATTTTGTTTTTTTTACAAAAGTTTTGAATAACTTTTTTAGCTTTGTCAGAGTATCTTTTAATTCCTTCGTCTATAAATATTACTGATATTTTTACATTTGTATTTTTATAAAATTTATTTAAAAGATACAAGAGTACCATTGAGTCTTTTCCGCCAGAAACAGCAATTCCTATTTTTTCATTAGGTCTTATAAGTTTGTAGGTTCTAATTGTTTTTTTAAGCCTTTTTTCAAAGAATTCATTAAAATGTTCTTTACAATAGTTGTGTTTTCCATATGCTAAATAAATGATTGCAGGTTTTTGGCATTTATCACATTTTATTGTGTCATCCATTTTTCTCATTTTGTTATTTTTATAATTTCTATTTCTGTTTTTTTGTTTATTTTGTATGAGATTGGTATAAATTGGTTATTTATTTTTATAAGAACGGTTTCTGGATTTATATTTTTTTGAATTAATATTTCTCTAATTGTTTTGTTTTTTAAGTTTCCATTGATTACTATTTTTGTTGTTTTCATATATATTTCATCATACCATTTGTTTTTATTTTTATTTAATTTTTTTAATTGTGTTTTTTTTATTAATTACTATATAAAAAGATTTCTATTCTTAATTATTTTATATTTTATAATAATATGGGGAAAATTAAATGGTGTAAATTTATGACAACAGCAAATAATTATATAAAAGAAACAATTGAAAATGAATATAATAAATCAAAAGATGAGAATTATAATTATAAGCAATTATATTCTAACAAACTTATAGATTATAGAGCACAAAAAGGTTCTGTAATAAGAATACCAAAACCAACAAATATCCCAAGAGCAAGAGAGTTAGGGTATAAAGCAAAACAAGGTTTTGTAATTGTTTTTGTTAAAGTTAGAAAAGGTTCTGGCCTTATTAAGAAACCAAATATGGGAAGAAGACCAAAAAGGGTTGGTGTAAATAAAATTACCAGAAGGATTTCTATACAGAGAATTGCAGAACAAAGAGCAGGTAAGCAATTTCCAAATTTAGAAGTTCTTAATTCTTATTATGTTGGGGAAGATGGTCAAAAGAAGTATTATGAAGTTATATTGGTTGACCCCTATAACCCTTCAATTTTATCTGACAAAGATATAAATTGGATATTTTCGTCTGCACATAAAAAAAGAGTAGAAAGAGGTTTAACAAGTGCAGGGAAAAAGAATAGAGGTTTAAATAATAAAGGTAGAGGTGCAGAAAAGATAAGGCCATCTCTTCGTGCAAATTCAAGAAAAGCAAGATAGTTTATAAAAAAAATAATTTTGAGAAGTGTATGATTTCAAATATTTTTTTAGCAACAGCACTTGAAGATACATTATGGTGGGTCTTAGTTATTGCTTTTGCCGCAATTGTATATGGTTGGGCAAAAGGCAAAATGGGGAATAAGACTGTTGCTGTTATTCTTGTAATTTTTCTTGTAATTTTTGTGTTTTTGAGATTTACAGAGCTTGTTTGGTTAATAGCAATTGGTGTTGTAATTTGGGTTCTTTTCGGAGATGTTATAAAGAAGGAAATTAAAAGTTGGTGACATTTTTGGATGTTCTAAATTTTATAATTATTGCTGTTTTAATGATTATTTTTGGGCAATATAATTTAACTATTATTTCTGCAATTATTTTGGGTATTTATTTTATAGGCATGCCTAGTTGGTGGAATGGTATTTTACTTTTTTTGTTTATATTTTTAATTTTTGTGTTTGGTGGGCTTTCTGGTTTTGAGTTGCCAGCAATTATTATTTTGGCCATAATTTATATATTTTCAAATCTTTTTTCAAAAAAGAAAGATAAATCGAGTGGTATGGATGATTTTGCAAAACTTTTTGGTGGAATGGGTGGTTAGTTTTTTTAGTTGTTAAAAATAGTTTGTTTTAATAATTTTTAATTTAAATTATTTTATTTTGTTTAAAATATTCCTGTTTTCTTCTAAGATGTCTTTCATGATTTTTGTTAATGTTTTTATTTCTGCTTTAATTGATGTAATTTGATCTTCTAATTCTGCAAGTTCTTTTAATAATGTGGAGTCATCTGTAGTTGACGTTTGTTGTTCTTGAGGGCCATTTATGTTTTCTTGTTCGTTTGTTAGTTTATCTATTTCTTTTGTTGTTTCTACTAGTTCTTTTTCTGGTTTTTCTTCTTCAGTAGTTTCAAATACTGTTGGCTCTTGTGTTTTTGTTTCTTGTATTGATGTTTCTTTTGGTTGTGTGTTTATAGTTAATTCATTGTAATTTTCTATAATTTCTTGTTCACTGACGCCAATATCTTTTAGTGTTGCAATTATTGTGTCTTTGTCTAGTTTTGCATCTAATAAATCTTTTATAGTTTCCTGTATTATTTTTTTGTCTACCATTTTCCCATTTTTTTTAATTATTTTTTCTTAAACAAATAGAATATGTTAGTTATTAAAAATGTTTTGTTTCTTTTATCTTTTATTAGATAATTGGTGTATTTATGGAAATTGCAAAATGGAATTCTCTTTTTGAAGGAAATTATGTAAACCAAGATTTAAGTATTTATTATAAAGACGATATTTTTGTAACAGTTATTAAATTGAATGATGCCAAAAATTGTTTGATTCAGTTAAATAAGATTTATTTAGCACAAGGCGATTGTGAATTATTTGTGACTACTTTGCCTTATCCTGCAATAGTTTATGAAAAGCATTTTGCATTAGGTGAAGATGAAACCTATAAATATATACTTATAAATACAGATTTGGAATATTTAGAATCTAGTTTGATAAACACTTATATTGATAAAAAAATTAAATATTTAGAAAAGTTAGGTGATTCTGTTTCTTCGGTTGTAGGCTCATATGACTTAAAATTAATTCCATTTCATTTAATTCCTAAAGATAAAAAAGATTATTTTTTTTCAGATCCTAATGTTTTAAAATTATTGGTTAATCTTCCTATAGATTTTGGAGTTTCTCCAATAGCCCCAATTAATGAATTAGTGTTAGGTTATAAGGAAAAGAAGAGTGTTACAGCTTCATTAGAAAGTTTAAGGTCTGTGTTAGTTTATAATGGTTCGTTAGATGAAAGATTATATTGCTTAAAATTAGTTTGTGAAAATTTTTTATTATCTTTTAGAAATGTAATTGTTTTTGATAAATTTGACTATTTCCATACATTGTCTCATCCCCAAACTAATTTTACTGTTTTGAAGGAGTATGGTTTAGATATAAGTCCTTTAGGGTTTCCATTAAATATAGTTGATAAATATGCTATTAAATTTCCTTTATCTTTTATTCCAAAAGAAGCATTTGTAAGTTTGTTTAAGTTTTCTTTAAGTTCTTTAAAAATTTTTAATCAAGTATACACCTCAGATGTAACAACTTTTGCAGATTTAATTTGTAGAATTAAAAAGTTACCTACAACAGATGAGTTTACTGATTTTGAGAAGGAAAGGATTATTTCTAAGTTATATATTTTAGATGCAAAGTATAATTCTTTTTTTGGTAAAGGTAAAGTTGATGATTTGGTTGTTCAAAAATATAAACAGATAGGTTCTGTTACTGTAATTAATGTTGTTGAAGATATATTTTATCCACATTATGTAAATTATATTTTACATGAGATTTCTTTAAAATTGCAAACAGATGTTTTGTTTGTGTTTCCAGAATCAAAAGATTTGTTTAATAATTTTTTTGTTGGAAAGTCTTTGATTAACACCATTAGAGCTAATCAAAAAATTAGTTATTTAATTAGTTCTTCTAATGATATTGATTTTGTTTCCGAAGATTTATGTGATGTTAAAATATCTATTGTAAAACAAAATGATATAGTTATAAAGTTTCCTGCAAAAGATCCTTTAAGGCTGTTATTGAGGCCCTCTTTGACTTTTTCAGGAGATTTTGTGTATTGCCCAATTTCTTAATGTTTTTTATTTGTTTTCTTATTTTATTATTTAATAATGCAACCATAGTCTAGTGGTTAGGATAAAAGCTTCCCAAGCTTTAGACTCGGGTTCGAATCCCGGTGGTTGCATTTTTTGTTTTTTTATGAAATTAATATTTCTTCCAAAACATTTTTGTTTTAAACCTTTGTTTTTGAAGTGCCTTGTTTAGAAAAATAGAAAGCTTTATATATCTCTTCATACATTAATATTTATATATGTTTCTTTTTTTAAATAATGTATTTTTTTGAAAATTGCTTGTTTTATAAGCTATTAAAAATTAAAAAAGGTGTTATTATGGTTGAATGTCCTGAATGTGGTTCAAAAGAAGTTTATAGAGATCCAAAAACTGGTGAGTATATTTGTAAAAAATGTCATACAGTAATCTCTGATGAAATTATTGATACTGGTAAAGATTGGAGATCTTTTGATGATTCTAAATCTACTAATATAAGTACAGGTTCTCCTACAAATTATACAAAAATAAATAGAGGTATGGAAACGATGATTGAAAGATCTGGTAGAGATACAAGAGGCCAAAAGTTATCTACAAAGTCAAGAGCTCAAATGTATAGATTAATTAAGTGGCATAAGAGAGCAGCTGTGTCTAATTCTGTTCAAAGAAATTTATCAATTGCACTTACTGAATTGAGAAGAATGGCTGCATATTTAAATATTCCTGATTCTTTGGTCGAAACTGCAGCATTATTATATAGAAAAACCGTAGAGAAAGGTTTGATTAGAGGAAGATTAATAGAAGCTGTTGTTGCAGCTGTATTATATTCTGTATGTAGAACCTATAATGTTCCAAGGACTTTAAATGAAATTGCAGAAGCATCAGGTTTAACAAAGAAAGAAATTGGAAGAACTTATAGATTTATTGTTAAAGAGTTAGATATTGCGGTTCCTTTAACAGATCCTACCTACTATATTTCAAGGTTTGTGTCTGTGTTAAATCTTTCTCCAGCAGCAGAAGATAAAGCAAAGCAAATTGTCAAAAAAGCAATCTCTTCAGGATTAATTTCTGGTAGAGGCCCAACGGGTGTTGCAGCTGCTGCAGTGTATATTGCTGCATTGATGACTGGTGAAAGAAGAACACAGAAGGAAGTCGCAAATGTTGCAGGTGTTACAGAGGTTACAATAAGAAACAGATATAGAGAGTTGAAATCTAAATTAAACCTAAAGGTTGATGCACAAGTTTAAGTGCATCTTTTATCTTTTTTTTTAATATAATTATGATATAATATGGTTAATACAAAAAATAAAAGTCAGAAACAAAATATGCAAGAAATTTTTGATTTAGCAATTATTGGTGGTGGCCCTGCAGGGTTTTCTTCTGCAATCTATGCGGGAAGATATAAATTGAAAACAGTTCTTTTTACTGATATTGTTGGTGGGAATACTGCCATGGCACATAAAATTAGTAATTATCCTGGTTTTCAAGAAATTTCTGGTGTTGAGCTTATACAGAAGATGTATGAACAGACAGAGAAATTAAATATTCCTATTTTTTTTGAAAAAGTTATTGATATTGAAAATCAAAAAGATTTTTTTGTTATAATTTCAGATACACAAAAAATTTATGCTAAAAAAATTATTTTGGCAGTAGGCACAAAAAGAAAAGAATTAGGTTTGCCAAATGAAAAAAAGTTTGTTGGGAAAGGAATAAGTTATTGTGCAACCTGTGATGCCTATTTTTATAATGATAAAATTGTTGCAATTGTCGGTGGAGGAAATGCTGCATTAAGTTCTGCTGTAATGTTAGGTGATATTGCAAAAAAAGTATATTTGATACATAGGAGAGAAAGCTTTCGTGCAGAACCATTTTGGCAAGAGTTAGTTAAGAAGAATCCAAAAATAGAAGTTTTTTATAATTGTGAAGTTAAGAAGTTGCTTGGTAAAGATAATTTAGAAGGTGTTATTTTAAGTAATGGCAAAAAACTACAGTTAGATTGTCTTTTTGTAGAAATAGGCATGACATCTCAAACAGATTTTTTAAAGAAATTAAATATAATGTTAGATGAAGATGGATATATTATTGTAGATAAGCAACAAAGAACAAATATTCCAGGAATATTTGCAGCAGGGGATGCAACAAATTTTTCGGAATTAAAACAAATTTTGTTAGCATGTGCACAAGGTGCGTTAGCTGCCTATTTTGTGTATAATGACTTAAAAAATAATAAGAAATAAGAGAAGTAGTTTTTTGTTTTTTATTTGTTTTTATTATTTTGTTTTATAATAGTTTAAACTAATGTACATACTTCTAGTTCAATTTCACTTACATTTGGTATTTGTTTAAGTTTAGTTTCTAATTGATCGGATAATCCTTCTTTATCTGGAAAAATAATTGCAACTTTTATTAAGTTTAATCCAAATGCTATTGGTTCTGTAGTTATTTGATTTATTTTGTATGGGTCATTTATTTGTTTATTTATGTTTTCTTGGATTTCATTTATTTTTTCTGGATCGTCAGGATATATTTTATATACTGTTAGTGTGTATCCCATATTTTTTCACATTTTATGGCCCAATAAATCCACATTCTGGGCATTTATATATTTTTGATATTGCTTTACATCTGTTACATCTTACTATTTTTGTTTTTCCACAATTAGGGCATTTGAAGGATACATAGTCTTTTGTAACTTCTTTTTTACAACTTGTACATGTTTCCATATTTTTCACATTTTTTTCTTTTTACTCTTCTTTTTAAATTATTCTAAATATTATATAATTATATATACAAATATTTAAAAGGAATTAGGTTAGATTTTTTGTTTTTAAAATATGGGTTTGTAGCATAGTGGATTGTGCAATCGGCTTCGGACCGATAGATCGTGGGTTCGAATCCCACCAAACCCTTTAAAAAGGTTTTTGTTGCTAATTATTTTAATGTTTTATTGTTATTTTCCTTATAAAATAGTGAATAAAACATTTTATTTAATAGTTTGAAATATATTATGGTTTGTAGATAACCCCTGTTAGTTTTTTTTATTTTTATAATACTATGTGTATATAAAACACATAAAAAAAAGAAAAAAAAAGAGGAAGAGACCCAAAATGTCTGTAAAAAAAACATTAATTATTAAATCTGTTAAAACTGTATTTTATAATAAAAATATAAGAGAAAAGGCACTTAAGCAATTAGATAACTATCTTTATAAGAGAATAGTTAAAAAGAATTCAATTAAACATTATCCAGATGGTGCTGCAGAAATAATGGAAAAAGCACCAATGGCGCTTATTAATTCTGTTATTGAGAATGTAGATAAAGGCTATATTTCTCCTCATGTCATTGATACACTTATTGGTAGTTTGGTTACAAATGCATTTTTAGCCAAAGATAATCAAAAAGTAATAAAAGCATATGAGAAAAAGTATGGTGTTAAACCACCAAGTTTAATTGTAATTAGCCCTACACAACAATGTAATCTTAAATGTATTGGCTGTTATGCTGCATCAGAAATAAAGAAAACTTCAAAAATAAAGTGGGATTATTTAATGAAGGTTATGAAAGAAACACATGATGAAATGGGTATTCGTTTTTATGTTATTTCTGGTGGAGAACCATTACTTTATGAAGATGAAGGCCACACTATAATTGATGTTGCAAAGATGTATCAAGATAGTTTCTTTTTGATGTACACTAATGGTACACTTATTACAAAAGATGTTGCAAAAAAAATGGAAGAAGCAGGAAATATTACACCTGCAATTTCTGTTGAAGGTATGAAAGAGGAAACAGATGCAAGAAGAGGAAAAGGAATTTATGATCAAATATTAGCTGCTATGAAAAATTTAAGAGAGGCAGGTGTACCTTATGGTGTTTCTGTTACAGCAACAAGGAATAATGTAAATTTGTTATTAAAAGATGATTTTTATGATTATTATTTTAAAGAATTAAGAGCAAATTATATGTGGATGTTCCAATTTATGCCAATTGGTAGGAAACCAGATGTTGAGTTGTCTCTTACACCAGAACAAAGAATTGCTCTTTTTAAAGAATGGGTAAAGGTTTTAACAGAGAAAAATTATTTTGTAGCCGATTTTTGGAATAGTGCAATTTTATCTGTAGGTTGCCTTTCTTGTGCAAGACCAGCAGGGTATTTTTACATTGATTGGGATGGAAAGGTCATGCCATGTGTGTTTATACCATATTATAAAGATACAATTTATGAATTATATGATAATGGTAAAAAACTAACAGATGCATTATTTTCTGACTTCTTTACACAAGGAAGAAATTGGGTTATGAAATATAATGGTAAGTTAGATGATGACATGGGCAATTTATTAACCCCTTGTTTTATAAGAGATCATCATAAAGATTTCTATGAAATTGCAAAATCAACACATGCAAAGCCAGAAAATGAAGAAGCTAAAGAATCTTTAGAAAGCGATGAATATCACAAAAGTTTAATAGAATTCGATGAAAAGCTTGCCAAGTTAGCTGACCCAATATGGAATGAAATTAAACAAAAGAAAGTTTCAAAAAAGAAAAAATAGTTTTTTTTCTTTTTTATTTTATTTTTATTTTATTTATTTGATTATATGGTCCTGTAATATATAACCTTCCAAATTCTACTTTTATAATTATTTCTTCTAAATATATTTTAAATTTTAGATTCATTGTATTTTCAAAGCTTTCAAATAGTATTTTTTTTAAATCTGCTATATTTTCTGTTTTTAAAATAAATGTTGTTTCTCCTTTTTTTGTAAATTTAGAATGTTTTTCAAAAAAGGATATTGTTTCTGGCCCACCTATTGCACAATCTATTATTAGTTCATTTATGTTATATATTTTGCAAAAATAATATATATATTCAAATGAATCTTCATCTAGATTAAATGATGCGGCATCTTCAAAGTTTTGTTCTTGCAATGTGTTTATTTGTTTTTGTAATGTTTCAGATAAGTGTGTATAATTAGAAATTTGTTTGTCTACTAGTTTTTTTATATTTTCTAAATCAGAAATATAAAATGTTGCACCTGTTTTGCCCATTTTTAAGAGGCTTGGATCTATTTTTGCTTTTTCTAAATATATATGTATATTTTTTATAATTTCATCAACATATGTAAGATTTGTTCCTTTTGTTTTATTTAGTAGGTCATTGATTATTGCTAAATTTGGATTTTTTAGTTTGTTTTCTACTATTTGCTTTCCTTTTTCTGTAAGTTCATAAAAATCATTTGTTTTTGTAATTTCCCCAAATGCAATTAAATTTTTTAATGCTCTTGATAATGCGGCTCTTGCAGACCCTTCACTTGAATAGTTTGGTCTTATTTTTAAAAGAAGGTCATTATATTTTGTTTTGTTTTGAGAAATTTGTAAAAGAATAGATTCCATTAATGCCATATTTTTATCATTTTTTATAATAAATAACAATAGAAAGAAGTGTTTAAAAAACATTGTGATTAAAAAATAATATATAATGGTTTTTTTTTACAAAATGGAGGAAGGCATATGGCAGAATTACCAATTGCTGCATTAGATAGACTTATTCGTAAAGCAGGTGCTGAAAGAGTTTCAGAAGATGCAGCAGTAGAGTTAGGGAATTATTTAGAGGAGATTGCATTAGAAATTTCTCGTAAAGCAATTGCTTTTGCAAATCATGCAAAGAGGAAAACAGTTACAAATGAAGATATTAAACTTGCAACAAAGCAGTAATTATTTTGATTTTATGGATTGATTTTATGAAAAATACAGATTTACATATTCATTCTAATTATTCAGATGGTCTTTTTTCTCCATCTGAAATTATAAGTTTTTGTAAGGATTTAAATTTGAAAGCAATTTCTATTACAGATCATGATTGTATTGATGGCTTAAATGATGCAAGAAATTATGCGGCAAATAAAAATATAGAATTTATAGATGGTGTTGAAATTCAATGTGCAGAATGTGAAATATTAGGTTATTTTTTTAATAAAGAAGATAATGAATTAAATAAGTTTCTTGAGTTGCATCAAGTTCAAAAGCAGAAATATATTTTAAAGAAAATAGATGTGTTAAATGATATGAATATAGATATTTCTTATGAAGATGTTCTTGTAGAGCAGGTTCCTGGTCATCAATTAATGGCAACACATATAGCTTTAGCAATGATTAAGAAGGGGTATGGCTCTTCTTTACAAGAAGTTTTTAAAAAATATTTAAATAAAATTAAAATAAAATTAGATCAACCACCAACACGTGCAAAAAAAATAATTAAAGTTCTTTCTAACGCAGGTGGTGTTTCAGTTCTTCCCCATCCTTCTTTTTTAAAAGGTTATCAAAAGGAAGATATTGATTTTTTTGTTAAGCATTTAGTAGATTTTGGAATAACAGGTGTAGAAACAACATTTCCTCTTCCTTTAGAATTAGATGTTCCTGAAGAGCATTTGTTTCTTGAAAAAATAAAACAACTTGCTAAGCAATATGAGTTAGTTGAATGTGGAGGATCTGATTTTCATGGGAAAGCAATTTTGCCTATTAATATTTTAGGAAAATATAATGTTGATTATTCTGTTGTTTCTAGTTTGCAAAAAAAATGTAGAATAAATGGTTTTTAATTTTTTAATGAAAAATATATAGTGATGTGATTAGCAATATGGTTGTATTTCATTTAATTATAAATAATTCTTGTAATCTTTGTTGTAAATATTGTGGTGAGTTGGCATTTGATAAAAAAATAAATAGCAATTATTGTAATTTTCCAGAAGTAGATGAATCTCTTCCAGAAGAAATGGCATTTAATGTTTCTGATTTAGTTTCTTTTTTAAAAAAATATAATAATCCTGTTCTTGTTTTTTATGGTGGAGAACCTTTATTATCTTATACAAAGATAGAAGATATTGTTAAAGCAATTGATTTTCCTTGTACCTATGTTATTCAAACAAATGGTTTGTTATTAGATAAAATAAGTTCAACTATATTAAATAATTTTTCTACTATTTTAGTGTCTATTGATGGTTGTAAAGAAACAACAGATTATTTTAGAGGTGTAGGCACTTATGATAAACTTGTGCAAAATATAAAGTTTATTCTTAAAAATGGATATAAAGGTAATATAATTGCACGAATGACATTAATGGAGCCAATTTCTTTTTATGATGAGGTTATGTATTTGTTAAATAATAAAGATTATTGTTTTAAAGAAATTCATTGGCAACTAAATGCAAATTTTTATCCAGATTTTAAGTTTAGAAAATTTAAATTGTGGAGTAAAACATATTTTTCAGATTTAAAAAAACTTTATTCATTTTGGCTTGATGAATTGCAAAAAGGTAATGTTATTAAGCTATATCCTTTTTTAGGGATTACAAAAAGATTAATTGATTTGGAAAATAATAAAGATTTTGAAGGATATTATTTACCATGTGGTGCAGGACATTATGGTTTTGGGATTCAAACAGATGGGAATATTGTTCCTTGCCCTATTATGGTTGGGATGTATACATATTATATAGGGAATATTTTTTCAAAAATTACTGAGAAAGAACTTATGCATAAATCAATTAAACCAAGCGGTTGTGATTTGTGTAAATATTATTCAATTTGTGGTGGAAGATGTTTATATTCAAATATTACTAAACCCTGGGATAAACAAGATTATGATTTTCTTTGTGATTTAACAAAGAAAACAATTGATGTTGTAACTAATGGATATAATACACGAATTAAACAATTTATATTTGAGAAGAAGTTATGTGTAGATGATTTTAGTTATAAAGAATATATTGGCCCAGAAATTATCCCTTAGTTTTTTTTGTTGACTATTTTTTTTAGATATAGGTATATTAAAAATTTAAAGAAAAATATTATTTAATTTTGTTTTTAAGTATTTTCACTGTTTTTTTATAAACTTCTTCAATTGTTAAGTCATCTGTGTTTATAATATAATTAAATACAGATAAATCTTTTCCATATTCAAAACCATATAGTTTTTTGAAAAGATTAATAGATGTGTTATCTTTTCTTTTTATAATTTTAATTGCTTCATTAAATGACACATTATCTCTTAATGCTAATCTTTTTCCTCTTTCTTCTAAACTAGTTTTTAACCATATTCTTATGCCTTTGTTTGTAAGATATGGTAAGGTCCAAGAATCTATTACTAAATTGTCTTCTTTTTCTATAATCTCTAATAAATATTTATCTAGTTTTTTATCTAATGATGGGTCTTGTTGTCTTAGTTTGTCCATATTTGATTTATCATACCATCCAGTATTCATTTTTGTTTTATATATATTTGGTTTTTCATTATTTTTATAAAATTCTTTTAAAATATAGGATGGGTAGATACATTTATATCCAAAATGGTTTGCTATATTTTTTGCTAAGTAACTTTTTCCAGATGCAGAGTATCCACCAATTAATATTATCATTATATATCACAATGATTTATATTTACAATATATTTAAAAATTGAATTGACACTATATTGATAATGTGTATTTTTGGGATGATGTTATGAGTGTACAGAATTATAAATTAAATTATATTGATCTTAATTATAAACCAAGTAATACTGATATTATTGTAGAATATTATTTGGAACCAGAAGATGGTGTTTCTTTTGAAGTTGCTGCAGAAAATGTTGCTTTAGAGAGTAGTATTGGTACCTGGACAGATTTGACTACTGCAATGCCATTGGAAAGGGCAAATAAATATAAACCACGTGTTTTTTTTATAGATAAAAAAAGAGGAATTATTAAGGTTGCTCATCCTATTGTTCTTTTTGAATTAGGCAACATTTCTCAGTTATTAAGTGCAATTGCAGGAAATATTTTTGGGATGAAGCTTTTAAAAAATTTGAGATTAGAAGATATTTCTTTTCCAGAAGTTTATTTAAATTCTTTTAAAGGACCAAGTTTTGGTGTTCAAGGAGTACGTAAGCTTGTTGGTGTTTATAATAGACCATTAGTTGGGACAATTATTAAACCAAAAATTGGTTTGACAAGCAAAGAACATGCAATTGTTGCATATAATGCATGGATGGGTGGCTGTGATGTTGTTAAAGATGATGAAAATTTAACAAATCAGTCTTTTAATAAATTTAATACAAGAATAAAAGAAACATATAAATTATTAAAAAAGGCAGAGAAGTTAACTGGAAGCAAAAAAATATATTTACCAAATGTGACAGCAGAAACAAAAGAAATGTTAAAACGGGCAAAGTTTGTAAAGAAGAATGGAGGCACCCATGTTATGGTTGATATTGTAACTGTTGGTTTTTCTGGGTTACAAACTCTTAAAAATGAATGTGATAGATTAGGTTTAGCAATTCATGCCCATAGAGCAATGCATGCAGCATTAACAAGAAATAAGAAACACGGTATTTCTATGTTGGTTCTAGCAAAGTTATCTAGGTTGATTGGTGTTGATCAGATACACATAGGTACAATTGTAGGAAAAATGGAAGGACAAAAGCAAGAGGTTCTTGATATAAAGAATGAAATGGAAAATAAAGTTATTCAAGAAAATCTAAATAATCATGTGCTTTATCAAGATTGGAAAGATATAAAACCTTGTTTTGTAGTTGCTTCGGGTGGTCTTCATCCTGGTAATGTTCCAGATCTTTATAACTATTTTGGGAAAGACGTGATAATACAAATGGGTGGAGGCGTACATGGGCACCCTTCAGGAACATTAAAAGGAGCAATGGCTGCAAGGCAAGCAATTGATGCAGTTGTAAAGAAGATTCCTTTAAAGAAATATGCAGAAACTCATTCTGAGTTATTACTAGCATTAAACCATTGGAGTTAATTATTTTTTTCTTCAATTTTTTCTTTTAAATAGTTTATATACATTTCTTTTGAAAATTGAGATTCTTTTTCATGTTTTGTAATTAAATTTGTTATTTTTTCAAGTAATAAATTTGTTTCTAGTATATGTGGCATTATTACAAAATCAGCTCCATTTTCATATAGTTTCAATGCTTCTTTTTCTGTGTTTGCACGTGCGTATATTTTAATTTTTGGATTTATTTTTTTTGCAGTTTTTAAAAATTTTATTGTTGTTTCAAATTGTGGAATAGTTATTACTGCAAGTTTTGCTGTTTGTATGTTTAGTATGTTTATAGTTTCTTCAAAGTTTATATCTCCACATATTGTGTTAATTTTTTTGTTTATTAATTTTTTTGTTTTCTCTGGATCATAATCTACAATTATTAGTGGGATTTCTTTATATTTTGCAAGTACCTTTTGAATTGCATTGCCCAATGTGTCTGCCCCAATTAATATTATATGATTTTTTATTTGTTTTGGTGGATTGTTGTATTCATTAATTTTTCTATTAAAATATTTTGAGTTTTCTAGATTTAGTTTGTTGAAAAGTGGTTTAAATAAGTTATATATTTTGTTATCATATTTCATAATATATGGAGTAATTAGCATAGATATTGCAGTTATTACTATTATTGCTGAATATTGGCTGTTAGTAATGTGATTTAGTGTAAATCCTTGCATTGCTAATATTAATGAAAATTCAGATACTTGTGTTAACTCTAATGATATTTTTGTTGCAATCCTTGTACCATATCCTGCCCATATTATTTGTATAAAATGAACTATTGGTTTAAATAAAAATATCATTATAAATAAAATTAAAAGTAATATGTAATAATTTGCAGAAAAATTAAATGTCAATTGTAATCCTAAAGACACAAAAAATATCATTGAAAATAAATTTCTTAAACCAGAAATGTTGTGTGTGATATTTATATTATATGGAAAAATAGATATTGCAAGTCCTCCTATAAATGCACCAACTGCTATTGAAAAGTTCAATAGATACGATAATAAAATAAAAATTGCTGCACTTGCAACACTTAATAAGAAAAAGCCTTCTTGTGATCCAAAGAGGTTTTTAATTAGTTTTGGGTAAATATGTTTATATAAAATATATGCAATTACAATTAATATCCCTACTTTTAATAATACTTCTCCTACAACACCTATTGAAAAATTTGTTATATCTTTGAGTAAAGGCATAATTATGACTGCTATTAAATCTTCAACTAAAAGTATTATCATTGCTATTTTTCCGTGTAATGAATTTATTTCATTATTGTCAATAAGTATTTTTGCAACAACAACAGTAGAGCTAAATGAGATTATACAAGAAAGATATAAACTTTGTATCCAATTTATTCCAAATATGTTTTTACATATTAGAAATGTAAGAAATCCAAATATAAGATTTATTAATGGAACTAAATATATTGATTTATTAAATTTTTTTGTTTCTTTAAAATCTATATTTATCCCAACTGTAAACAATAAAAATGCAACACCTATTTCTGAAAGAAGGCGTATATCTGGTGTATTTTGTATTATATTTAAGACCATTGGTCCTAATATTATCCCTGTAATGATATATGCTAACAATGGTGGTTGCTTTAGTTTGTTGAATATATATGCAATTAATGTTGCGAAGATTAGTATTATACAAACTGAAATTAAAATGTTTTGTACCATAGATTCATCAAAAACAAAAATGTTTATAAATATATTGTAGTAAATATTATTATTTAAATAAACACATTTTTTTTTGGACAAACAATTTTTTAGATCATGATAAGATATGTTATACAAAGATGTTTTAAATAATCAAAATAAAATAAATAAATTAGATCGAAACTGTGAAACCTTACATGTAACAAAACCATTTTCTAAGAAATCCTTTGTAAATATTTTTGCACATTGTAAGCATTTAAAGACAATAACTCTTTCTTTATCTACAAAGGAAAGATTAAGTAAACCTGTAAAAGACTATCTTAAATCTAAGCATGTTCTTTTGCAAGTAAAAAAAACACAAGGTAGACCTATAGGTGTTCCTTTAGTTAAATTAGAAAAAATATTGTCTATGTATAAAGATTATTCTTATAGAGAGTTATCTGAGAAGTTAGGTGTCCCAAAAAGTACAATCCATTATATTATAAAAAAGGCAAAAAAGCAAAAAATAAAAGATGACAATAAAATAGTTTATTTAAAATAAACTATTTATGCAATTGCTGCATCTATTTCATCATCATTTTTTTTAGTAGATGTTTTTTCTTTTGTTTCTTCTGTTTTTCTACCTAGTTCATTTAGTTTTTTTATAATTTCACTTTCTTGTTTTTCCAAAGTTTTTAATTTAAGGGTTGTGGTTTCTATCATTTCTTTTGTGTTTTTTAATACTTCATCTTTGTCAGAAAGAATGAATATATTTCCTATTCCCTTATATACTTTTTTTTCTTTACATTCTTCCAATTCTTTGATTGTTGTTTCTAAAATGTTTTGTTGAATTTGTAGTTGTTGTCTTTGGTTTGTAATGTGAAATAAATGTTGCCTGTATTCATTTATTTTGTTTTCGTTAATTTTTTTGTCTTCTTGTGTCATAAATTCACCTCATATATTTTTTTTATTAGCTCTAATAGATTTATATAATTATTAATACATGCTTTATATGCAATAATATCTTTTGCATATATTTTTATTGTTAATGTTTTTTTATTTTTGTCAATTGTTATTTTTGAATCAGATCTATTATATTCTTTTCTTTTCATTTCAATTTCTAGAAGTTTTTTTAGTTTTTCTGGATTTTGTGTCATTATTTTAATTTCTGAACTAATTATGTTTTGTATCATTTTTTATCTCATTTATTTGTTTAATTTTTATTTTTGTCCCTAAATATGTTTCATTTTTTCTAAATTCATAAACATTTGTTTCTTGTGTAGGAAATAGCCCGTATTTTGCAGTTTCAGAAATATATTTTTTATTTAAATAATAAAATATTTCTTTTGGCACATTTATTTTTTCTTTTTTTAAATTTTCTATTTTTGAAAATGGTATAAAGTGTCTTAAATCAATTATTTCCCAAATTTGTTCTTTTTCTGGATAATATTGTTTTTCTTTTAGTTTGTATATTTTTAAAGATATATCTTTTTGTTTATTTGAACATATTAATATATATTTATTTCCTAAATATTGTGAATTATCATAAATTTTAGAAATTTTTGTATTCCCTCTAGGAATATATGTTGTTTCTGGAATAAATTTAGAAAAATATCTAGCAAATCGTTTTGTTCTTTGATTTGCATGTTTTGAACAAACAATTTCCATTTTTAATCAATTGGCTTTAATTGTCTTTTTAATTGGCTCTCTTTTTTTATAAAATATTCTAGACCCACAATGTTTGCATTTTCCATTTTCAGGATATGTTTCATATTCTGCTTTACATCTTCCACAATAGTACATATCTATTCACTTATTTCCTTTTTTTTGGTATCCAATCTATATGCGTCTCCAGATATTTTGGTATTACATTTTTTACAAACATATATACCTGTTGCTATTTTTTTTATTTTTCCTTTATATCCGCAATTTGGACAGACATATTGTTTTTTTTCTTTATTTGTAGGGGTTGCTAAAAGGTATTTTTTTCTTATGCCTCTTCCACCTCTTACTCCAAATTTTCCAGTTTGTTTTACTTTTTTTGTACTCATTTTATTTCACATTTTTATATATTTTAAAATTTCTTTTTTTATCTCACCATATTTTTTTAATGCAATATCTGTCATTTCTAAAATTTCTTTTTGTGTAAATGTTCCGCTTTTACTTTTTTGGCAAGAAACAATTTTATCTTCACAAATACCTATTGAGAATCTTGTTGTTCCTGCATCTTCTTCTTTATCTGTTGGGTCCAAAACTATTTTGTTTTCTATTTTTTCAAAAGTAAATGATAGTGGAATTTTTTTTATATTTAGTTTTTTGTCACTATATTCTCCTTTTATAATTTTATTGTTTTCATCTATTTTTGGTATTTTGGCATCAAGTAATGCACAAATACTTGCTATTTCTGTTGCATCAATTATATTTCCTGCAGCATTTATTGCATAGCAGTCAATAAATATTAATAATACTTTTTCTCCAGGAATTATACAAAGATCTTTGAAATCAATAATTTCTGCAGATCTAATTACTCTATCTGCAATTCTTCCATATTCCATTGCTTCCAATGTTGGTGGCCCTGTGAAATATTCTGGTGATGCAATTCCTGTTAGTTCAATATTTAAGGTCATGCTTCCTTGATCAGGAGAGTCTGGATATGGTTCTCCTATTTCAAATTTAATTCCACATACGACTTCTGTATCTCCTATCTTTACAATTGCAGAACCATCTGCCCAATTTAATCCACCTTTTTTTATTTCTATTTTTCTAAATTCATCTAGCTTTCTTTTATCTAATCTTTGCCCACCCGCTTTTATTGCATTTTTAACTTCTTCAGCATATAATGTGTTTATTATTTCATTCATCTAATTCACCTTCTATTGGATATTTTTCTAATAATGCTTTTTTTTGTAGTTCATATACTTTTTCTGAGCCTTTTGTAGCCATCTCTATAATTGTTTCCCATTGTTTTCTGTCTACATTTCCATCCATTTGTAATAATACAATTTCTTTTTGTGGCATAAGTAGTGCAAGAGGCATATCTGTAGTTCCTTCTGTTGCTTCTTCTTCATACATTAAATCTAAAACACATTCTTTGTTGACTACCCCTGCAGCAACTGCACTAATTAATCCTTTCATAGGAATTCCTGCATTTGCACATGCAACAGATGCAGCAGTTAAGGCTGCTACTCTTGTTCCGGCGTCTGCAGATAGTATAATTGTATCAATATCTATTACTGTGTTTGGAAATTTTTCTACAAATATTGCAGATTCTAATGCTTGCCCTGAAACCAAAGAAATTTCTTTTTCTCTTTTTCCAGGAACTGGTGCTTTTCTTTCACTTACAGAAAATGGTGCCATTCTATATCTATAATCAATAATTGCTTTTGTTTCATCTCCTAAATGTTTTGGGAATATTGGTTTTGGGCCATGTACTGTTGCTAATACTGTGTTTTTCCCCCATTCTAAATAGCATGATCCATCTGCATTTTTAATAATGCCAACTTGTATTTTTATTGGCCTTAATTCATCATTTTTTCTACCATCATATCGTGTCATATTTTCTCACTATTTGTGTTTTCTAAAAATTTTTTTATATTGTCTGTTAAATTGGATTTTTGTGAATTATTTATAATTAATTGGAACGCTTTTTCTAATAATTCTGGTTTTTTTGAAGTGTACCATATTAATCCATTTTTTCCAATCACTATATTTGATTGGGTGTATTGTTTGAGCATATCAATCATTGAATTGTTTTTTCCAATAAGTCTTGGTACTTTTACACAAGAAGTAACATATATATTTCCTTTTGGTAGAACATTTATGTTATCTATTTCTACACTATCATAAGATGTAATTTCTTTTATTCTTGCAAAGATTATATCTCCTATTTTTAATTCTTTTGTAATTGCATTTTTTGGAATATATAATTCGTATGGAGAGTTATATTCTAAAAAATATCCATTTGGTGTTTCTGATTTAACAATTCCAATTACACCATCTCCTTGTTTGTTAATATATGAACCGTTTAATGCAATTACAGAAACACTATCTTCTGTTTCTGAAAGAATACCCACAACTGAGCTATATATTTTTCCATTTTCTTGATATACATTTGGCCCCATTTTCTTTCTTAAATCTGTAAGAAATTCTCCGGGCACAACTATTTTTTTGTCCATATTTTTCACCTTTATTCTTGAATGTTTATTATTGCATTTCCATGTGTTATGTTATTTATTTCATTAATTAATTGTTGTCTCATCCCAGATGGAATTTTTATTTTTGCAATTAAATTTCCATTTTTGTCCCATTTCTGTTCTGTAATTTCATATTTATAAAGTATGCCATTTGCTTTGCCTGCATGGATTGCAGGGATTTCTATTTCTAATGTGATTTTTTCTAAAGATAATGGCATTACTCTTTTTAATTTTTCTATAATTTCTTCAATTTCTTTTTCTTTTGGTGTATTAATATTTACTTTTATTTTTAATTCTTCAAAGGCATTTATTATTCTTTGTAATGGTATTGGTGTTTTTGTTTTTGGGTCATGTGCATTTCTTGCAATAAAATCCATAATTTCTTTTTCTCTTTTTTCTGTAAGTTCATGTCTTTGTGCCGTTGTTAATTGTACTTCTCCTTCTTTAATTATTTGTTTTGCAATCGTTTGAAAATCTTCTGTGTTAAATACTTCTTTAAGGATTGTTTTGGGTGTTTCATTTCCTTTTAATGCATCACTATAGACCACATCATATCCAATCATGTCATCAAAATTTACATTTTGTCCATGTTTGTAATCCCATGCAAGATATGGATCTATATATATTTCAAAAGTATGTCCATTTTTTTTTAATCTTGCTAAAACACAATTATCTAATTTTGCCATATTTTTTCCTTATTTTTTTTCTTTTTCAATTTGTTCTTTCCATATTTGTTGTAAGCTATTAAGTTTTTGTATTAAATATTTTACCTTTTCTTCATTTGGTAATTTTTCAAGTTCTGTCAAATACCAGGTAACTGTAAAATTATACGCATCCATATTTTTTATTCTTTCTTCTGGTTTTTTTGTTAATTTCATAAGTTGTCGAAATGCTTCATTCATTTTTCTATATGCATCATACATTTCTGTACTTGTTTTTCCTTGTACTTTATAATTAGAAAGTTTTTTTGTAAGCTCCATGTGTTTTCTTTTATATTCATTAAATACTTCTTTTTCTCTTTTTTCTACTGTTTTGTTATAACGAGGTTCAATTCTAGTTATTTTTTTTAATTCTTCACCTTTTTTTACAGGTTTTATTTCTTTTATTTTTCTTAAATATTTTGGCATTTTCCATAACATCCTTTTGTTTTTTTAAGGCATTACACCTTTTCTCATTTTTTCTCTTAATGTTATTAGTTTGTCTAATTGTTTTTGCATTGTTGTTATTAAATATGTTTCTTGTGCTTTCCCTTTTTTTGTTTTGATCCCTCTTTCAATAGTTATTAAATATTTTTTGTTTGATTCTAGGAATGGTTCTAATTTTTTTTTATTGTATATTTCATACATATTATTTATTCCATTGGTGATATCGTAGATTCTATCATATAATGCAATTAGTTCATTATTTGTTTTTTTAGGAATGTCTTTTTTAGAATTTAGCCATTCTCTAATAGAAATGTCTAGTTCTTGAATTTTTATGTTTAATCTTTCAACATTTGATATATTTCCCATCAATCGTCTCCTTTATATATATTTAACAAGTTTTTCTTTTGGGACAATTGGATTTTTTTCTCCTTCTGTAATATTTAGTACTTCTATATAATTAGGATTAAGTTTTTGTTTTGCTTCTAAATTTAATGATAATGTTTTTATACCTAATTTTAAAGCATCTTCAAAATTCATGTTTTCTTTATAATTTTTTTCTAAATACCCCATTAATTTAGGTCTATTTTGTCCAATTGCAAGTGCTTTATATGCTGTTGTTGCACCACTTGGTTCAATTTCAAAAATGTGTTTTCCTAATGGGTCTATCCCTGCAATCATAAGTGACACCCCAAATGGTCTTGCCCCTCCAAATTGTGTATAATATTGAACAATCCCTGCTAGTTTTTCTACAAGTGGTTCTATTTCTATAGGATCATCATAATAGTTTCTATTTTGTTGTGCAATTGTTCTTGCAAAATCAACCAATCTTCTACCGTCCCCTATTAAGCCAGAACATGCAACCCATATGTGTTGATCAATTTTATATGTTTTTTCTACAGTTTCTGGGATTATTAATGGTGAAAATATTTTTTTATCTGCAAATATAATTATTCCTTCTTTGTAGATAATTCCTACTGCTGGACTTCCTTTTTCTATTATTTTACTTGCATAATCAACTTGGTATAACCTTCCTTCTGGACTAAATACAGTAATTGATCTATCATATGCTTGTGCTGCAGCATTTGCGTTTGTTGTTGGAAACATTTTTTTCACCTTTTTATATAGTATATATTATATATGCCATTAATTATAAAAAGATATGCTAATTTATTTGTTTTTTTGCATATATTTTTTATATTTGCATAATTTGTTATTTTGTAAATTGTTTTTGTTTCTTTAATGTATTGCTTATTTTTTGAATCTTTATTATTCCAATTTCTTTGTTTAAAAATAATAAAGAGGAAATAAATTGATTAAGATATGTTTTGTTTATTCTAATAATTATTTCGTTTTTTTCATTTATTTCTATAATTTTTAAATTAGTATCAACATCCACAAATAATCCATATATTTTTTGAAGATTTTTTTTAAAAGTGTTTTCTAATTTATATTTGTCTTGAGTTATTTGTTGTGCATATACCTTTAGTTTTATGTATCTTTTTTTTTGTCTCATTGTTGGTTTTATTACACCAATTTTTTTTTTAAGCATATTCTCATTTTTCTATAATTGTTTTATTTAAAAATCTATTTATTATATTTTCATCTAATTTAAAATTTAATAAAAAATATGAAACGATTTTCATATCAATTAACTCATTTGTGTTTTTTGCATCACTTATAAATATCATGTCCACTTTGTTTTTTTTTAAAAGTTTTATAATAAAATTCCATTGTTTTATGGCAACATATGGATTTTCTAATAATTCATTTATACTAAACACAATTTTTTTTCCATTAATTTTTGCTAATTTTGCACATCCTTCATCAAATATTAGTTGTTTCCCTATTGGGTTGTATATAAAATCTATGTTTTTATTGTTTACAAGTTTTAAAATATCGTTTGGTGTGTTCCCCTGTGCCATTATTATATTGTTTTTTATTTTATTAATTTGTTCTAAATCTTCAAAAAGATATATTGGTTTACAGTTAATGTTTTTGAGTTTTGGTATGTCTATTTGTTTTTCCAAGTCTTTTTTATTTTTTATTTTTTTTATTATATATACATTTTTGATATTTAGTTGGTTTAGCATATCATTTAATTGTGAATTGTCATTAGTTTGTTCAATTATTGTTTCATCAATAAAATCAAAATATTCCATAGTTTCACATTTTTTCTGGGATTTTCATATTAAGTAGATATAGTGCATTTTCTAATGTTATCAAAAAACTTTTTGTTAATAATATTCTAAATTTTTGTGTGTCTTGATCGTCACATAAGATAATATGTTTATCATAAAATTTATTATATGTGTGTGCTAGTTCTATTGCATAGTTTGCAATTACATTTGGTTTAAATTCTTTCATTGCTGTTAGTACAGTTTCTGGTAGTTCATTCATTTTTTTAATTAAATTTATTTCTTCTTCTTGTATGTTTTTTATTTTTATATTATCTATTTTTGTGTGTTCTTCATTTATTTTTTTAAGTATGCTTTTTGCTCTTACCCCACTGTATTGTATATATGGGGCTGTGTCTCCATTAAGGTCTAGTGCATTATCAATGTTAAATATTAGATTTTTATGTGTGTTTAATTTTAGCATTTCAAAATTTATTATTCCAAGCATTAATATATTTATTGTTGTGTTGTCGTTTTCTAAATTATGCTCTTTTAATATTTCTTTTATTTTTTTTTGTAATGCTTGTTTGAAGTCTTCATAAAGAATAATGTTGCCTTCTCTTGATTTTAATATTGCTTTTGAAGTTAATGATACAGTCCCATGGGATATATGAATATGTGTTGTTTCTGGAAAAAGTAGTTCAAACAATTTAAATAGTTGTTTAAAATAATGCTCTTGTCTATAGTCTGTTACATATAAATAGTTTGTGCATTCTGGATATGTTTCTTTTTTAATCAATAAATTTCCAATATCTTTTGCACCATATAGTAGTGCACCATTGCTTTTTACAAGCACTAATATACCTAACTCATATTTTTTTAAATCTGCAATTATTGCCCCGTCACTTTCATAAATTATGTTTTTATAATTATTTAAAAGTGTATTTTTTATTTCTAAAAATTTTTTTTCAGCTTGGCTTTCAAAAATGTATTTTTCTAATGTTATTCCTAATTCTTGTGCAATTTCTAAATATCCTTGAAATGATTCTTTTACAAGTTTTTTTAATTCTTGTTGAAGTTCATTATTATTAATAAGTTCTTGTTGAAGTTTTTCAATTTCTTTTTCTGCGTTTGGGTCTTCTGAATATTTTTTTTCTGCAGACATATAGATTTCCCCAAACCATTTACTTTTGTTTGTATCTGGTATTTTTTGTTTTTGATTATCTAATGATTTGTAATACCATAACCATTTTGCAACATGTGTTCCAATGTCTCCTCCATAATAAATTGGTTTTATATTTTGATCCATAAAGGCATATATCCTATAAATAGAGTTACCTATTGCTGCCATTCTTAAATGGCCAACATGAAAAGTTTTTAATGGATTTAAATTGAATTCATCTAACACATACTGTTTTTTTTCTATATCTGTTTTTCCATAGTTTTTCCCAAGTGTAATTATTTTTTCGATTGTTTGTTTTGCTAGTATTTCTGGTTTAATTTTTAAGTTGACATATCCGTTGATGTTCCAAATATCAAATTGTTCAAAAGAGTTTTTGCTAATGTTTTTTATAATGTCTTCTGCAATATCTTTTGGGTTTTTTTTAAATATTTTTGCTAAAAAAAATGTTGTAAATGCAAGGTCTGCAATGTTATTTGAGGGTATTTCTATGTTATCTTTAATTTTTTGTATAGTTATTTGTTGGTTTAAGCAATTAAAAAGAATGTTTGCAAATTCTTCTTTATAATCCATATTTTTCTTTCTTTAATGGCGAGTCCGGTGGGATTCGAACCCACGACCCACAGCTTAGAAGGCTGTTGCCCTATCCACTAGGCTACGGACCCATTTTTGTTTTTTAAATTTTTTTTATTATATAATTTATATAGATTAATCTTTAAAAATGCATTTATTTTATTCATTTGATTTATTTTAATTTTTTATATTGAAAAACAATTAAAAATTGTATTGTTTATAATAAATGTATGACAAAAAAGCAAATACCTAAAGTTAAATTTAAAAAAAATCAAGATGGATCCAATGTTTCTAAATCTTCTGATCTTTCAAAAACATTTGATGCTTTAAAACATAAACATTATGGAATATATGGACATCATTCAGGGATAGAAATATGTGAATGGACAAAAAAATCTTTAAGAGGGCAAGGGGTTTGTTATAAACAAAAATTTTATAATGTTGATACCCATAGATGTGCTCAAATTTCACCTTCAGTTGTTTGGTGTCAGCAGAGTTGTATTTATTGTTGGAGACCAACAGAGTATATGACTGATTCTAAATTGACAGGAGATATTGATGACCCAAAAGAAATTATTGACAACCTTTTTAAAGAGCGTATAAAATTATTAAGTGGCTTTGGTGGGTACCCAGGGATTAGTAAAAAAAAATTTGAAGAGGCACAAGTCCCATCACATGTAGCTATTTCTTTGTCAGGAGAACCGACTCTTTATCCTAAATTAGATGAAATGATCAAGTATCTTAAAACAAAACCAGAAATTAAAACAATTTTTTTAGTTACAAATGGGCTTTGCCCAGATGTTTTAAAAAAGTTGTCTAAAAAGAATGTTCTTCCTACTCAACTTTATTTGTCAATTGAGGCACCAAATGAGGATTTACATAAGATTATTAATAGACCTAAGATAAAAGATTCTTGGAAAAAATTAAATCAAACAATTAGGCTTTTTCCAAAACTTAATTGCAGAAAGATTATTAGGTTCACTTTGATTAAAGGTATTAATGATTCTCAAGATTTGATTCCTCAGTATGTAAAATTGTTTGAAAAAGCAAATCCTGATTTTTTAGAAATAAAGTCATATATGCATATTGGTTCTTCTAGAAAATATTTGAAGTTTGAGAATATGCCCACATATAAAGAATGTATGGATTTTTCAAAATCACTTGAGAAATCATCTAGTTTGTTTAAGATAAATGATTTTTGTAAAGATTCTAGAATTGTGCTTTTGAAAAATAAAAACTCACGTGTAAGAAATTTTATAAAATAGTGTATATTATTTTTTTTTAAAAAAAAGAAAAAAAAGGAAAAACAAAAAAGAGATAAACAAAATTTATTTTTAATCTGTTATTCCATTTTCAGTAATTGAATAAACCGTTTCTCCATCTGGTAAACTTGGAGAATCTACAAGTTTAGCAATTCTTTTTGTTCCTGTACCTTTTCTTAAATATATTCTTGTTTTAGATGCATGTTTTACAATATTTCCTCCAACAGCATCTGTGGGATCCCCAAATAGTACATCTGGTCTTGCCATAACTTGGTTTGTTACAAATACTACCACATTGTATAATTCTGCAAGTTTTTGTAAAAGTCTCATGTGTTGATTAAGTTTTTGTTGTCTATCTGCTAATGTTCCTCTTCCTACAAATTCTGATCTAAAATGTGCTGTGAGTGAATCAACAATTACAAGTTTAATATTCTTTTCTTTTATAAGTTCTGCAGCTTTTTCTGCAAGCAACATTTGATGATTGCTATTATATGCTCTTGCAACATAAACATTTTTCATAATTTCTTCAGGATCTAATTTTAAATGGTTTGCAATTTGTACTATTCTTTCTGGCCTAAATGAATTTTCAGAATCAATATATAATACTCCTCCATCTAGTCCACCTTTTTCTTTTGGCAATTGTGCCATTACGCATAATTGGAAGCACCATTGACTTTTCCCAGAGGCATATTTTCCATAAACTTCTGTTATTGATTGACTTTCTATGCCTCCACCAAGTAGTTCATCAATATTTTTAGAGCCTGTTGATAATCTAGATATTGTTTTCCTTTTTTCCAATATTTTATTTGCACTTTCAAAACCCATTTCTAAAGAATCTCTTGCTGCCTTTATTGCTTTTATTGCAGTTCCTTCTCCAAGTCCTGCAACTCCCACAAGTTCCATTGGTGAAGCGACAGCAATTGCTTCTAAACTATCATATCCTGCTGCCTTTAATTTTTCTGCAGATGTTGGCCCTATTCCAGGGAGGTCTTCAATTTGTTTTCCTTTTAATTCTTTTATAATTTTGTTCTCATTTTTATCAAGATTTATATCTTCTTCTATTTCTTCTTCAGTTTCATCCATATCTTCAATATATTCTTCATCTTCTATTACTTCTTTTTGATTTTTTTTCATGTTTTCACCTCTTCTTAAAGATTATAATATATAATGTGTTCTTTTTTATATAACTTTCGTAAGAGAGTAAATGTCCACTTAATGTATAAATGTTGTTTTTCTTAATATTTTTCCCAATTTGGTTTATTATTTTTTAAACACAATATATAAAAATACTTTCTTGTATATATAAAAAGAAAATACTGATAATTTATGATATATTCTGAATATATTAAATGGTTAAAAGATGTAACTGAAGAAGATTTTTCTAAACTCGGATATAAAGCATCTAGGTTAGCCGAATTGTTTAAATATAAGTTGCCTGTTCCAAAAGCTTTTGTCATAAGTTCTCAGGCATATTTTAGTTTTTTGCAACAGGATAATTTAAAATCAAAAATTAGCGATATTTTAGATTCAATTGATTATAATTCAAAAGAAGATGTTTCTAAGAAATCTGAACAAATTCAAAATTTATTTTTGAAAACAAAGGAGTCACAGGAATTCAAAGATGAAGTTATTAAAAAATACACAATGATTGGTGCACATAAAGTTGGTTGGTTGAAAAGCAGTTGTGATGAATTTGTTGCAATTAGAGGGTCTGTTGTTTCAGAAGTTTATAAATCAGAAGACACTGATTTTTTAGAAAATTTAACTGGTTTTTTGAATATACGAAAGATCGATGAAGTAATTAAGCATATTAAGTTAACTTGGGCAACACTATATTCTCCAGAAGCAATAGAATATGTTCATTTAAAAAATATGGATTATAATGAATTAGGTTTGGCTGTTATTGTTCAACAAATGATTAATGCAGATATTTCTGGGGTTATGATTACAAGTAAAAAGTTAGGAGATGAAACAACAATTGTTGAGGCTGTTTATGGTTTAGGTGGCCCAACAGTTATTAAAGAAATTGCACCAGACCATTATGAAGTTTCTAAAAAAAATTTAGGTATTCTTAAAAAAATAAAAGATACCCAAGATTGGGAAATAAAAAGAGTTTCAGGGGTTTCTTCAAAAGAATTAATTGATAAAGATAGGCAAGCAAATCAAAAATTAGATGCTCATGATCTTAAAGATTTTGCAATTCTTGCAAAAAAATTAGAAACATTGTTTTCCATGCCTTTATATGTTGATTGGGCAATGGAGAAATCTGATATTTATATTTTGAGGGCTGATCCATTAGATCCAAGTTTAAAAAAAATAAAAACTTCAAAAAAGAAAGAATTAGATAAAGGTTTCCAAGACACTATTGATGCCTTTAAGAAAGAGGTTATTTTAGAGGGTATATCTATTACTAGTGGAATTGTTAATGGTAAGGTGTTAATTGTAAAATCTCCAAATGATTTAGAAAAAATTACAGAAAATACAATTGTTGTAACTTCTCAAACAGATGATAGTATGGTTCCTTTTTTGAAAAAAGCAAAAGGGCTTATCACAGACACAGGAAGTATTCTATGTCATGCAGCTACTGTTTCAAAACAATTAAATATCCCATGTATTGTTAATACCAAGAAAGCAACATCTGTTTTAAAAGATAATCAAAGCATACAATTAAATGGAAATTCTGGTAAGGTTTATTCTTTATCGGGTGTTGAACTTGTGAAGTTTTCTAAACAACCTACTCAAGAGGTAACTAGTTCTCAAGAGCCAATATATCCACCCACAACAACAAAAATTATTGCATCATTAAATTCAAATGAAGATATAAATAATCTTAATTTTCCTGACATTGATGGTGTTTGTTTAAGTTTGAAGTCTTTATTTTCTTTAGAAGAATTGGCAGAGTTTGATGATTCAAATGGCCAAGCAATAAATCTAATTAATTCAAAAATAAAAAAGTTTTTTGAAAACCCTAGTTTGTCTTCTAAAAAAATTTATTATAAATTAAATTTGTATAGAGATAGTTTAGTTGATGGTTATTTTTCCAAACATGAACTTAGTTGTTTGTATGAATTAAGTAAAAGTAATAATAATGTTTTTATTTTGTTAGAAAATATAAAATCAGAAAATGATATATTGTATGTTGAGGAGATGTTTAGAAAAAAAACAGGAATTTTATTTGACGCTATCAATTATTCTGTTTTAGAGAAGTATATATCTTTGGGTATTGGTTTTGTTGTTTTTGATTTAAATATTGATGTTATATCTAAAAATAAAGATTTAATTAATAAGGCAATAGATTTGTGTAAAGATAATAGAGTCATTCGTATTTTTTGTATAAAAGACGATTTTTCTGAAGAGATTATTAAAAAATTGATAGAAGTAAGAGTGAATGAATTTATAGTTTTTCCAAATAATTTAAAGATTAAAGATACAATTTTTAAAAAGGAAAAAGAGATTATAAAAAATTTGTTATCAATTTGATTTACACTAATTTTTTAATAATATTCAAAAATTCTTTTTTGGTTTTTTATATCTTTTAGAATGTTTGATTTATTAAACCACCATTCACTTTTGTGTCTTATGTTTTCTACGTTGTCTAAATATTTTTTTATAGATTCTAGATCTTCGAATATTAATGGTTTTTTATTCATTGCTTCTTTTATTGCTTCTCTAATGACCCAAACTCCTGGTGATTTATATTCTGGCAATATGTCTCTTAAAACCAATACTTTACCTATTTTTTTTCTTTTTTCTAAAGCTTTTGAAATTTCAATTCTTGCTGCATAATAACCTCCACCAACAGATGTTGCATATTGTTTTCTAGGAGTCCCTATTTCATAATCTATGTCTAAATATTTATCCCCTTGGTTTTCAATCATTTCAAATGCCCATTCTTTATAAGGTAAAATTATTATATAAAATTTGTTTTTATAAAATTGGAAAATGTATAATTCTGGTTTATTTATTTCTTGATTTATTTTTATGTTTTCAATATTTTTTTTCCCGATAATGTCATCTACTGCTGTTATAGACCATTTAGTTGGAACAAATATCCTATTTTGTTTTTCTCCTAATAATCCAACAGAAAGAAGTTGTTGTATTTTGTACACGTTATCTAGTTTATTATAAATGTTTAGTATTCCTTCTTGTGCTTTTAAATCTATATCGTTTACTGTTTTGTCAATTATTTTTGGAATTTTTAGGTTATCTATAATTTTTAGTTTGTTTAAGTCAAAGGAATAATTGTTTATTCCAGTAATTTCATCATTAATTATTTTTGTTTTGTTCCCAGAATCAAATTCTATTTCTGTAGTTTTATATGTTTGTGAAAGAAGTTGTATGTTTTCAATGGTAACATCTTTAGTTAATGTTTCTGTTTTTTTAAAGTTTTTAATTGTAAATATCTGTTTTTTTGATTGTTCAATTATTGTTTGCTCATCTTTTTTTACCCATTTGTCAGGGGATGCTGTTTTTGCATCTATGTAATTTTTATAAAATCCTGGGCCTATGCCTAATATTGGATATTTATTTTCATAAACTAATGTAAATGGTGTAGAAAATGCTTGTTTTTTGTTCATATTTTTTTAATTTTTGTTTATAAATACCTTTTTAAATTTTTAGGGTATCTAATTATATTATATATATTTATTATCGTTATAAATAAAAAATAGATTATTTAAAAATAATTTTTTTCACATGTGATGTTTATATGTCTTTTTTAAGAAAATTTTTTAAAGATGATGTTTCTCCAAAACAACTTAGAAGAAATAATATTGCTGTTTTTGTAGATGGTCCAAATATTTTAAGAAAAGAATTTAATATTGACCTTGCCAAAATTCAAAAGTTTTTAAAAGATCAAGGAGAAATTAAAATAGCAAGAGTGTATTTAGATCAATATGCAAATGATAAATTAATTGAAGCTGTTGTAAACCTTGGTTTTGAAGCAATTATTACTGTTGGGGATGTGGATGTTACAATGGCAGTAGATGGAACAGACGTGTCTTATAATAAAGATATTGATACATTAGTTTTTATTACACGAGATTCTGATTATCTCCCTGCAATTTTAAAAGCAAAACAAAAAGGTAAAAAAACAATTGCATTGTTGGTTGATGAAAGTGCAGCTGTTGCTCTTAAAAATACCGTTGATCAAGTTGTTTTTATTGATAAACTTAAATAATATTTTTTATGTGAATGATTATGAATTTGCCAACATCGGACCATTTAGTTGTAAATTTTCCTGTGTCTAAATTGGTTTCAGAAAAATTGTTTTTAGAACTTAAAACAAAAAAGTTTACTGGTTATTCATATATTACGATATATCAAGAAAATGGTTTTGAGGAAAGTATACTTTTTTTTTTAAATGGAAAGATTGTTGGTTGTATTTATGTCATTGATAATTTGGATCTGTATTTATATGGGAAAGATGCATTTAGTTTGTGTTTGAATGTTTTTGAAGTTAATGATGGTGTGTATAATCTTTTTTCTTTAACAGATGATCAATTAAAATTAATTCTTTTGTTTAATGAGAAAATAAAGTTTGAAAAGGATATTAGTGATGTTAAGTTTACAAAAGAGGTTTTGGCATATAATAAACAAAGAAGAGAAATTTTTTTTAAAGATGTGCCCTCTGATGGTTTTCAGAAAAAAGATTTATTTAATAAATTTAATATAAGTGATTTGTTAAAAGGTTAATATAAAATGATAAATAGTAAATTTAAGAAAAGGTTTTAAAACTGCTGCTATTTATATTTATATAAACATATAAAATAGTGTGCAGTTAAATTATTTTTTAATGAGTGTTGTGTTTTAAAGAAGAAATGATTAATATGGGAGAAGTAATATCTGTAGTTTCTGGAAAAGGTGGTGTTGGAAAAACAACACTTGTTGCAAATGTAAGTATTGCCCTTTCAGAGTTAGGTTTTTCTGTTTTAATGATTGATGCAGATATTACAATGTCAAATTTAAGTTTATTGATTGGTATTAATAATCCCCCAATTACATTAACTGATGTATTACTCGGTTCCGCTTCTGTAAAAGATGCAACATATGATGGCCCTAAAAAAACAAAAATTATTCCTTCTTCTCTTTCTTTATCAAGTTTTCAAAAGATCGATTCTGATAAATTAGTTTCTATAGTTAAAGACATAAAAGATCAATATGATTATGTTTTAATTGATTCTCCTGCAGGTATAGAAAAAAATGTAATTTCTTCAATGGTTGCTGCTACACAAATATTATTAATTACTGAACCAACATCTCCCTCTGTTGCAGATGTTTTTAAAATAAAAATTATCGCTGAAAGATTAAATTTAAGAATGTTAGGTGTTATAATTAATAAGGTAAGCAACATCAAAGGAGAAATTCAAGAAAAAGATATTGTAAGAATGTTAGAATTACCATGTTATGGTAAAATACCATATACAGAAGATATTAGAGAATCATTTTTATTACAAAAAATAGAACCTGTGATTATACACAAACCAACAAGTGTTTCAGCAGAGGCATTTAGAGCAATTGCAAGAAGAATTTCAGGAAAAGAAGTGCAGGTTGTTCAAAGTAAAGAAAGAAAAGGAATTTTTTCCTTATTTTTAAAATTATTTTCTAAAAATAAAAAAATAAAAAGGTGAATATATGGAACAAGAGTTAAAAATAACAAGACCATTCGATATGCTAAATAATGCATTAAATAAACAAGTATTAGTCTTTTTAAAAGACAATATTCAAGTAAGAGGATTACTAAAATCTTTTGATGTACATATGAATATTGTCTTAGAAGACGCAGAAGAATTAAAAGATGGCAAATCTAAAACAAAATATATAGAGATTCTATTAAGAGGAGACAATATTGTTTGGATCGCTGTATAATTTTTAGTTTTAAAAATTGGGTTATATGACATTTTTGTTTTTTGAGATATATTCTGGAAAATCCATGGGAAATGGGGCGATTACACAAAATTCTGCAAAACTATTTTTTTCTAAACAATCATTTGTTTTTTTTTTAAAAATAGGTTTAATTTGTGTTTTATTAGCTATCCTTTTTTTTGTAATAATCCCAAAAATAAGGAAACATCCACAAAGGATGTTTCTTAAATATAAATCTATTCGTAAAAAATTATTTAAATTAGATGATGATTTTAGAGCAAAAAAATTAACACCTGTACAATATTCTAATCTTCAAACAAAATATTTAACAGAACATGAACGACTTGCAACAATTCTTTCTAAATATCCAGAATATTTAGAAAAACTTGCAGAACTTAAAAAAGAAGAAAATGGTTTCAAAGTTTCTTTTTCTGAGAATGCTGTAATGAACGATTTGGAAGAAGATGTCGATAACCAAATTAGTTTATTATATAATCTTTTATTACCACAGGCAAAATATTATTCTGAAGAAGAAATTAAACAAGCTGTTTTGGATGAAGGGTTTTCAGAGCAAGTTGCAGATAAAGTTATAAACATGATGAAAAATAAGAATGTTCAATTTGGTGTACAAGATAGAGTATCAGACCCACCACTTTCTAGGTTTTTCAATAATTTATTTTCTAAGTTAAAAAAGAAATAACTTTAATCTTTTCCAGAATTTATTAAGAAAATTATTCCTAAAATTATTAATATTAATCCTAAATATACATTTAATTTACTTAATGCACCTGGCAATTCTGGGATATATAATCCAATACCAATTCCTAATAAAATTCCTGCTGCAAGTTGTCTTGCCATTTTTTCACCAATTATTATAATATTATATAGTTTAAATATTGTTATATAGATTCATTTTTAAACATATTTTTTATTTTATAAAATGCCTATGTTTTTATACTTAACTAAAGATATTTTATTTATATAAACACAAATAGTTTTATATTGTAAGAAGGAGATAAGATATGCCGACACCTCGTGAATTGCCGAAATATGAAAAAAAGGCTGAAAAAAGGAAAATTTTAGAAAAGGCTGTATTTGAACATAAAGGAACAAAAAGACCATTATCTTTTGAAGAAAATGTTTTGTTTTTGTTAAAATCTATAGATATGAATTCTGGAAAATATAAAGGCGAAAAATTAGAATTGTCAAATGCCGAAAAAAAAGAGATTGCTTTTTTAATAAAAAAAAATCCAGAAAAGTTTATAGAAATTACAAAGCCTAGATTGGAAATTATCTTTAAATCATTTGGTAGTGATGCTAAGTTTTTTGCAGAATATTTAGGGAAAGATGTAGAATATTTTGTTAAAGGTTTAGATAAAAACATTAAATATTTTATTACTGGTTTAGGTAATAATATAAGTTATTTTGTAGAAGGTATGGGCAAAAATATAGAATTTTTTGCAAAAGGTTTAAGTAATAATGCAAAATATTTTGCAGAGGGCTTGCGTAATTATTCTGAATTTTTTTCTAGAAGTCTAGGTGTTAATGTAGAGTTTTTTGCAAGGGGTTTAGGCAAGAATGCAGGCTCTTTTGCAAGTGGCTTAGGTAGATTTGCAGAATTTTTTGCAAGGGGTTTAGGCAAGAATGCAGGTTCTTTTGCAAGAGGTTTAGGCAAGAATGCAGTTTTATTTGCTAGAGAGTTACATAATTTTTCTGAATATTTTATTTTAGGTTTAGGGGAAAACTTTTCTTCTTTTCTTGATAATTTAAACGGATATAAATCTGATTTTATTAATGTATTGAATGAAGAGTTGGGCCCTCAAAAAGTTAAAAAATTATTAAAGTTGAATTAAACATTATTGTTTACTGTTCTTTTCTTTTTTTTTATTGTTTTTTTATATGTTGTTCTATAAGGCATTGGTATTTTATTGTTTGTTGTAATTGCCTTTTTTTAATATGACTTTCTTGTTAGTTATTATATTAATATTTCAGATATCCTTTTTTTGAATTTTTAAATGAGGGATAATTATCTATTTGTTTGTATATAATTAGATTCATTCTGTTGTTTTTTTTATTTTATTTAAATCATAATAAATAAAAGCATTTAGTATCTATGATTATTATATGTTTTCCAATTTAGTATTTGGGTTGTATGATGTATTAATTAAAGGGAAATTAGAAAAAGATATTGATAATTCTTATCTTTCTTCTCTTAGTGATTTTGCAAAAGAAAATCACAAGGAATTATTTTTAATAAGTGGGTTACATGAAGATGTTAATCAAGATGTGTTGCATCAAAATAATTTAGATAATTTTTTTAAACAAGAAAATATTTTTTGTGTAAATGGTGATTATCTTAAATCTTTGAATGAAATTGATCAGCAATTAAGGGAAGAAAATTATAGTAAAAATAAATATTATGTTGACGATTATTTTAAAATTTATTTATTTAATCAAAAACCAGAATTATTTTCTCCACAAAACACATTATATGTTGGACACGATATTTGGACTGATGCATTTTATTTGAGACGATTTACAAAAATCAATTTTGTTCTTTTAAATCAAACCATTTCAAATAATGGTAAACCATTTGAAAGGGCAATAAAATATTCGCATATTATAGATCCTTCCTTTGAGGTTTTTAAAAATTATTTGAGTGTTCCACATGTTTTTGATTATTCTTTTTTAGATTCTTATATTAATACAACATTACAGAAAAATGTAATTGGTCTTTTAGATTTAAGTAATTTAGATTTATCTAAATTGGTAAAAAAGAAAAATCCAGAATTATGAATTTTATGATTATAAAGAAAGTAAAAGCAATTAGAATTATTGATTCTAGAGGTTATCCTACTCTCAAAGTGTTTCTTTGGGGAAATAGATCTTTTGGTTGGGCATGTGTGCCATCTGGTACAAGTACCGGAAAGAATGAAGTTTTTGAGTTAAGAGATAAAACAAAAAAAGATTTTTTTGGAAATGATATTTCTCATGCAATTAATAATGTAAATAAAGTTATTTCCAAATCAATTGTTGGCAAATCATTTTCTACACAACAAGAATTAGATTCTTTTTTGTGTAGATTAGATGGGACCCCAAATAAATCAAAATTAGGTGGGAATGCAATACTAGGTGTAAGTTTAGCATATGCACGTGCTTCTTCAGTTGATTTAGATGTACCATTATGGAAATATGTATCTAATTTAAATAATACACAAAAGCATAACTTTCCATTGCCAATTTTAAATATAATAAATGGTGGCGTTCATGCAGGGAATAGTCTACCATTTCAGGAATTTCAGATTATTCCAAATGGGAAAACATTTACAAAAAATATGCAATTGTCTTTAGAAGTATATCATAAATTAAAAGAAATAATTTCAAAAAAATGTGGTGTTTTTTCAACAAATGTAGGGTATGAAGGTGGTTATTCTCCACAACTTTCTTCGCCAGAACTGGCTTTAGATTATATACAAGATGCAATTGATAGTTGTGGATATGCAAAAAAGATTAGTTTGGGTTTAGATTGTGCTTCTAATTCTTTTTATAATCCAAAATTATGCAAATATATTTTAAATAATAAAAAATATTCTTCAGAAATGTTATTTGATTATTATTGTAAACTTTTTTCTGAATATAAATTAATATCAATAGAAGACCCATTTAATGAAAATGATAAAGAAACATGGAAATTATTGTCTCACGTGTTTTCTAAAAAAATAAATATTATTGGAGATGATCTTTTAACTACAAATCCAAAATTGATTATTGATGCTGTTCAAAATAATTACTGTAATTCATTATTAATAAAACCAAATCAAATAGGTACATTAGCAGAAACAATAACTGCCTTTTCTATTGCGAAAAATGCAAATTGGAATACTATTTTATCACATAGATCAGGAGATACAGAAGATCCATTTGTTTCTGATTTAGCATATGGTTTAAATTGTAATTATGTTAAATTTGGGGCCCCATGCAGAAGTGAGAGAACTTCTAAATACAATAGATTGTTAGAAATAGAATCTTTTGATAATATTTAAATTTAATTAAAAAAAGAGAAAAAGAGAAAAATAAATAATAATTTATTTTTTCTTAACCATTGGTAAACCAGTTTTTTTATTTTCAATAATTGTGTATCCTGCAGGCAAATCTATTGCACCTTTTGGGTCACCAGAAAAATATGTTAAATGCCCTTTTTGATGTAAATAATACATTTTTCCGCTTTTTTTACTTTTTACAGAACAAACCATTTTTATCTCCTCCTTTTTATTAGTGATGTTTATGTTATTATAAAAATAAATATAATAATTAGATATAAGATATATGGTTACCTTTTTAAACATTTCTTATTTATCTATATTTATATGTTTAATTATTGAATTATTATTTAATGTTATATATTTATAAACATATTTAATCATTAAATATTTACTTAATTAAAAATTAATTTATTAAAATTAAAAAAAGGTAATTTTATGCCAAGAGATGAAGATTTTGATGCAGATAGTTCTTCACCTGCAAAAGGTGGTGGAAATAAATTTAATGCAAAGGTAGTTATACCTATTATAATCGTTTTAGTTCTTGTTGTTTTTGTACTTATACAAATGGATGTATTTACAAACATGTCAATTGAGCAAATGATGGTAAAAAAAGGAGCTACTGTTCTTGTTATTGGTGCACCTTCCCCATATCTTTTGACAGAATTGACTAATGTTGAAAATAAAGATTTGGTTTCACAAGTAAGAGTGTTAAGACCACAAGATTTGAGATATAATCCAAATGCAATATTGAAACAGTATGATATAATTATATTAGATCAAACAATGTCTTCTTCTCAAGCAGTTACAAGACAACTTGCAAATGCAATTAAAGACCAAGTAATGTGGGGTAAAGATTTAATTGTTGTTGGTAATTCTGGGATTTATAGAGAAGGTGCAAATGGTTTAATTGACGTATCTGTTATCGGCTGGAAAGGTAATTTTGGAAATTTAGTTCCTGTAGGTTGTGATAATACAACGTTTGGTGTACCTAGTTGCTTAGATGCAATGAATGTTAATGGTAGAATTATTGCTATGAATGCAGATCATCCAATTATGTTAGGAATCCAAAAAGTACCTGCTTTAGATATTGATCCACCACTTAAAGCAACAGTTTATCCTGTACAACTTGAAGGAAAAGAAATTGCAATGTTTCAAGACATTAAAGGTGTCGTCTATCCTGGAATTGTAGAAAAAACTTTTTTATTAGGAAAAGTTATTTATTTTAATTATGATCCTGGTTTAGCACCAGCAGTATTTGAAAACACATTGAATTATTTACAATAGATTAATAGAATTTATGTTTGAGAAACCGTTATAACTGCTTTAATGCAGGAGGTAAATTTTTATGGATAAATTAGAAATAACACGTACTTTGGAAAAACTATATTCTTCTTCAAAAAAAAGAAATTTTGATGAATCTATAGAACTGATTGTTACATTTAAAGGTTTAAATGTAAAGAATAAAGATCATAGATTTGAATATACATTAGATATCCCATATCCTTTTGTTTCTAAATTACAAACTGTTGCATTTGTAAAAGATAAAAATCTTGCAGAAGGTTTGAAAGGGATTGTTGATAAAATTGTTTTTGATGTAGATATACCTAAAATTTCTAAAAAAGAAGCAAAGGTTTTAGCGAATACATATGATTTGTTTTTAGCAGAAGGGCCTGTAATGCTTGTTGTAGGTAAATATCTTGGTCAGGTTTTAAGTCCAAGGAGTAAGATGCCTACAATTATTCCACCAAACCCAAATGTTGTAAAAACAATAATTGATTCTTATAGAACAAAAATAAAAATAAGTAATAAAAAAAACAAATCATCTGTTGCATTACAATTAAAAATAGGAAAAAAAAATCAGTCAATTGACCAAATTGCAGAAAATGTTTTAAAAGTATATAATTCACTTTTGGAAAAACTTCCTGCAGGTAAGCAAAATATTAAAGAGGTATATTTAAAAACAACAATGAGTACCCCTATGAAGGTTGGTGAAAAACAATGAATACACATACAAAATTATGGAGAGTTAAACAATTGGAAGAATTAAATAAATTAGTTTCTAAATATAATGTTATAGGGATAGGTTCTGTGTATAATTTTCCTGCATCATTATTACATAAATTAAAAAAGAATTTGCCTGATGTTGTTTTTAAAGTTACGAATAAAAATGTTCTTAAAAAGGTTTTGGAGTCTAATGGCCATAATGATTTAGTAAATATTTTGCCATCTCAACCAATATTAATTTTGGCAAACAATTTAAATGCATTTGAAGTATATTCTAAAATAAAAAAAAATAAAGCAAAATCAAGAGCAAAGGTTGGGATGATTTCTCCAATAGATATAATTGTTCCTGCAGGAGACACAGGATTACCACCAGGCCCTGCACTTTCTGATCTTAAAAAGGTTGGTTTAAAAGCACAGGTTAAAGGACAAACAATTTCTATTGTTGAGGATTCTGTTATTGTTAAGAAAGGAAATGTAATAAATTCAGATGTTGTTTCAACATTGTCTAAATTAGGAATTAAACCTATAGAATTAATTTTAGATGTTGTTGGCATAAAAGAAGGTAATTTAATTTATCCAAAGGATGCATTAGATATAAATGCAGAAGATATTTTCAATAAGATTATATTAGCAATAAGAAGTTCAGTAAATTTAGGTGTTGAAATAGAATATCCTACATCAATGACAATAAATCCAATGATTTCAAAGGCATATTTACAGGCACAGGCTATATCTAAATTGATTGAAGAGAAAAATGTATAAAATTTATAAAATATTTTTATAAAAAAAATGAAATAGGTGAATATATGGAATACATATATGCAGTTTTATTATTGCACAATGCAAAAAAAGAAATAAATGAAGAAAATATAAAGAAAGTTCTTGTCGCTGCAGGTTTAACACCTGATGACACAAAGATTAAAGGTATGGTTACAGCATTAAAAGAAGTAAATATTTCTGAGGCTATAGAAAAAGCATCTATGCCTGTAGCTGTAGCAGCTGCACCAGCACAAGAAAAGAAAGAAGAAAAACCAAAAGAACCAGAAGTAACTGAAGAAACAGCTGCAGAAGGTCTTGGTGCTTTATTTGGTTAAATTTTTTTTCTTTTTTTCTTTTTTATTTAATTAAGTATTTGCCACTAGAAATCTTTTTTGTGTTTTTATCATGATTTCTTGGGCACCTCTTAATTTATCTTTTTTAGTTTATGATATAAATAATTTATTTTACTTGTTTTTACATGGTTTTATGTAACCATTCATTTTTTAAACAATTTTTTTAATTATTTTTGTATGGATTTAGATAATGAGTTTATTGTTCATAAATATGTTAAACCAAATAAAATACATAAACGTTTATATCAAGAACTTTTAGCGGCAGAGGCAATTGAGCATGACACACTGGTTGTGGCACCTACTGGTTTAGGTAAAACAATTGTAGCAGTTCTTTTGATTGCATATGTCTATTCTCCAGAGAAATCAATTTTATTTTTAGCACCTACAAAGCCATTGGTTATGCAGCATAAAAAAAAATTAGAAGATATTTTAAATATCCCTTCTGAAAAAATTGTTTTATTAACTGGTCAAATTCCATCATCTAAACGAAAAGAGATTTATAAGCAGAATGGCATAATTATTTGTGCAACTCCCCAAACCATAGAGAATGATATTTCTGAGAATTTAATAAATAAAAATAATTTTAATTTAGTTATTTTTGATGAAGCCCATAGAGCCGTAGGTGATTATTCTTATGTTTTTATTTCTTCTTTTTTTACAGATGTAAAAAGATTAGGTTTAACTGCATCCCCTGGTTCTGACAAATTAAAAATCCAAGAGGTTGCAACAAATTTAAGTTTAAATAATATAAAAATTAAAACAGAAAGTGATTATGATGTCATTGATTATGTTCAAGATATGGAAACAGATATTATTTTTTGTGAATTAGATTCATTTTCAAAAAAAATTTCTTTTTTATTAACTCAATTGATTGATAAAAAAATTTCTTTTTTACGTAAATTAAATTTTTCTATTTCTACGAATTATACTAGAAAAGAACTTTTGCAAATCCAGTCCCAAATTATTTTTAGATTAAAAAAATCTAAAAATCAAATTATGTTTTCTGCATTGTCAACAGTTGCAAGTATTTTGAAATTGTTTCATGCAAAAGAGTTGATAGAAACGCAAGGTGTTGTTTGTTTTAAGAATTATATAAATAAGATGGCTATACAAGATAAAAATAATAAATCATCTAAAGCACTTCTTTCTATTTTAAATTCAGAAGAGTTTAAAAAAATAAGTTATTTGTTGTCATCTGCCGATTTATCTAAAATAGTTTATGAAAAAGAAAGTAAATTGTTAGATATTATTAATGATTTTGTTTTAACAAATCCAAGTTCTAGAATTTTAGTTTTTAATAATTTTAGAGATAATGCCAATCATTTGGTAGAGTTATTAAATAAAAATAAAAATATTAAAGCTGCAAGATTTGTAGGGCAAGCTACAAAATTTAATGATAAAGGATTGTCTCAAAAAGAGCAGTTATTGATTCTTAATGATTTTAAGCAAGGTGTTTATAATACATTGGTATGCACATCTGTAGGAGAAGAGGGGTTAGATATACCTTCTGTAGATTTGGTTATTTTTTATGATGCTGTTGCTTCAGAAATCCGTTCTATTCAAAGAAAGGGGAGAACAGGAAGATTTAATGCCGGGAAAGTTATTTTGTTGTTGAATAAGAATACAATTGATGAGCATTATTATTATCTTTCTTTAAGAAAAGAAAAAAAAATGAAAAAACTTCTTTCAAATCCAGAGGTTTTGAAATCCCCAAGAAGAAAAAATTTGCAAAAAACAATTAATGATTTTAGTTGATGTTTGTTTTTTTATGTTTGTATGTAAATGTGGTTTGCTATGCCTGATAAATTAGTTTTTGTAGTTGATCAAAGAGAAAAACGTTCGTCCGTTGTGAATGATTTATTGTCTCTTAATTCAAAAGATATAGAAATAGTTATAACTTTTGAGCAATTAAAAGTAGGGGATTACCAGTTGTCTGATGATGTGGTTGTTGAAAGAAAAACTATTGAAGATTTGGAAGCCTCAATTATTGATGGAAGGATTTTTTCTCAAATAGAAGCATTATCAAATGTTCCTAAATCATGTTTGATTATAGAAAATCCTTTATTTGAAATTTATGAAGGTTATGGGCGAATAAATAGAAATGCCTTGATTGGTTTGTTAACAAAAATAGGTTTGGATTATAAACTCCCTATTTTTTTTACAAGAAACTCAAAAGAAACTGCAGATTTCCTTTTTGTTATTGCAAAAAGAGAGCAATTAATTCATTCTACACCAATAAAAACAAGGTATTCAAAAACACCAATGTCTTATTCTCAGCGGCAATTATTTATAATGGAGTCTTTTCCAAATATTGGCCCAACCCTTGCAAGATCTATTTTAAAAGAGTTTAAAACTTTAAAAAATGTTGCAAATGCAGATGTAAAAGATCTTCAAAAAGTAAAAAAATTAGGCCGTAAAAAGGCAGAACAGATTAAATATCTTCTTGAAAGGAATTTTGGGGATTAGTTAATGCTGGATCAAATACATATAGTTTTTTAGTTTTAAGATCAATAAATATATTTTGTGATTTAATATCCCAGATATAATATGGTTTTATTTTTTTGTTTATTTCATATACTTTCCCTTTTATGTTATTTAAAAGACTAATCGCTGTTTCTTTTCGTATAGCTCCATTATCTATTGCAACAGATAATGTTGGAAATGGAATATATTCATATGCGATAATTGTATAGTTTTTATTTTTATATTTAAAATTCATAGCAAAATGTGCAGGAATGATTTCAATTCCATTTTGTTTTAATATTTCTATTGCTTTAATTTCAGATAGCCCATTTATTCCATAATGTATAGGTAGTGTTCGTAAGTGTGCCTTTAAAAAATATTTTTTAGATTTTCCATTTATTTTTGTTTCTAATATTATGTGTGATGGAGAGTCACGCACTGTTTTGGCCATTAATTCATTTTTTGGTATTTTTTGTATTTTATATTCCCAATTTTCTCCTTTTTTTTGTATTATTTTTTCACTATTTTGGTTTGTTATTACTTTTTTAATTTCTGTCATTATTCCAGGTATTGTGTGTATTATGTTTTTTGCTTCTTGTGTATATGCAATCCCTTTATAGTATTGTGTGGATATTATTTTTTTCTTTTCAAGTTCTTTTATTTTTAATGGTGTTCCTTTAAATAATTTTGGTTGTTTTTTTTCAATTATTCTGGGTTTTTTTATGTATCTCATATTTTTCCAAGTTGTTATGTTATAATTATTTTTTGTTCATATATGTTTATAAACAGGTATTTGTTTTAATTTTATATTGTTTTCCCTGCCATTTTCTCTATAATTTTCAATAAATTTTCATTGTCTGTGTTGTTTTCTATACTATAGTATTTTAATGCTTCTTTTTTATTATATTTTATCTTGTTTATTTCATTTATTTTTAATTTTGTTTTTATTTGATTTATTTGTTTTTTATTTATTTTTTTTTTTGTAATAATTATAAGAAATCCTGTATTTTTCCCATTTTTAGGGTAACTTTGGGTTATAATGTTTTTTATTTGATTAGTATAGTTTAAAGTAAGTAATATTTCAATACCTAGTTTTTCTGAAATATTTATTTTTTCTTGAATGGCATTATATGCAATAAATATTCCCCACAAGATTTGTTTAATATCATAAATATATGTGTTTGGTAAATATATAATTTCTTCTATATTTTTGTTTTTTGTTTTTATTGATTCTAATTGTTTGAGATAGTTTTTTAGGTGTTCTATGTCTATACATCCATAGACGTTTGTAACAAATATTTTTTGTTTTTCATTTTTTAGGTTAGGTATTTCATAATTAGTTAATATTTCCATAATTAAAGAATAAATAAAAACCTTTAAAAATTAATTTAATTATTAGTTATATACAGAACATAAAAAACACATAATACAAAAAGGTGAAATAAATGGTTGAATGGAAACAAAAATCAAGAAGAAAAAAAAGTGGCGGTATAAATAATTCAATAAAGGCAAGTACAAAGAAATTAAGTGATAGAGGTGGAACTTTTTCAAAAACAACAATAGATACAAAAGATGAGAGATATAAATCCAAATCTGTTGGTGGGAATACTAAAATAAAATTAAGAAAGGCACAATCTGTTTTAATTTCTGATGGCCCAAAAACGTATAAAGGAAAAATCATTAATGTTATAGAGAATGTTGCAAATAAACATTTTGTAAGACAAAGGATTATTACAAAAGGTGCTGTTTTAACTGTTGATGTCAATGGTAAAGAAATGAAAGTCAAAGTAACTTCGAGACCAGGACAGTCAGGAAACATTTATGCAGTTCCTTATACACAAAAATAATTTTTAGTATTTATGAGATCTACAAAAAAGAATAAAAAAAAAGCATTTAAAATTAAGTTTAATAAAGATACATTAAAGAATGCTCTTTTGTTTCTTTTGTTTTTTTTTATTTTTTTTTTAATTATTTTTTTAGTTTTGTCTAAAACTGTTTTATATAAGTATATAAATTATTTTTTTGGGATTTCTTCTAATTTTTTATTAAACACAATTTTTTCTGTGCCTTCTGTTTTTTCTTTTGATACTGTTTCTGTTTTAACAATAAATTCTTTGTCTTATCCTGTTTACATTTCATTTTTGTGTACTGGTGTTTTGGAATTTTCTTTATTATCTGCAGCAATTCTTGCATCACATGGTTTTTCTTGGAAAAAAAGAGTTGTTGGCATTCTTATTGGGACAGGTGTTTTGATTTTTTTTAATATTTTAAGAATTTCTTTAACCGTTTTTTTAATAACAGAATTAAATTTAAAAGTTGCTAGTTTTTTTCATGGATTTTTGTTTAGACTTTTTTTAGTAATTATTGTTTTAGGCACTTATTATTTTTGGTTAAAAAAAATAAATTAATTTGTTGTTTTCTGTTTTTATATACTTATATGTAACCCAATTAATATAAAATCAATACCCCATGCAAGTGTTATTAACCCTAATATTGTTGTTAATACTTGTATAAACACTTTTGCTTTTGAAATTGTTTTCTGGATATATACAGATAGTAATAATAATCCAAATGCAATAAGTAACACGACCCCTATTGCAATTGCTGTTAGGAGTTTCCCATAATCCACAACAGAAATTATTGTTGCTGTTATTGCTGCTGGCCCACACAATAATGGTGTTGCAATTACCGTTGCAATTGCTGTCGTGGTGTCTTTTGCATTTGTTTTTGAGTCTTCTTCATTGTTTTTTAAAAATCCAGACATAGATATTCCTAAAAGTGCAAGTAATATCCCTCCTGCAATTCTAAAACTGTCTATGTTTGTATTAAATAAATCTAATACCCCTTTTCCGAAAAATAAAAAAAGATATAATATAATTGCTGCAAGACTTGTTGCTAATATTGCAATATATAGTCTTTCGTTTTTATTTAATGCATGTGTCCTTGCAAAAAAAAATGCAAATGTTTGTAATGGGTCAATTATTACAAAAAATAATATTATTAAAGATACAAGATCAGATATCATTATTTATTACCTATTTTGTTTCTTTTATGAGTTTTTTTACTTGTTCTACTGTTGTGTACTCTAATGGATTTATGTTATCTATAATATATTTAATTTCTTTTAGTTCTTCTGCTTTTGCATATCTTTTAGAAAATAGTTCAATTGTGTTTTGTAAATTGTTTATTTTTGTTTCTAATTCTTTTTGTTTTTTTATAATTTCGTTTATTTGTTCTTGATTTATCCCGCCTTCTGATGTTCCTTGTAAATTAAGTGCAGATATTTTTTTATTTAGTATTAATATGTTTCTGCCTAATATTTTTTCATTATGTACAATATATTTTATTTTTTGAGATAATAACTGTATGCTTGATTGTAATGCTTTAATGTCTTGTAAAACTGATGGTTGTTCTGTTGCCATTTTTTATCTTTTTTATATATTTATATATATTTATATTTGAATATATACCAAAGTTATTTTTAATATATGGTATTTTTTGATTGTGTGTTTTTTTGTGTAATTGATTATAGTTATTTAATTACAAACCTTTATAAACCCTTCGGTGTATATAATTATATATTATACATAAATTTAAGGTGAAAAAAGAGGAGATATTATGGAATTTAAAAATATTGTATTTGGTTGTTTAATGTTGTTTTTTGGTTTTATTATGATTAATACAGTTTCTGCAGATAGTCTTTCTGATGCAATTGGTGAAAGCCCAAGTGTTTCAAGAGCATACATGACAGCATATTATTATCCAAGCTATGGGTATTATGGAACATATTATCCTGCATATGGCTACACCTATGGTGGATACTATTATGATGGATATTATAATATGTTAGATTATGGCACAGGATTAGCATATAGTCCATATTATGGTTCAGGCATTAGTTATACAAATGGATATTATAACGGCTATTATGTTGGTTATAATAATGGATTTTATGATGGATATTATACAGGTGTTGACACATATTATCCTACAAATAGTACATTAATTGGTGTTTCTTATAGAAATCCAGGAAGCATAAGTGTATATTATAAAGGTTAATTCTTTTTTTTTATTTTATTTTGAATAGATAGTATAAAACATATAGATAGTAATAAAAGATATAAAAAGTATAAATAAAAAGTATAAATTTGATGTAATATGAAATATAAATATAAAAATATATATTTTGTTTTTTTTATTTTCTTGTTTTTGTTTAATTTTAATTTTTTGTTTGCTTCTTCTATAGATTCTATAAATGTTTCTAATGTTCAAGTAAAAAGTGACACTTATACTTCTTTTGAAAATGTGAATTATGCGAATTATAATGAAAATATTGATGTAAAAATTAATGTTGACGTTAGTGGGGATATAGGGGAATCTATCCCAATTTATGCTACTTTATATATTATTGGGATATTACCAAATGGCACAAAAGAAGTTTCTCTAGTAAGCCCAACAAATTTATTTTATGTTTCTTCAAATTCTACTTTTGAATATGATTATGATAACCTTTTTGTTTTTAAAACGAAATATGTAGGATATGAAATTAAGTTAGATATAAGTTATAATAATAATACCCTTACAGATAGTGGTTCTGCTTATGTTTATCTTATTGGTCAATCATCCTTCCCTTCTGATGTAGATGATGTGCCTAATAATACTCTGCCTCCTCACAATTGTTCTGGTTTTTATGTTTCTGGGCCTTCTACAATTTATTTAGATGAAGATGATGATGCCAGTTATAGTTTTTCAATAATTAATCTTTCAAATACAAATTTAATTATAGATTCTATTGATGTTTCTGATGCTGACGAATTAGACATTGATGACATATCATTTCCAGACATAGTTTCTGCAAACTCAACTGGTCATGCACATCTAGATTTATTTGCAGATACTGTTAGTTCTGATGATTCTGGTTCTTTTGAGATTAATGTAATTGGTGTGTCTAACGGTGTGTCTTGTACAGATGTTTTTTCTGTAAATTATCATATAGATAATCAAGAACATGAAAATTCAGCAAGTTGTTCAGATATTTCATATGATAATGTTTCCTTTTCAATTGATGAAGATGATTCTAAGTTTGTATATTTGAATATAACAAATGAATCCTTAGATTATGTTTATGAAATAGAAGAAATAGAAATAGATGATGGGGAATATGTTTTTGCATCTGTGTCTAATCCTCCTTCTATAATTGATGAAGATTCTACAGAAAAAATTAAATTGAATCTTTCTTCAGATTTTGTATCTTCGGACACAATAGAGCATTTAGATTTATATGTTCGTGGGCATTTTACAAGACCAGGATATGAAGATAAAACTTGTAATAAGCATATAGATGTTTCTATAAAAGTTCTTAATTCTTCTTCAATTCATATTTCATCTTCCTCTTCATCAAATTCACAAACACCTTCAAATTCTACAAGTTCTCCAAATTCACAACTAGTTCCGGATATGTGTGATTTTACTTTAACTGTTCCAGAAAGTTTAATAATTGATGAATCTCAAGAAGAAATAATGTTGTTTTTTAGTAAACATAACTCTTTAGAAGGAACAATAAAGATTATTGCAGATGGTGCTCTTGTGTCTCCATCTGTCATTTATTTAGATGATGTAAATAGTTTTTCAAAAAAAATTGTTTTAAATAATTTTTTATCTCCAAAAAAGGTAATATATGTTGTTTCAATAAATGGTTGTTTGCCACAAACATATTATACCAGTCTAATTAATAATTTGTTATTATCAAAAGACATTTTGGTTTCTTTATCTCCAAGATTCATTGCAGATACCTCTACTAAATTAATTGCTGTCGAACTTACAAATTCTTCTTCAGAATCAAAAGAGATTAAAGTGAAGTTATCTGGATTCCCAAACACATGGAAGATTATTTCTAGCCCAAATCCAATTTCTCAAGAAGCATTGTCTACAATAACTTCTACAGATAGATTGGTTGTGCCTCCACATGAAACAAAATTATTTTATTTTTTTGTAAGTTTTTCAGAGCCATTTACAAATGCTAGTTATAATGGGTATTTAGAGGTATATTCTGGTAATGATTTAATTTCTAAAACCCCATTAACAATAGATCAAATAAATGAAAATTCAATTGTTTCTTTAACAAAAACTGTTCAAAAAATAGATAATGAAAAAAATAGTTTTTATGTTTATGTAACATTAAAAAATAATTCTTCAGGTATAAAAAACCTTTTTATAGATTTTAATTTTTCTGAAGATTATGTAATTGATGGAAATAGAGAGGTTATTTTACAACCACAGGAATCTAAATTGGTAATATATAAAATAGTTGCTCCAGCGGATGTTGTAAATAATTTTTGTGCACTTATGTCTGTTAAAGATTCTATAACATATTCTATTTTAGTCCAAGATATTATTTGTTTTGAAATAATTAATAGAGGTTCTCCAACTGCATTTTTTAATTTGCACAGTGCCTCTGGAATATTAAGTGTTGTTGTTTTAATTATAATTGTGTTGTTTATAATTGGATTGATTATTAGAAATAATCGTAAAAAAGAAAAGGGAATAAATTATAGTTTTTCTAAAAAGTAAGCATGCAAGTTAAATCTATTCTCTTTTTAAATGTTTCTTGTCTATATATTATACTATATAAATAATATTTGAGCTTTGTACACTGTGTGTAGACGGGGTACGTTAGCTAACTTTAGAAAAAGTCAGCATATAAATACAAAGCAGTTTATATGTTTTTTATTTTATATTTTTGTATTTATGTATGTGGCTTTTTTTAAAATATAAAAATTATTAAAAGAAAAGGAAAAGAAACTATGCCAAGAAAATATAAGCCAAGATCAGGATCAATGGCATTTTATCCACGAAAGAAGGCTTCTTCAATTATTCCTAAGTTTAATGTATGTTCTTCTAAAGATAATAATGATGTTAAGCCATTGTTGTTTTATGGAATAAAAGTAGGGATGACAGACATTATTGCAAAAAATGCACATAAAGGAAGTTCATCATATGGGCAAGATATTTCTGTACCAGTATCTTTAATTGAAACCCCTGATTTAAGAATAATTGGTGGTAGATTATATAAATCTAA
>Ga0116145_1000307_pt1 | contig 62074 bp, 64 predicted proteins | sample AD_JPNHG1_MetaG_FD_89747 | JGI IMG/M metagenome (GOLD analysis project Ga0116145, IMG submission 89747) | Active sludge microbial communities of municipal wastewater-treating anaerobic digesters from Japan - AD_JPNHG1_MetaG | ecosystem: Engineered > Bioreactor > Anaerobic > Digestate | place... | reverse complement strand
TATAAACAGTGTTGTATCCTTCGGAGCTATCGTTGCCTGCACGCTGCTGATGATATTCTATGTATTCGTTCCTGACAGATGGAACATCGCTGTTTCAATAGCGGGCGCAGGTGCGCTGTTCCTGGTAAATCCGGTAGTATCCGTATATGCGCTGCTCATCGTTATTGCTGCTGTTTTTTCAGATATACACGGCAGAAGAGCTATGGCCGCAGAGGGATATCCCGATTTCACCCTGCTGGTGATCTCTATGTATGAGCAGGGAAGCAAAACTGTAAGCAATTACGATGACTTTAACAGATATGACGGAATCGACGATGAAATGGAAAGTATATAAAGGAGAATAAAACAATGTCCGACGTACTTATGAATAAAGAACAGATCATGGAGATCATCCCGCATCGTGATCCATTTCTCCTTATCGATGAGATAGTCGATATGGAGGTGGGCGTGAAGGTCCACGCAAGAAAATATATCAAGGAAGAGGATTTCTGGTTCAAGGGACATTTCCCCGGATATCCGGTGACTCCAGGTGTACTCATGGTGGAGATGCTGGCGCAGGCCGGCGCTGTGTGTATGCTCTCAAAGCCTGAATACAAGGGTAAGATCGGCCTTTTTGGCGGCATCGACAAGGCTAAGTTCCGCAGACAGGTGGTCCCGGGCGATGTCCTCGATCTTGAAGTTGAGATCATCCGCCAGAGGGGACCTGTGGGTATAGGAAAAGCTCTCGCCTCAGTAGGCGGAGAGAAAGCCGTTTCATGCGAAATAACCTTTGCAGTTACTGACGGCAAAAAGGAATAATCTATGCACTAATTTCTCTAACCAAAAGGAGAACTAATAAATGTTCAAAAAAGTATTGATTGCCAACAGAGGAGAGATAGCAGTACGTATAATACGTGCCTGCCGTGAGCTGGGTGTTCGTACAGTGGCTGTATATTCGACTGCTGACCAGAAGACTCTCCATGCACAGATCGCAGATGAGGCCGTTTGCATAGGCCCTCCTGCAACAAAAGACAGCTACCTGAATATGAATGCCATAATCCAGGCAGCTATAAATACCGGCGCCGAGGCTATACACCCCGGATTCGGATTTCTTTCTGAAAATGCCGATTTCGCAAGACTCTGCGAAAAAAGCGGCATAGTTTTCATCGGCCCTTCATATGACTCTATAGAGATGCTGGGCAACAAGGCTGCTGCCAAGGAGACTATGGCTGCTGCCGGAGTCCCTGTTATCCCCGGTACAAAGGGCGCTGTAAGGTCTATAAAGGAAGCTGCTGAATTTGCTGAGAAGGCAGGCTATCCTGTACTTGTAAAGGCTTCTGCCGGCGGCGGCGGACGTGGTATAAGAAGAGTTGATACTCCCGATGAGCTTGAGGCTCAGATAATTGCCGCTCAGCAGGAGGCTAAGAACTTCTTCGGAGATGATTCGGTATATATCGAAAAATTCCTCATAGATCCTCATCATGTTGAGATACAGATAATGGCCGACAAGCACGGCAATTACATATACCTCGGCGAACGTGACTGCTCTATGCAGAGAAGGAACCAGAAGGTGCTGGAGGAGTGCCCCAGCCCTATAGTTAGCGAGGATCTCAGAAAGCGTATGGGCCAGGCCGCTGTTACAGCAGCAAAGCAGTGCAGCTATTATAACGCCGGAACTATAGAGTTCCTCGTTGACGATAACAGGGACTTCTACTTCATGGAGATGAATACCCGTATACAGGTAGAGCACCCCATAACAGAAGAGGTAACAGGCTTCGATCTCGTAAAGGCGCAGATAGAAGTTGCTGCCGGACTCCCTCTCAGTGTCAAGCAGGAGGATATAAAGCTCCGTGGTCATGCTATCGAATGCCGTATAAATGCCGAGAACCCGGATTACGATTTCCGTCCGTCTCCCGGCACGATCACTGCTCTGTATATGCCGGGCGGCCCGGGCATAAGAATAGACGGCGCTGTTTATCAGGGCTATACCATCACTCCGTACTACGATTCTATGATAAGCAAGCTCATCGCCCACGGTTCCGACCGTCAGGACGCTATAAACAAGATGACATGGGCGCTGGCTGAATTCATCGTTGAGGGAGTGGATACGAATATCGACTTCCAGCTTGCTCTTATAAGAAATCCTGATTTCAGAGCAGGAAAGTATGATATAGGCTTCCTCGGAAGATATATGGATAAGTATAAAGAAAAGAAATAATAAGATCTTGCAATAATCATTATATAAAGAAATGCGGTGAATACTATTGTTTGAAGATTTTTTTGACGTTGTAAAGAAACGTTTCAACGGCGGTGCTGACGAGGAGTATAAACCACCAATGTTCAAGTGCCCCAGATGCCAGGACCTCAGCTCGCTTTCCCGCTACGAAGAACTCCACAGAGTATGCCCTAAGTGTAATTATCACGGAAGACTTTCTGCTTCCGAGCGTCTGGCAATTACTGTTGACAGGGACAGCTTCAGGGAATTCGATGCTGATATGAAAAGCGGAAATCCTATTGATTTTCCGGAGTATCTCGAAAAACAGGAGCAGCTCCGTGAGACTACAGGGCTGAATGACGCAGTAGTAACAGGAACTGCCACCATCAAAGGCTCACCGGTCGTCATCGGTGTAATGGATTCACGTTATATGATGGGCAGTATGGGAAGCGTTGTGGGTGAGAAGATCACCAAGGCCTTTGAGTATGCTACAGAGAATAATATGGCTGTCATAATGTTCACTGCTTCCGGCGGAGCCCGTATGCAGGAGGGTATCGTATCCCTTATGCAGATGGCGAAGACCTCCGGCGCAGTAAAGCTCCACAGTGATAACGGAGGACTGTATATAACCGTCCTCACTGATCCTACTACAGGCGGCGTTACTGCAAGCTTTGCATCACTTGGCGATATCATTATCGCCGAGCCGAAGGTGCTTATCGGATTTGCAGGAAGAAGAGTTATCGAAGGTACTATCAAGCAGCGTCTGCCGGAGGACTTCCAGCTGGCAGAATTTATGCATGAGAAAGGCTTCGTGGATATGATCGTTGAGCGTAAGAAAATGAGGAGCACCCTCTCTCATCTGCTCAAGCTTCATGGCTACGATAAGAAGGAGGTCTGAGTTATGGACGAGAAAAAAACAGCATGGGAACGCCTGCAGCTTGTTCATACCAAGGGCAGACCTACTGTAAGAGATTATATACCGCTTATATTTACCGATTTCTATGAGCTTCACGGCGACAGACACTACGGTGATGATATGGCTATCCTCGGCGGCATCGGACGCCTTGACGGCCGCCCTGTTACTATAATCGGTCAGGTAAAGGGCAGAGACCTTGATGAAAACAAGGCCTGCAACTTCGCTATGCCTCATCCTGAGGGCTACAGAAAGGCTCTCAGACTTGCAAAGCAGGCTGAAAAGTTCCACAGACCGGTCATATGCTTCATTGACACTCCCGGCGCATTCTGTGGTATCGCAGCCGAGGAAAGAGGTATCGGTGAGGCTATCGCAAAGAATCTTGCTGAGTTCATGACGCTCCGCACTCCTATCATATCTATCGTTCTCGGTGAGGGCGGAAGCGGCGGCGCTCTGGCTCTCGGTGTCTGCGATGATCTGGCTATCCTGGAGAACGCCCAGTATTCTGTTCTTTCGCCAAGAGGTTTCGCAAGTATACTCTGGAAGGACGCTTCCCGTGAGCAGGAAGCAAGCGAAATAATGCATATCACAGCAGAGGATATGGTCAGCCTCGGGGTGGCTGAAGAAGTCATCGAAGAGCCCCGTGGAGGCGCACATAACGATTTAGACAAAATTTCAGAGAATATTAAGGAATATTTGTCACAGAAAATTCCGGAAAAATGCGAAAAAGATATTGACGTTTTGCTTAAAGAACGTTATACTAAGTTTAGAAAGATCGGAGAGTTCCTTGACTGATACCGGTCTTGAGTTCAAAGGAGGAATTAAATATGATTTTTGAAAAGCTGAAGGATATTGTTGCTGAACAGCTCGGAGTTGACGCAGAGGAAGTAACAGCAGAAGCAAACATTCAGGACGATCTTGGCGCTGATTCACTCGATGTTGTTGATCTTATCACAACTATCGAAGATGAGTTCGACCTTTCTATCCCGGATGAGGCTGTTGAGGAGATCAAGACAGTCGGCGATATCGTTAACTATATCGAGAAGAATACAGAGGAATCTGAAGACTGATTTAAAGCCGGCCAGAAGGCCGGCTTTTATTTGTGTAAAGCATGAAAATAAGAGGGCTGTATATTACAGCCCTCTTTGTGTTTATTCAACTGAGATCGGAGCATCCAGCTTTGCAAAATAGGTCTCTGCGTAGACTCTGTATTCCTGGCGGAAGGTCTCGTCGTTCTCCTTTACATCGTGGAGATAAGCGTGGATGTTGGTCTTTTCGTCGGTCTCTATCAGGCATCCTGCGATATTTGAGCAGTGATCCGAGATACGTTCCAGATTGGTAAGGATATCCTGGAATATATATCCCAGCTCAACTGTACACTCGTCATTCTGTAACCTGCGGATGTGGCGGTTCTTGAGCTCTGTACTGAGATTGTCCACAACTTCCTCAAGAGGCTCGACCTTATGAGCCTTCGGAAGATCATCCTCCTTATAGGCAGTGAACGCAGTATTGATATTTTCTGATATAGCCTCATTTATTACAGATATTTCGTTGAGACATTCTGCTGAGAATTTAATGCCCTTTTCATGCATTTCCTGAGCGGACTCGATGAGGTTCACGGCGTGGTCTGATATACGCTCGAAATTGCCGACACAGTGCATCATCTTTGATACACGGCGGCTGTCCTTGCCGGTAACACTGCTCTTGGAGATCCGGACGAGGTAGCTGTTGATCTTATCCTCGAAGTTGTCGATGATATCCTCGTTTTCTATTACGAGATTTGCAGTTTCCTCATCATAATTGGTAAGTGAACCGAGAGCCATGATAATTGTCTGCTCGGTGAGCTCAGCCATTACTTCTGTAGCTCTGCGGCAGGCTTCTACGGCAACACCGGGAGTTTTGAGGAAGCGGTCGTCAAGACCGATAACATTGCTCTTGCCGGCCTCCTTGGCAGGCTCGCCGCCCTTGCCGTCACGCACAAGGATCCTGGAGAGAGCAACAAGCTGCTTTGTGAATGGCAGAAACATTACTGTTGTTGCTACATTGAATATAGTATGCATTACTGCGATGCCCAGATAGCCGACAGTCTGCTTCAGTATGCTCAGACCTACAACGTTCTGGAGTATCACTATAATAGGAAGAAGCACCAGTGTTCCGATGATCTTTATGAGGATGTGTGTCCATGCAACACGCTTAGCATCCTTGTTTACTCCGAATGTGGAGAGGAGAGCTGTTACGCAGGTACCGATGTTGCAGCCCATGATTATCGGGAGAGCCATTCCGTAGGTAAGGGCTCCGGATTTTGAGAATGCCATGAGGATACCGATAGCACCGGCAGAGCTCTGGATTATTCCGGTGAAGCCTGCACCTACAAGTACACCGAGAATAGGATTCTCAAAGGCTGTGAGAGTTTTTCTGAACTCCGGTGAGTTCGCAAGGGGATCAACAGATTCCGACATGAGTGTCATACCTGTCATGAGGACTGCGAATCCTACAAGGATACGGCCGATATCCTTCTTCTTGTTCTTCTTTGCGAACATTATGAGTATTACTCCGAAGAGAGCTACCAGAGGAGAGAAGGATTCCGGCTTGAGCATTTTCAGTGCGAAGTCCAATACGCCGCCACTGTCACTGCCGTTGATATCGCCGAGACAGAGTATCCATGCGGTAAAGGTAGTGCCGATGTTTGAGCCGAAGCAGACTGCTATGGTCTGTTCAAGTGTCATAAGGCCGGAGTTTACAAATCCAACCAGCATGACTGTCATTGCCGAGGAGGACTGTATCGCAACAGTAACTCCCATACCGAGCATTATAGCTTTTAGTTTGTTTGATGTCATTTTCTGAAGAGCTTTTTCCAGCTTTCCGCCGGTGAGCTTTTCAAGACCTGTGGACATTACGTTCATTCCGTAGAGGAAGAATGCAAGTCCTCCGAGCATTGTGAAGATGTTAAAGATGGAAAATTCTGTGTCCATATGTTTTCTCCTGATTCTTTGGCGTTCCGATCTTTCCGGACGCCTTATTTTTTGTGATCCAATTCTTTCTATACGCTTTTATTATAATAGTATCTTCCGAAAAGGTCAAGAGACTTTCAGTTTATTTAACCTGAATTTAACATTAGCCCTTTCAGTGATCGGAAAGCAGGGCGGATAATTCTCTGCTATTCATCCTCGATCCTGTGTTTTGGAGCCGCATATTTGCGGCATTACTGCTCACCTTTAAGTAAAAGCGGCTTCTTTGTCAGAAAAATGTCTTGCATTACATCTTGTTATGTGGTATAATATAATTTGTAGAATTTTTCATCGACAAGGAATATTGTAATATGAAAAAAATTATTGTAATTACCGGCCACTATGGCAGCGGAAAAACAAACCTCGCTGTGAATCTGGCCATAAATGCCGCTGCGGAGGGACGTTCTGTCGCCGTAGTGGATCTGGATATCGTTAATCCCTATTTCCGGACCACCGATTTCAGGGAGCTCTTTGCTGAAAAAGGCATAAAGCTCATTGCTCCGGATTTTGCAAATACAAATCTCGATATACCATCTATACAGTTCGATGTGGAGCAGCTCGCCGCAAGTGAGGACTGCCATATCATCGATGTAGGCGGAGACGATGCCGGTGCTGTGGCACTGGGAAGATATGCGGAATCACTGGAGAAATACGGCAATCAGCTTGAAATGCTCTACGTTATCAACCAGCGCCGCTACCTTACACATACTCCGGATGAGGTCATAACCCTTATGTATGAGATCGAGGCCGCTTCACATATGAAGCATACCGCTATCGTAAACAATACGAATCTGGGTGATGAGACTACCGCCGAGATCATCGAGGAGTCCCGAAGCTTTGCCGAGGAGACCTCAAAGAGGACCGGTCTCCCTGTGAAATATACAGTTTATCCCGGCGGATGTGCCGAGCTTACAGACAAGCCCGATGCTCTCGCAGCCGAGGTATTCGTCAAGAAGCCCTGGGAGAAGTGATCCCGGGAGATACCCAGCGCAATGCGTGATACGTAATGTGTGACCGTGGGGTTGACTATGATCCTGCATTATGTATTATGAATTCATATATCAATTATGTTGAAAGGAGCGAAAAGTGTATGGCAAAGATGACAGTCATTACAGAGCGCTGTAAGGGCTGCGGACTCTGCACCGCTGCCTGTCCCAAGCAGATCGTTGCTCTCCAGAAGGAGAAGCGTAACAAAAAGGGATATTTCTACGCTGAATGTACAGACCAGTCCGCTTGTATAGGATGTGCAATGTGCGCTATGATGTGCCCGGACTGCGCTATTACCGTTGAAAAATAATTATCGTTACTTGAAAGGAGCTGTTTAGCTTTGGAAAGAAATCTTATGAAGGGTAACGAAGCTCTGGCAGAGGCTGCTATCAGAGCAGGCTGTAAGTGCTTCTTCGGCTACCCCATCACTCCACAGACAGAGCTTGCCGCTTATATGGCAAAGCGTATGAATAAGGCAGGCGGTGTATTCCTTCAGGCTGAGTCTGAGATCGCTGCTATAAATATGGTACTCGGCGCTGCTTCCACAGGCGTCAGAGCTATGACATCTTCATCCTCTCCCGGAGTTTCCCTGAAGAGCGAAGGCGTTTCATATATCGCCGGTTCAGACCTCCCCGCTGTTATCATCAACGTTGAAAGAGGCGGCCCCGGTCTCGGCGGCATCCAGCCTTCACAGGCTGACTACTGGCAGGCTACCAAGGCTCTCGGCCACGGTGACTTCCAGCTCCTCGTATATGCTCCTGCTTCTGTACAGGAAATGGTGGACTATGTTGTAAAGGCATTTGACCGTGCTGACAAGTACCGTATGCCTGCAATGATCCTCGCTGACGGTCTTCTCGGTCAGATGATGGAGCCTGTTACATTCCCTGAGATCAACCCTGACGCTTACGATAAGAGCGGCTGGGCTGCAAACGGCCATAAGAATGCAAGAGAGCACCACATAATCAACTCACTTTACCTCCAGCCTGATGCTCTTGAAAAGTCTATCGTAGACCGCTTCAAGAAGTACGATATCATCAAGGAGACTGAGACTGAGGCTGAGCTCTACCTCACAGAGGACTGCGATGTTCTGGTATGTGCTTTCGGCGCTACAGCAAGAGTTGTAAAGTCTGCTGTAAACGACGCAAGAGCTCAGGGCATAAAGGCTGGTCTCTTCCGTCCTAAGACACTCTGGCCTTTCCCTGTAAAGGAGATCAACGAGGCTGCTAAGAACGCTAAGGCTCTCCTCAGCGTTGAGATGTCAATGGGTCAGATGATAGACGATATCAAGCTCGCTATCAACTGCTCAAAGCCCGTTCGCTTCTTCGGAAGAACAGGCGGCGTTATCCCCACACCTGCTGAGGTGCTGGATGAGATAAAGAAGATCGGAGGTAACCTGTAATGGCTGTTGTTTTTGAAAGACCAAAGTCCCTGGTGGACATCCCTACACATTACTGCCCCGGATGTACTCACGGTATAGTTCATAGAATACTCTGTGAGGTGATCGACGAAATGGGCATCGAGGGCGATACTATCGGTGTATGTCCTGTTGGATGTTCCGTTATGGCTTACGATTACTTCAACTGCGATATGATCGAGGCTGCTCACGGACGTGCTCCGGCTGTTGCTACAGGCGTTAAGCGTACAAATCCTGATAAGTTCGTATTTACTTACCAGGGCGACGGCGACCTTGCTGCTATCGGTACTGCTGAGACTGTTCACGTTGCTACAAGAGGCGAGAATATCGTTGTTATCTTTATAAATAATACTATCTATGGTATGACAGGCGGCCAGATGGCTCCTACTACTCTGCCTAACCAGGTAACTCAGACCACTCCTTTCGGACGTGATCCTAAGCTTGCAGGCTTCCCTGTAAGAGTATGCGAGATGCTCTCCACACTCACAGGTACAGCTTTCGCTCGGCGTGTTGCCGTTGACAGCGTTCCTCATATCCGTGATGCAAAGAAGGCTATAAGAAAGGCTTTCGAGAACCAGAAGGCTGGCAGAGGCTTCTCTATCGTTGAGGTGCTCTCTACTTGTCCTACAAACTGGGGACTTGCTCCTCTTGACGCTATCAAGAGACTTCAGGACGAAATGATCCCTTACTATCCTCTCGGCGTATACAAGGATGTTACTGAGAGCGTTTTCGATAATGTTCAGGGAGGTAATGAGTAATGACTACTGAGATTCTTCTTGCCGGTTTCGGCGGACAGGGTATCCTCTTTGCCGGAAAGATCCTCGCTTACTGCGGACTTATGGACAACAAGGAGCTTTCATGGCTCCCTTCATACGGCCCTGAGATGCGTGGCGGTACCTGCAACTGCTCCGTTACTATTTCTGACGATCCGATAGGATCACCACTGGTACTTACTCCACACCTTCTTATCGCTATGAACCAGCCTTCATTCGATAAGTTCGTAAAGTGTGTACGTCCCGGCGGAAAGGTGTTCTTCGACAGCACTATGATCGAGCCTGAGTGCGACAGAACTGATATCGAGCTCTTCGGTATCCCTTCACAGCAGATGGCTGACGATAACAACCTCAAGGGCGGTTCCAATATCATCCTCCTCGGAAAGCTCCTCAAGGAGACAGGCATCTGCTCTCTTGAGACTATGCAGAAGGCTATCGAGAAGGTCGTTCCTCCTAAGAAGGCTGCACTTATCCCTAATAACTTCAAGGCTATCGAGCTCGGTATGAATGCTTGATTTAAAAAGCCCTTCCATTCCGGAAGGGCTTTGTTTTGTCAAGACGCCGTAATTGATCATATAAGCACGGACTTACGATTTCCACCGCAAGTATTTGACGGTATAATGGTTGATTGACATATCACAGAAACAGTGATATAATAAACATATCATTTTTATATTAACATAAACAGGGTATGGGAGGATCATTTATGAAAAAAATTATTGCAGCACTGGCCGCTTTTGCTTCGGCTTGTACACTTATGACAGGCTGCGGAAAGGATGACAGCAGCTCATCCAAGGGCGCATCATCCAATCCGGACAGCTATGAGGACGCCCTCAGGGATATGTTTGAGGCATCAAATGATGAAGATCTTGAAAAAGTGGCAAAGTATATGTATCCGGATGAACTCTATGATTTTATGATAGAGCTGGGCTACGGAGAGGATTTTATCGAGCAGACCTCCGGTGACACAAAGAAGAAGGAGATCACCGAAATAATCGAAGAGGAAGAATTAGAAGAAGATGCTATAAAAGAATTTGAAACTATGCTCACAACCATGGATGATGTGATGAATGTATACAGAGAACATGGCCTCAGCAAAGAAAAGACCATGGATGATCTTGATGAGAAAGAAAAGGCTGAGATCCTAGAAAAAATTGGAGAGCTTCAGGACGGTGATGCCGATCATTCAAATTATAACGTGACAAAAGCCTATGATGTTACCGTAAAATATACTCAGGATGGCGAAGATGACGAGGACTGCTTCTATGCATTCTATGTTGAGGACGAAGGCTGGCTGTTCCAGCAGTCTATGAGAACATATGTCAAGAAATCCAAGAAGCAATCAGCTAATGCCACTGCAAGCAGTCTTTCCAAAGCGATAAATTCTGCGCTGATCGATTTTGATATGAATGATATAGATATTTACGGAACTTATATCATCAGCTCAGATAGCTCCAAAAACAAGGATGTTCCGTCAGATATTGATATCGATAAGCTTGATTCACAGATTAAAAAGTATTTTGAAGATATCGATGAAACAGACTATTTCTGCGTAGTATCCGATGGCAGTGCAGGCTATGTTGCCGTGGATTACAAGAGCAATATCGGTACTTATCCTGCCAATTCCATACTTGAGAAGAGCGGTGACGGAGAGCCTGATCTCTATGTCGACAGCAGAATAATGAAAACGGAAGAGGAAAATTATTCACTGGATGAGCTGTATGATGTTATCGTTGATTATATGAAATAAAATTAAGGGAGACGCAAGTCTCCCTTTTTTTGATATTCCTGTATCAGTACGGCAGACGGAACTGACCGACCTTCCAGGTGCCGTCGCTTTCGATGATAACTGAAAACTCTTCGGACTTGGTAACGGGGTTATCCGGTTCAAAGTCAGAGCCGGTATAATTATTTTCAACGGTGAAGGTGATCTCATCGTCGTTTTTTGACTTTATACCTGTTATCCTTGAGTCAGTGTAGTAAAGGTCACGGCCTCTTGCAGCCTCCATAGCGTAGACACTGCCGTTCTCCTCGACATAGATATCAGAGAGCTGGTCGGGATATCTGCTGCTGAACACCTTGTTGTAGTCTGCACGCAGGTCATCCATCGACTTGATGCTGTCATTTTTTATGCGATGGTACTGCCAGCCGAATTCGTTCTCCACATAGTCTGCCGGATCAAGCTCATATGGGCAGCCAACTGTATACTTCCACTCGGTACGGCAGGCGGACTCGAAAAGCGTCTGTGCGGCGGATATAAGTACAGTATCATCCTGTGCAGCGGAGTCTTCGCTGAAAACTACAGCACCGTCCTCATTAAGCTTGAATACTCCTCCGCCAAGAGGATCCGGCTGCACCGGCTTTTCCGGGTTTGCGGCAGTGGTAGTGGTAGTCTTTACGGAGACTGAGGTCGTAGTCTGTACGGCAGAAGTTGTTACAAATAGTGGATCCGGCTCACCTGTAATGGCTTCTGTTGTTATCTCGGCCGATGCGGAGGTAACCTCTCCGGTATCTTTGTCAGAGGCTTTTGATGTTTTCTTTCCACAGCCTGCTGAAAGGCAGAGCAATACTGCGGTTGAAGCGGCTAATATCTTTTTCATATCATTTCTCCTGTTCTGGAATATCAAGTACAAAGTCTATAATACCGTCACTGACGTTTACTGCGGCGCATACGATACGGACGGTCTGGCCAAGTGAGTAGGTCACGCCGGTGTGCGTTTCTGTAAGAGAGACTGGCTCGGAGTATTCGTATTCTCCCTCGGGAAGAGTACGGATGTGTATAAGTCCCTCAACAGTGTTCGGAAGCTCGGCATAGAAGCCAAACTCGGTGACGCTAGATATTCTTGCTTCAAAGCTCTCACCGATGTGGGCTTTCATGTACTCGGCTTTATAGCAGTCCTCACACTCACGCTCGATAGTGACAGCTTTTATCTCTGCTGCCGATGAACGTTCGGCGGAGTTCACTGCAAATCCGGCGTATCTCTTTGCAAGCCACTGTGTATCATAGCCTGCCAGTATATCAGTGATTATGCGGTGTATTGCAAGATCGGGGTAACGGCGTATAGGGGAGGTGAAGTGTGCATAGTCCTCCAGCACCAGTCCGAAATGTCCCAGCGGCTCGGGAGAATATTTTGCCTTTGCCATTGATCTTAGCACCATGAGGTTGATGGCTTCATATTTTTCAGTACCTCTTGCGCTTTCCAGTATCTTTGAGGCATGGTAGGGCTTGAATTCGGTGAAGTGCGGACATTCAAGACCGAATTTCGGCAGCAGCTCATGAAGTGCTTCCACCTTCGCCTCGGGAGGCGCTTCGTGGATACGGTACACGAATGGCACTTTCTTGTCTCTTGCAAATTTTGCTGCGGCTTCATTTGCAGTCAGCATGAACTCTTCGATGATACGCTCGGATTTTCCACGCTCTCTCGGAACGACATCGCAGCAAACTCCGTTTTCATCAATGATGAGCTTGCTCTCTGTAGTGTCAAGGTCGGGGGCGTTTCTGTGTTTGCGCTTTGCGATAAGGACATCTGCCAGCTCATCCATAACGGTTATCTTGTCAGTGACCTGAGCGTATTTCTCCTTTATTTCAGGGGAGGCGCTGCCGCTGAGGATGGAGTTTATCTCGCTGTAAACGCCCTTCACTCTTGAACGTATAACGCTCTTGCAGAATCGGTACGAAATGATACCGCCCTCGCTGTCAAGCTCCATGAATGCGGAAAGTGTGAGCCTGTCCTCATCGGGGTTCAGTGAGCAGATGCCGTTGGAGAGCTCCTTGGGCAGCATGGGTATCACCTTGTCGGCGTAGTATATGCTGGTGCCACGCTTCATTGCCTCTTTGTCGAGAGCGCTGTTGCCCTTGACATAGTGGGAGACATCAGCGATGTGTACTCCTAAGAGCCAGCCCTTTCCGGTCTTTTCAACGGATACTGCATCGTCGAGATCCTTGGACTCAGCTCCGTCAATGGTGAATATATCCATATCTCTCAGGTCTTCACGGTTGTTGAAGCAATACTCCTGAACACCGCCCTCTTCGATCTTTCTTGCCTCACGGAGAACTTCCTCCGGGAACTCTGTTTCTGCGCCGTGTATCGCAAGGATAGAAGCTGCACAGGCAGAGGCCTGTTCGGAGCTTCCGAAAACGGAGACTATCTTCACTTTATGCTCGGCATGGCGGCGGCCACGGTATACTATCTCCGCAAGCGCCTTGTCGCCGTCATTGAATTTTATGCTCTCACCTGTAACTATGGTGATATGATTCTTTGAAGCAGTATCCGGAACAAGGTACGGCGTTCCGTCGACTGACTCTATCCGGCCGGTAAGCTGTGAGCTTCCGAGCTCGATTATGTCCAGCACCTCTCCCTCAGGTTCGCCTGAACGGGAGGGGATATCTCCTACCAGCACCCTGTCGCCGGGCATTGCTCCCAGCATACATTTTCCGGGCACGAAGTATTCTGTTCCGCTGTCTGTCATTACAAAGCCGAAGGTGCGGCTGAGTCTTGATACTGTACCGGGCTGTATATTAAGACGTGAGCACAGACCTACCTTCATAGCCTTCTTCATCATGATCACGCCTTCTGTGCGGAGCTGATCGAAGGCTGTGATGAAATTTTCACGGCCCTGTTTTTTTGTCCTGCACTTTGATTCAAGCTCGCTCAGCGGCATGAGCTTTTTATCGTAAGTGTTCAAGAATGTTACAATCTTCTTTTTATAGCTTTCGGCGGTAATGCCGCCGGATTTTTTGGTTACGGCTTTCTTTTTTGCCATACTTCCTCCTTCGGGTATAAAAAAGCCCCATGACTTAGTCACAGGGCAGCTTTCTTACTTGGTAACGATAGGGATTATGTTTATCGCAAGGACTATAATGAACATCAGGATGCCAAGTGTTCTTGTGATCTTGTTGAGGATGGCTTCCTTTGTTCTGCCTTCGTTTTTTCCGTAGAATGAATCAGTGCTTGCACCGGTAAGTGCTGCTGACATACTATCCTGTGATTTCTGCTCCTGTGAAAGGCAAAGGATTATTACCAATACTGATACGATAAGGAGAACGATGCCTCCTACTATCTCTAAAGTGCTCATTGTTTTACTACCTCCGTATTATTCTCTGCGGCGAATTGCCTATTTATTTTCATTAACTATAGTATTATAACATAGTTTTTCCGACATTTCAAGTGTTTTGTAGAAAAAAGACAAGGAAAATTTTTCGTGTTAATTGTGGAAAACTTACAATCACCGGCACAGAAACAGCCGTTTCTATTGCCAATAACGGTTTAACATGATATAATTTATCCTGGTGATGATATGCTGATGATATCGATAATGGATATGGAGCGGAAATTACAGCACTCCCATGCTCATGCTATGCTGAGAGAGTGCCTGCGCCCATATGGTATAGATTATAATGAGGATACGCCTTTATCCCGGGGAAAAATGGGGAAGCCAAGCCTTGCGGACAGGCCGGATATACACTTCAACCTGTCCCATGCAAACGGTGTGACTGCCTGTATAGTCTCTGACAGAGAGTGCGGGATAGACTGCGAGGGGGTAAGGCCTTTCAGGCAGAACGTGATAAGGAAAGTGCTTTCGGACAGGGAAAAGCTTGTGTTTGAGGCTGCTCCGCCGGAGGAGAAGGATCTTCTTTTCTTCCGCTTCTGGACTCTTAAGGAAGCCTATGTCAAGGCTATAGGCACAGGTATCTCATTTCCTATGAATGAGGCGGAATTCTCGTTTGTGGACGGAGAGATAACCTGCTCGCAGCCGGGCTGCTCCTTCCGGCAGTACATCCTTGACGGCGGAAGATTTGTGGTGTCAGTATGCCAGCTTGACTAATAAGGATTATTGTGATATAATTTCTTTAACTTTTATGACTGATATAACAGTGGAGGAAAAGAATGAATAATATGAAAAGATTTGCAGCTGTTCTTGCAGTGGTACTGGGCATCTGTCCGCTCAGCTCCTGCGGCGGTTCAGGCAGCAGCAAAAAATCTGACAGCAGCAGTAAGATAGCCGAGGAAGAAGAGGTGCAGCCCATAACCTCAAAGGATAAGAGCATTGCCATTGAGAATGACGATTCTGAGGATGAGGATGAAGCTTCCGCTGAAAAAGAGACTGAGGCTCCTGAAAAGGATAATAGCGAAGCAGGAAGCACAGAGGACGGCGAGCTGACACTGGGCGAGATCTCCGGTAATGTTTATACCAGCCGGTTCAACGGACTGAAAATAACTGCGCCGGAAGGATACGAGATAATCAACAGCGATGAGCTGGATGAATTTATGAACATGGGAGCTAAGGATATGAATCTGGAAAGTTCTATTGATGCTGCAAGCCTTGTTACTGTGAGTGACGTTGACGTTGTAAATACGACTACCGGAGCTAATATATCGATAATATATGAAGACCTTTCAAAAACTGTAGCCGATCCGGAGAGTTACAGCGCTGAGGATTACTTTGAACAGTCAAAGAAAGCTGCCGCAGCTATGGGGTTGGATATGGATATGGGCGAGGTGAGCAAGACTCAGATCGCCGGACAGGAGTACTATACCCGCAGCTTTACCTATAATGTGAATGATGATACGGTAGGTATGCAGACCATTATTCGCAAGATAGGCCACTATATGATGGTAATTACTTACTCGACTCCGATAAATGATACTGAGAGTTCCTTTGATGAATTTAAGGACTTTTTCTCAACTCTTGACTGACCTTAAGGAGGATCACTATGAAAAAAATAGCATTGATGACAGCACTTTTTCTCGCATTCAGCTCTCTTGCTGCCTGCGGAGATACAGACGGCGATGACAGCAGCTCAAAGAAGAGCAAAAAGAGCTCATCTGATACAACTCAGGGCTACGAGCTGAACGATGATGAGGATGAGACAGAAGAAGCTACTGAGGAGGCTACAGAGGAAGCTACTGATGAGCCCACAACTGAGGAAATGACTGATGAGCCAACTACAGCGGCTCCTGACGGCGGCGAGGATATCTCCTTCGTCAGAGGAAAGGTCGAAGGTACATCATATATCTCGGAATATGGAAATTTCCGATTCGATGCAGATGACAACTGGACGTTTGCCACTGATGAGGAGATACTCCAGATGATGGGCCTCGCAAGTAATTATTCGGAGACAAAGGAGGAACTGGAAAAGCTTATCGCAAACCAGACCGTTATCTATGACTCCCACGCTTTGCAGAAGGATGGTCAGAAGAATATCATCTTCATGTTCGAGAACGTCAGAAAAGAGGGCGCTGATCCGGATACTCTTACAGCAGAGAGCTTCCTCGAGATCCTTAAGCTCAACCTTAATTCTTCCCAGAACAGCGAATACAGCGGATTTACTGATATAAAAAGTTTCAATGTAGGCAGCGATGAGTATAAGTATTTCACAGTAAATACCCAAACTGCACTTAACAATAACATAAGTCAGACCTATGCCTGCAAGAGAGTGGATGATTATTACTTCGGTATTATCTATACATCCACTACAGATGATTTCGCTGAGTTCACCAGCAATTTCAGGACGGCGAAATAAATGAGCCGACACTTCCTCCGTGGCATGAGTCACGGTATCCCTATTGCACTCGGTTACCTTTCAGTATCTTTCGGCTTCGGTATAATGGCTGTAAGAGCAGGACTGACTCCTCTTGCGGCAACTATAATATCTGCCTCTAACCTTACATCGGCCGGACAGGCGGCAGGAGTTGATATAATCGCAGCTTCCGGTGCGCTTATTGAGATGATACTTGTCCAGCTGACTATCAATGTCAGATATTCCCTTATGGCTTTGTCCCTTTCTCAGAAGCTGGACAAGAGCTTTACTGCTCCTCACAGATTCGCTGCTTCATACGGCATAACCGATGAGATATTTGCGGTTTGCTCCGCTCAGGCTGAGCCAATCACGCCATATTATATGTACGGTATGATCCTGGTGGCCTTTGTTGGCTGGGTAAGCGGGACCGCCCTCGGTGCAGCTGCCGGTCAGCTGCTTCCGGCTGCTGTCAGCAGTGCGTTGGGTATTGTGCTCTACGGTATGTTCCTGGCAATAATAATCCCGCCTTCAAGAAAACAGAAAAGCGTGCTGATAGTAGTGCTTGCGGCAGCGGCTGTAAGTATACTTTTCAGATACGTGATAACAGCTGTAAGCGGTGGATTTGCAGTTATTATCAGCGCCGTCATCGCCTCAGTCATAGGCGCACTGCTTTTTTCCTGTAAAGGATGAAGAGGAGGCGGAGACATGAGCGTTGCAGTATATATAATAGTAATGGCTCTTGTGACGTATCTCATAAGAATGATACCGTTTGCCTTTTTCAGAAAAAAGATAAAGTCCCGGTTCTTCCGCAGCTTCCTCTACTATATACCGTATGCTGTTCTCAGCGCAATGACTATCCCGGCGATATTCTATAGCACAGGAAGTCTCGTTACGGCAGTTGCAGGTACGGTGGCGGCAGTTATTCTGGCGTATTTCGGACTGCCGCTTATAGTGGTGGCACTGGCGGCGGCGGCAGCAGCTTTTGCAGCAGGTTTTTTCATTTGAATATCACTCAGTCGGACGGTCATTGCCGTCCTTTTTGTTTGCTGTGTACAAAAAATAATAATATTTTTGTCTATCTCTCCGAATCTTAGGAGAGATTTTTTTGTTATACAACGGTTGTCCGTTGTTTTGGCCGCTTATACACACCCCTTATGAACGGAGGTCGGTTCCGTTCGATACTGAAAGGAGGTCTTGACATTTGCAGGATAAAAACCAACTTGCTGCTATGAGAAATGCATTCTGCTGCTATTATGCAGTGCTGGGAAATGCAGCTGAGGCTGCCGTAAAAGCCGGATTTGACAGAAAGAACGCTCTTGCCGAAGCTGTGGAATGTCTCAGTTCTGCTGCCTGCCGGAAAAAGATCGCTAAGCTGAGAAGTGTGCTCAGCGATACGGATAATGTGACGGCAGGCCTTGAACGCCTTGCTTTCGGAAGCTGCTCTGACGCTGTATACCTGGTTTTCGCAGACGAGCTCCCTCCGCCGGAGATCATAAGCGGCCTTGATCTCTTTAATGTCTCCGAGATCAAAAGAGTGAAGGGCGGCGGCGTGGAGGTCAAGCTCTTTGACAGGCTCAAGGCTCTTGAAAAGCTGTTTGAGCTGGAGAACGCTTTTGCTGACAGGGACAAGGCTGCTGACCTTATATCTGCACTTGCTCCGCAGCCGGAGGAGGGGGATCTGTCTGAGGATTAAAAAGCTTTCCAAAAAACAGCGCCTTACTATGAACTGGTGGAACGATCCGGCGTACCGCAGCTATGACGCTATCATATGCGACGGCGCAGTGCGAAGCGGCAAGACTCTCTCAATGTCGCTGGGGTTTGTGTTCTGGGCTTCACTCTCGTTCAGCGGCTCTGCCTTTGCTTTGTGCGGCAAGACCATAACCTCTCTGCGAAGGAACGTTATCACTCCGCTGCTGCCTTTCCTTAAAGGTTACGGCTTCATATGCAGCGAAAAGGTCAGCCGGAATTATGTGGATATCACATTTCTCGGCAGAACTAACCGCTTTTACCTGTTCGGCGGCAAGGACGAAGGCTCCGCTGCTCTGATACAGGGCATGACGCTTTCCGGTGTATTCTTCGATGAGGCTGCGCTTATGCCACGCTCTTTCGTGGAGCAGGCTCTGGCGAGATGCTCGGTCAGCGGCTCGAAAATGTGGTTCAACTGCAATCCGGATAACCCTTCTCATTGGTTCTACAGCGAGTGGATAAAAAAGGCCGGCGAGAAAAACGCCTTTGTGCTCCATTTCACTATGGATGACAATCCTTCACTTTCAAGGACTATGAAGGAGAGGTATAAAAGGCTGTATTCCGGTACTTTCTATGACAGGTTCGTCCTGGGCAAATGGACCGCCTCCGAGGGAGCGGTGTATCCCATGTTCAGTGAAAAGGAGCACATTTACAGCGGAGATGTGGAGTGTGAGCGATTTGTTATCTCCTGTGATTACGGCACGGTCAATCCTTCCTCCTTCGGTCTGTGGGGACTCAGCAGCGGCGTCTGGTACCGCATAAAGGAGTATTACTACTCCTCAAAAACAGAGGGAGTCTCACGCACCGACGAGGAGCATTATGCCGCTCTGGAGGAGCTGGCAGGCGGAAGAAATATCGATCATATAATCGTTGATCCTTCTGCTGCAAGCTTCATCGAGTGTATCCGCAGACACGGCAGATTCAGAGTGGTAAAGGCTGACAATGACGTTATAACAGGGATAAGACAGGTCAGCACTGCGCTCCGGCAGAACAGGCTCCGGTTCAACAGCTCATGCAGGGATATCATCCGTGAGTTTCAGCTTTACCGCTGGAGCGAGAAGTCCGGCGCTGACGCTCCTGTAAAGGAGAACGATCACGCAATGGACGATATGCGATATTTTGTCACCGATACCTTCGGCCGCAGATGCGGCGGCGATATGTTTGCTATATCCGTGGCAAGAAAAGGGAGGAATGAAGGATGACCGGCAAATAAGCCTACCTTGTTCAGATCAAATATAAGGAGGTATTATGAGATTATTCAAAAAGAAAAAGATACCCGGGCCTGTCGGAGTAAGCGCTTCAGGACGAAGCTCTGGCCTTGACAGTATGCTTCCGGTATCGCTGGAGCCCTTTGAGAAGGAGCTCTATGACCGGCTCAGATATGCTGTGCCTATCATCGATGCAGCTATCATGAAGATAATTCGCCTTACAGGCGGCTTCAAGGTCATCTGCTCCGATCAGGAACATCAGCAGGCTCTTGACGACTTCCTCGAGAATGTGCCTGTGGGGCTGACAGGCAGATCCGTAAGCTGCTTTGCAGACAATTTCCTCGACAGCCTTATAACCTACGGCAGTGCTGTGGGAGAGATAGCTGCGGACAGCTCCGAGGGCCGGATATCCGGGCTCTGGAACGGGGATGTGTCACGGCTGAGGATCGCTGCCGGCGCATCTCCTTTCACAAGAAAGTATATGCTCAGGCAGAATGACGGCTCGGAAAAGGCTGCTCCCTATCCGGAGCGTATACTCTACGCTTCTCTTACCGGAGGACATTCCGTGCTCCGTGGACTTCCTGCCCTGAGCAGTATCCTTATGAGGATATACGAGTGCATAGGGCAGAATTATGACCGTGCAGGAAATGTAAGGTATGCTGTTACCTATAAGCCGCCGGCAGGCTCGGGGGATGTTATGTATTCCCGTGAGCGTGCTCAGCTAATAGCGGAGCAGTGGGCAGACGGCATGAACTCTGCACGCTGCGGTCAGGTCAAGGACTTTGTGGCGGTAGGCGATGTGGACATAAAGGTCATCGGCGCAGACAATCAGCTTTTTGACACCAATGTGCCGGTGCGGCAGCTCCTTGAACAGATAGTTGCAAAGCTTTCGATACCGCCGTTCCTTCTGGGACTGAGCTGGAGCAGTACGGAGAGGATGTCCTCACAGCAGGCAGATATACTCACTTCCGAGCTGGAATACTACAGGAGACTGCTCACGCCGGTGATATGTGATATCGGCAATGCATTTCTTGCAGCTTCGGGCTGGGATGCGGTATGCCATGTGGAGTGGAGCAACATCAATCTCCAGGATGAATCCGTACTTGCGGAATCACGGCTGAAAAATGCTCAGGCCAGAGAGATCGAGCTCAGGCTTGAAAGCTATCAGGATTTAAACCAATAATAATATGAACGCCGAAGGCGGCAAGAAATGGGAGTCCAGAGGGTTGTTAATCCTCTGGCGGAGAGGTGTGCGAGGAGAGGCAGAGCCTCTCCTGAAAAGCAGACCGGACAGCGAAGCGTTTTCGGTCGAACGACCTGCATTGCTTGCCTCGGCTTGACCGACATTTTTAGCAAATATTATCAGGAGGTAAATTATGTATAACGATATCAGACTTGAAAAAGGCCTTTACAACCTCAGCGGTAAGTCTTTCACCGCTGCTCTTGAGGAGCTTGATCCTTCCTCTGCATATGCAGGTACTCCGCTCGAAAAGCTCGACGCTTTCGAGAGACAGCTCAAGCGCTTCAATATCAGGATAAAAGGTCCTGACTGCGATAAGGTGGAGAAGTTCTTCTCCTCTACTGAAACTGCCATACTCTTCCCGGAATTCGTGACCAGAAGCATCAGAAAGGGCTTCGATGAGACAGTGCTTTCCTCTGTATGCGCTGCTAAGACAGTGTGCTCATCCAGCCAGTACCTTGGCTGCACCCTTACGGATTCTGCTGCATATACCGATACCGCAGAGGCAGCGGTTCTTCCAACGGCTACTGTAAGAGAGGATGAGGAGACTACAGTCCTCGCAAAATACGGCAGACTTATCACCGCTTCGTATGAGTCCGTCCGCCAGCAGAGACTTGATGTGTTTGGTATCATGCTCAGAAGCATAGGCGTAAAGCTTGCCGGCTCAGTGGTCAAGGCGGCTGTTGACGTGCTTGTGGAGGACGCTGACGAGATAACCACTTCCTCACTTACCTACAGCGATCTTGCTGCACTTTACGGACAGTTTGACAATTTTGATATGACTACAGTCATCGCTTCTCCTCAGCTCGCTTCGCAGATCGCTGCAATGGAACAACTCAAGGACTGCTCTGCTGATGCGGACGGACGCTTTATACTTCCATTCGGCTCAGAGCTTATCAAGACCTCTGCTGCCGGAAATACCAAGATCATAGGCATTGACCGCAATTTTGCCCTTGAATTCATTACCAGCACAGATCTTATTATGGAGACTGATAAGCTTATCGACCGCCAGCTGGATCAGATGACAGTATCTATCACCTGCGGCTTCAAGAAGATCACTCCGGAAGCTGTGAACGTACTTAAGATAACATCCTGACCTTGAAATACGGAGACAGTCCGCATTTTGCAGGGCTGTCTCCGATACTATAACATTCTGAAAGGAGTATTTCATGACTAAGGAAACTCTTGAAAAGATAAACAAATTCACAAGGCGGCCTTTTTCCGAGGATGAGGTCTATGTGTTCTCGGTCATACTCTGTGACAACGATATCGACCGTGACTGTGAGCGCTTTTCCGATGAGGCACTGGAGATTATATGCCGCTCATTCATCGGCAGGACAGGTATCTCCGACCACCAGCCTTCAGCCTCAAATCAGACCGCTCGTATTTTCGATACGGAGCTTGTTTCAGATGACTCACGTCAGACGGGATACGGTGCTCCCTACAAATACGTCAGAGCCAGCGCATATATGATACGCACAGATGATAATCGTGACCTTATCGCTGAGATAGACGGCGGCATAAAGAAGGAAGTCAGCATTTCCTGCTCGGCTTCGAAGAGGATATGTTCCGTCTGCGGCTGCGACAAGACTTCGGGGAGCTGTTCCCATGTGAAAGGAAAGAAATACGGCGGAAAGCTCTGCCATATAATTCTCGATGACATAACTGATGCCTATGAATGGAGCTTTGTGGCTGTTCCGGCACAGGTCAATGCCGGTGTTACCAAGCATTATTCGTCTTCCGGTCTGGAATCGGAGCCTGTTTGCGGCGATAACTGCGAAGCTGATAATGAGCTGAGAAAGGATATCCGCAGACTGGCATATTTCATCGGCGGAAAAACTGCGTCAGATACCATTGCTCTGACTGCCGGGACAATGAATACAGGACAGCTTGTAAAGCTCAAGCGCTCCCTGGAAAGCCAGAGATCTCACAGCGGCCCTGTAGTTCAGCTAATGCCGGAAAATACGGAAGAGGACAGCCCGGAACAGTTTGCCATGAGATAGGAGGAAATATGAATATCGAATCAGTAAAATCCCTGTTCATGCTGTTTTCTGGTGAGGAGGATGCAGAGAGGTATGCGCCACTGATAAGGCTTGCTGTAAAGGAGACCGGAGATATGCTGCTGCCGGATGCTGACAGTGAGGATATCAGGCTGGATTTCCTAAGTGCCGCTATTGCGTTTTACCGTATGCGTCGGATACTTGCGGCGAGAGACAGGGAAAAATACACCTATGCCGGTAAAATGCCGGCTGTGGGACAGGACAGCTCTGCTGCCTATGCAGAGAGACTGCTCCGTGATTATCTTGACCTTTGCAGCGATCTTATACGCTCAGATACATTCGTATTCATGAGCTTTTCCGGCGGAAAGGAGAAATGATATGCTCAGACAGCTTATGGAGGAGGCCGCTTCCAGACTCAGGGAAAGCGGTACAACTCATGTTTACAGCGCATTTGACGCTGTTGATATACAGAAAAAGACTCGCAGTATCTTTACAGTGATAGATGTCAGCTCCTTTGAGAGCAGCACTCCGATCTATTCGCTTACTACTGCATATCTGCCGTTCAAGGCGGAGCTTTTATTCCGTGTGACTGCGCCGGAGTGCTGGACTATGGAACAGCTCTATGAATATTTCGATCAGTATATTGCCCCGGCAGTTGAAACAATGTCGGATATGAACTGCTCGCTGAGAAGCATTACATTGAAGCCTGATTCAAATATAAACAGGCTGGTGATGAATGTAAGGATATCTGCCGGAGGTGTCATAAAGACCGAAAGGAGCACGATATGAGCAGCGTTACCGAGCTTACAAAGCGTGAGGCTGTCCCGGTTGTATTCAGCGGCTATACTCTCTGGTGCGAGAGCTTCAGAGCAGAGGAGACAAGAGCTGTCTCGGAAAAAGCTACTGTTGACGGAAAAGGTCTTGTTACGAACAGCTTTCCGAAGCTGATGAAGCTGACCTTCTGCGGACGTATCTGCGATGAGACTGCGCCGTTGGGATTTGTGACTGCGGCAAGCGGTATGCTCAGAAACGGGACAGTATTCGCAGTCAACTACCGGGGACTATCGTTTACAGGCTGCCGTGTGCAGTCCTTCAAGGCGGAGGATAAGAGCGAAGCCTTCATCTATGCCGAAATATCAGTGCTCAGCAGCAGCGTGTCAGAGGAGGAAAACGCATGAATGTGAGCATATCCCTTAAAACTATGAACGGTAGTATCCTCTCCTCGGATAAGGTGCTGTCGTTTGGCTTTGTCAAGGATGTTTATAAGGCCTATACCACTCTGAACGCATCGTTCGTCATATCCGGAGCTGATCCTGCTCAGATAGCTGAGGCAAGCCTTATAATAGAAGGCTATACCCTCCATCACGGACTGATCGACAGCCTTGCGATAACCCGTTCAGGCGGCTGTGATACAGCAGTGATCTCATCCCGGAGTTTTACGTCACTTCTGTGTCAGAATCAGTTGGAGCCGGGCGTAAAATACGGTGTATCCTTAAATGAGCTTATGGACAATTTCTATCCGCTGCCATATGTCACCCACGAGAACAACACCGATACCAGCAGCTATATATACGTGGAGAAGAATACTACAATGTGGGAGAACATCGTGAATCTGGGCTACAAGCTGACTGGCGGATATCCCTATATAAGAGGGACGAATTGCGTTCGTATAACCCGTTTCCCTACGCCACAGAGATTTTCCTACAGCGTGGATCAGCTTCTCACCTCCGGCAGCGCTGTGACCGGAAAGCGGCTTGTCAGTGATTTTCATATGGCTGATCTGGCTGGCGATTACGGTAATTATGACTATGAGGACGCTGATGTTATCGCTGCGAAGATAGTGAGACATAAGTATTTCGATCTGGATATGCAGTTTCTGAGAGATCCCTCACAGGCACTGGTGTACCATGATAAGGATGCCTTCCGTGGCAGGAACAGGATATTTTGTTCCTACAGCGGCTATAACGGCGAGGATCTCTCCGATCTGGTATCCTTCGGCAGCATTTCTGCTGAGCGTATCGCTTCTTTAAGGGTGAGCGGCAGCAGCAGCGGCGTAATAACTGAGCTCAGTGTTTATCACGACAAATTCTACCCATGAATATTCAGATATTGGAGCCGGGATCCGTAAATGATAAAAGTATCACCGCTTTAGCAGAACAGCATATAGAGCTATACACCGAAAACTCAGGAAAAACTTTCTGGAGTTTATCCGGGACTGTAAATTTCAGGGAGGAGCCTTTTTAAAAGGCTCCTCCCTGAATAACCGGTGTATATTTTCTGTATGCCGCCCTGCCGGAGCGGTGTTTTTTTGCGATCAGGCTTTAGGATCGAGGGATTTGACGATATTCAGCAGGAACTTCTGTATCTGGAGAGCGTCCTGCGGAGTAAGTCCGCTGGTTGAGTTTTCGTAAACGTTGCCATTTCTTACGCCCTCGTCAGTGATATGCTTTTCGTCTGTTCCCTCTGTGCTGAATCTGTCCGGATTGGAGAATGACTGCATTATGAGCACAACATCGTTCATCTTGACTGTACCGTCACAGTCAGCATCGCCCCATACTATATCCTTGTCCTTATCATCGGTGGTAGGCTGAGTAGTTGGCTGAGGATCTGGAGCCGTTCCGTCGGAGAGATAGCCGACAACGATTCCGCAGCCTACAGTGGACATATAGACCTTGCCGAATTCATCCATATCTCCTACGAGGAAGTTGCCGTTTCCGGTGCCGCCGTAGAGGTGGTCGGTGTTGATGCAGTCCCAGGTCTTTCCGCCGTCAGTTGAGCGGTAGATGCCTTCGGGAGCGTCAGCGTCAGTCTTTCCGTAGAAATATATGGTATTAACTCCGCCGGCCTTTTCGGGAGCGCCGTAGCCGACAGTTTTGCAGTAGTTCACGTTTTCTATCTTCTTTGATGTTACCTTGCCGTCCTTAACAGTGACATCGTACATACCGTACCAGCCGCCGCCGAGGATGAGGTGGCCCTTTTCAAGATAACCGATACGGCCTGCGCTGTCGCACTGGTCGTACATACAGATATCGGTTGAAGTGAAGGTCTTTCCGCCGTCTGTGCTGACGCAGAGCTTGTACTGAGCATCCTCAGCAGTCGGCTCATCCTTTGAATAGTGCCAAGAGGAGTTGAAATATGTAGCATAAGCGTATACGATATTCGGATCGTCAGGCTCGACCAGGAGCATTGTAGGCTTTGAGCCGTACTGAGAGGGGATGCCTTCGCAGGCAGTCCATGTTCCGCCCCAGTTATCAGAGTATGAAACGACACCGTCATTCTTGCCGGTATTGAATATGCGGTACTTGCCCTTTGATATCTCAGCGATAGCGAGCTTTCCGCCCTTTACTGCGGGGGTAAAGGCCGTCCAGGTCTTGCCTCTGTCGGTGGTATAATATCCGCCGCCGTTGTCTCCCTCAGCAAGTCTTGCCCAGACATCGGTGTTCTGCGGACATACAGCGATAGCGGAGGTGCTTCCCATAACAGGCTTGTACTGTATACCTATCTTATCGACAGACTGGTGCTGGAATCCGTCATAGTCGCCTATTGCTGAGAGGTCAAGGCCGTCCGGAGTAGATACGAAATCCAGAGCAACAACTTCCTCGATACCGTCCGGATGGAAGGTAAAAGTCGGGAGCTTATCAGGATCAGTGCTCCAGATATTATCAGCAACAAATACGCCGTTTCCTGAGGTTATGAACATTCTGTTGTGGTCACGGGGATCTGTAACTACAGTTCCTGACCAGTGGATAGCGAAATCGTCCTTGATCCAATCATAGCCGCCGTCCTTCAGATAGTCTGAAATGAGCGGGCCGCCCCAGCCGTCCTGTTTGCCGGGAGTGAAGTTCTGCCAGGTCTTTCCGCCGTCGAATGAACGGTAGTACTGATCACCCCATACAGCACCGTGTTCGTCAGTCCATGGCTGCCACTCCTGATCCTCAAACTTGCCGCAGGAGCTTGTGATGAGGTGATCTGGATTTGAAGGATCAGCCCACATTGAGCCCAGGCCAACTCCGTCGAAGAGCTTTGTTACCTTGCCGTCAGCCGGATGATAACGGTATCCGCCGCCATTGGATCCGTCGAAGTTGAAGCCTGCCATATATGTTATGAGTAGGTCTCCGTTAGGATCGATATTTATACGTGACGGGAAGAAGTTTGTCGGAAGATCCTTTGAAAGAACTGAGAATTTGTCATCCTTGACATTAGCCACATGAACATTTGCAACGCCGTTCTTTGAGGTGCCGACGTATACCTTTCCGCCTGTTATTGCGATCGCAGCAACGCCGTTCTGTGTCTGATATTCACCGTCGCTTACGGAACGGGCGGTGATATTTCCCCATGTAGGCCATTTTGTAGTTGAATCGAAAAGGCCGAGGTCATCATAGCCTATTACAGGCTCCCATGTCTCGCCGCCGTCAGTTGATTTTATCAGAGCAGACTTTGACTTCTCATCGCAGGTAACATCGCCGCCTGCATAGATTATCTTCGGGTTATCCGGATCAACAGCGATAGACTCGCCGCACTGACGTCCGTGACCGTTGCCCATTACCTTGATAAGATTTGTGATCTCGATCTCTTTGAAGGTCTTTCCGCCGTCAGTTGTCTTGAAGATGACAGTTCTTTCGGATGAGAAGTAAGCACATCCGCAGAGGAAGTAAACGGTATCGTCATCTGTAGGATTGATAGCCATTGCGTCAACGCTGAGGAATCCACGATCGGTATCATTGATGAAGCCAAGCAGCTGTTCCCAGCTTTCGGTCTTGTAATTGTATTTGTAAGCGCCGCCAACGTCAGTACGGGCGTACATTTCCTTCTTGCCGGTGACGATACCTGAAACGAAGCCGCCTCCGCCGATCTTGAGAGTGCCCCACTTCATGGATGAAGATACGTCCTTGGATGCTGCGTCAGAAACAATAGATGCCGAGGGGGCTGAATCAGTGATATTTGCTATGCAAGCAGTGCTCATGCATAAAGCGAACAGTCCAGCCAGTGTTTTTCTGAAAAGTTTCATGCTTTGTTCCTCCCGTTATATAATTTTCATGTTTTCAGCAGGCCGCCTAAAGCCTGCCGTGTATCAAAAGATTATTGTACACTTATTGTAACACGGCTATTCGGCAATGTCAATATAAAACAGCAGGATTTTACGCTATAATCAGTAAAAGGGCATTATTATACACATGGACGATATTACTGCATATGCAATATTGCATGGGTGTGAGGAGACTATTGTGCATAGCATCGAGCCTGTATCCGTCAGATCACACCGAAAAAACGGCGGACATTACTGTCCGCCGTAATAATCATATTATAACTTAACCGATCAGCCCATTACAACTTCAACTTCGTGAACACCGCCGTCGCAAACAGGGATCACACAGCCGTCAACAGCCTTGCCGTCAACAGTCATGGACTTAACGCCCTTGCAAACGTGGTCGGGGTTCTTAACAGTGATATTGTAAGTAGCTCCACGGAACTTACGTGTAGCGCTGAAGCCGTCCCACTCGTGAGGAATGGAAGGATCGACCTTAAGTCCGTCATATACAGGCTGTACGCCGATGATGTACTGAGAAATAGCAACCATATTCCAAGCAGCAGTACCTGTGAGCCAGGAGTTCTTGCCCTGACCGAAGTTCTTTGCATCCTTACCGCCGATCATCTGGCCGTATACATAAGGCTCAGTCTTGTGGATGTCAGAAGTTTCCTCAGTGAAAGCAGGAGCGATCTTGCTATAGTATTCGAATGCCTTGTCACCACGGCCTGCATAAGCCTCAGCACAGATGATCCAGGCGTTGTTATGTGTGAAGATACCAGCGTTCTCCTTGTATCCGCCCGGGTATGTGGAGATCTCACCGTACTGTACATAGTACTTTGTGAATGCAGGGTTATTGAGAACGAGACCGAACTCACAGTTGAGGTACTTGTCGATAGAATTCAGAGTCTTGATGTCAGCGCCCTGATCCTTACCGATCTCAGACATAACTGCGAAGCCCTGTGGCTCGATGAAGATCTTACCCTCTTCGCACTCCTTGGAGCCCATCTTCTCGCCGTTAGCGTCATAAGCTCTGATGAACCAGTCGCCGTCGAATGCGGACTTCATAACATTTTCCTTCATCTTGTCGATCTCTGCCTGAGCCTTAGCAGCTTCATCAGCCTTGCCGATATGCTCTAAGATGCCTACGAAAGCAGGACCTGTGTATGTGAAGAGTGTTGCAACGAAAGCAGACTCAGCAACCTTTGAGTAGCCGCCCTCTGCTGCGAACTTAGGATTGGTGTATGTCTGGAAGGACTCACCGGGTGTGTCAGAGAAGCATGAAAGGTTGATACAATCGTTCCAGTCAGCTCTCATAGCCAGCGGGAGACCGTGAGGTCCGAGGTTATTTACGATGTGGTAGAAGGAAACGTTGAGGTGTTCGAGCATTGTGTGCTTGCCGTTCGGATCGTCGTCGAAAGGAACGTCAGCGTCAAGAATGCCCCAGTCACCTGTCTCCTTGATGTAAGAAGCAACAGAAAGGATCATCCAGAGCGGATCATCTGAGAAGTCGCCGCCGATATCAGCATTGCCCTTCTTTGTAAGAGGCTGATACTGATGATAGCAGCCGCCGTCTGAAAGCTGAGTTGAAGCAATGTCGATCAGTCTCTCTCTTGCACGCTCAGGGATCTGGTGAACAAATCCGAGAATATCCTGGTTGGAGTCACGGAAGCCCATTCCACGGCCGATACCGCTCTCGAAGTATGAAGCGGAACGTGAGAGGTTGAATGTAACCATACACTGATACTGGTTCCAGATATTTACCATTCTGTTTACCTTGTCATCAGGAGTATTTACCTTGAAGATAGAAAGGAGGCTGTCCCATGTATTGCGAAGCTCTTCAAGACCTGCTGCGACCTTCTCGGGAGTGTTGAACTTCTCGATCATTGCATAAGCCTTTTCCTTGTTGAGCACCCATGCCTCTCTTGTAAGGAGACCGGCAGGCTTCTCAGCAGCGAACTTCTTGTCCTGAGGATTCTCAGCGTAGCCGAGGATGTAGATGAGAGTCTTTGACTCGCCGGGAGCAAGAGTTACCTTCTTGTAGTGTGAAGCTACAGGAGACCAGCCGTCTGCGAAAGAGTTTGAAGGCTTGTCAGCCTTGACTGTCTCAGGATTGTCCCAGCCGTTGTAGATGCTTCCGAGGAAGGAATCACGGTCTGTATCGTAGCCGTCGATCTCATCGTTTACAGTATAGAAAGCGTAGTGATTACGTCTGTCTCTGTACTCTGTTACGTGGTATATAGTAGAGCCTTCGATCTCAACACGGCCTGTGGAGAAGTTTCTCTGGAAGTTTGTGCAGTCATCCTGTGCGTCCCAGAGACACCATTCAGCGATAGAGAAGATGGAGAAGCTCTTTGCTTCATTGCTCTCGTTTGTGAGAACTACCTGCTGAACTTCACCGTCGTAGTTCTGGGGAACGAAGAAGGTTACCTCAGCCTTGAGGCCGTTCTTCTTACCTGTGATAACGGTGTAGCCCATACCGTGACGGCACTGATACTCGTCGAGTTCAGTCTTTACAGGAGCCCAGCCGGGGTTCCATACAGTACCGTTGTCGTTGATATAGAAATAACGTCCGCCCATATCGATAGGCACGTTGTTGTAGCGGTAACGTGTTATACGGCGGAGACGTGCATCCTTGTAGAAGCAGTAGCCGCCTGCGGTGTTAGAAATGAGTGAGAAGAAACCCTGGTTGCCGAGGTAGTTTATCCACGGATAGGGAGTCTTGGGGGAGTTTATAACGTACTCCTTATTAGCGTCGTCAAAAAATCCGAACTTCATGATTATACTCCTTTATTTTTCGTGATAAAAGCGGATAGTCACACCGCATTTATCTTATTATACCATATTATCAGGAATAATACAAGAGATAACAGAAAATTAACAATGTATTATTTTCAGCCTGTATTTTGTGCATATTTACCTATTTTAAAACGAAGAACGGGCGGATGTGATCCGCCCGAAGATAAATATGGTTTGTCAGGTCATTCAAAGCTGAAGAGCTCCTCCACTGTAGTACCGAAAACTCCGGCAATATCCATTGCAAGTTTCAGTGAGGGGACATACTGTCCCTTTTCAAGGCGGATTATAGTCTCTCTTCTGACGCCGACAAGTTCGGCAAGCTCGCCCTGCTTCATATCGTGCTTTGCACGGTATTCTTTCAGTTTTGTTTTAAGCTCGGGCATCATTCATCCTCCATTTCGTCCTCGTCTGTTTCACTGCATCTGTCCATTGACATGAACAATACGCACTGTAAAGAATTATAAGAGCTGACAAGAAGCAGTATCCAGTAGAAGAGCGTATCCGGTCTGATGACAAATATCAGAGTCTCATTATAGATGTTGATGAATATACCGACTGCGATTATCGTTGCTGTGATTATCTTTCCGGAGAGAAGACCGGCACGAAGCACGTTCAGATTTGAGAGCTCATCTCCTTTTTCTATGTTGAGCTTTATCTCAAACAGCACAATGATAAGAATGATAGCAGCGGATAATATCCTCAGCGTATTGTTGATTGTGAGACTGCCGTCATATACACGGTTCAGCATGAAGGTGCCGATGAACAGAAACACTGTCGTCCATGCATAGAAACGGAACTTATAGGCTCTTCTAAGCGGTATCTTGCTGCCAATGATATCGATTATGTTCTTTTGTTCTTTCATAATGTTGACCTCCTTTGGTGTGATGTATTCATCACTTTATGTGACAATTATATCACCTTAAATGCGAGAAGTCAATAGGATGAGTGACAAATTCATCACTTTTGTATGCGTGCACAATTATTGCACGCCGGATTTGTCTGATGTGATGAATTTGTCACATATCTGGTTATGAAAAAGGGCGGAAAACCGCCCTTCAAGCATTATAACTTAGTAAAGAACCTCTCGTGTGTCTCAAAGCTTTCGCCGGGCTTTATCTCACGGTAGCCTGTAACGTCAGCAGGGAGGCTGAGGTTCGGAGCGTCGATCATAGCTGTCATAGGCTCCGGACAGAAGTAGTGGTTGAAGCCACGGTCGTTCCAGATTATCCAGAAGCCGTACTCCTCGGATACCTCGTAGCAGAGCTTCTTGCCGCTGGCGATATCCTCAGCGATGATGCCGTGGAACTTATCTCCGTCCAGCTCAGCGTACTCAGCTATATACATATCATTGTCAACTACCTGAAGCACAGGGCACTTGCTGCCGTTCTTATACTCCAGATCCCACATGGTGAGAGCCTTCAGCTTCTCTGTAGGGAGACATCTCTCGTTGAGCTCGCACTTCTTTCCTATCGGGACAGTCAGGCGGATGTCCTCTTCCTTACCGCCGTCAGCGAAAGGAGCGTTGATCGTTGTATGTGAAGCCAGCGACATAGGGAGCACCTTTGTGCCGGAGGTATTGGTGAATACGATGTTCTGCTCAAGACCGTTCTCGGAGAGGGTGAAGGTGTACTCAACAACGAATGGCACAGGGAGATACTGGAAGAACTCATCCTTGTCGTCGTAGACATAGCGAGTCTTTACCCATGCACAATTGCTGTCAGAGGAGTGCTCTACCACCTCGTGGCATCTCTTGTGGAGGAAGCCGTGTATGTGGTTGTTGTAGGGAGCCTTCTCGTTGACAGGAAGCTGATAAACAGCGTCAGAGGTCTTGAGTACTCCGTCTGCAAAACGGTTGGGGAGATAGAGGGTGGGAAGTCCCCATACCTCAGCGGACTGCTTGATAGTATCAGCGGTATTGTCCTTGTTGAAGCGGAAGAACTCCATACCGTTCCTGTTGTCTCTGAGGCGGATAACGTTTGAGCCTACCTCGTTTGCGATATAAGCCTCATAGCCGCCGGCTTCAAGCTTAACGCATGAAAGTCCGCAGAGCTCAGTAATGCTTGTGGTGTTTTTCATTTTACATCACTTTCCTTTCGGTTTTTGTTTTTTATAAGAACTATCGTAGTTATAAGTGTGAACAGGCTGTTGAATACGATAAGAGCTATCCACAGCAGCCATAGGATTAGTGTTCCTAAGAGGTAATTTGATAGTAATCGGTCGCCATACCAATCTATAGCGGAGTTTATGATGCCTTTACTGTCAAGAAAAGCGTCTTCAAACATTTCCAGTGACAGCAGTCCGGTCAAGCCGCCGATCGTTCCGAAGCAGAACGGAAGCAGGGAGCGAAGCTTTTCCGTGATATGCTCAGTCTGCTGTACGAACAGCTTTTTTACAAGCTTTCTCCGTACTCTCTCAGTAAGGAATCCGACTGCACATACCAGGATGAATAATACTCCGTATTCCACCGAAAAGTCACTTATAGCGCTGTAGAGGGAGGCTATTGCTATAGCGGCAATGGAGAAGACCACCAGGGCATTTGCTGCTCCCGCTAAGAATAAGAGTATATACGGGATCCTCGCGCAGATCTTTTCTCAGAGGGCAGGACTTTCACATCGTCCTTCTGCCGGAGTATCACCTTGCCTGTTATGAAGGATAAAACGGGGAGCAGCACTAATAATATTGCGAGAAGCTGTCCTGAAGCATCCATATCTTTGTCCTCCTTTCGGGCGAAAGAACGATTTCAGCGTCAATCCATACGATTCTCCATATCGGTGTATTCACGCATGGGCGAGATGGCCTTGTATGCAGGACGGATTATCTTGTTAGAGTTTATGAGCTCTTCGATACGGTGAGCCGACCAGCCGGCTATACGTGATGTGGCAAACAGGGGAGTGAACAGCTCATCCGGTATTCCCAGCATACGGTAAACGAATCCGCTGTAGAAATCAACATTTGCACATACGCCCTTATATATGCGCCTTTCCTCGGCTATTACGTCCGGAGCCAGCTTCTCAACCAGCGAATACAGCTTGAATTCTTTATCACGTCCCTTTTCTGATGAAAGCTTTTCGACAAAGCTCTTGAACACCTTTGCTCTTGGATCCGACTGGGAGTATACAGCGTGTCCCATGCCGTAGATAAGGCCTGCATGGTCAAAGGCTTCCTTGTGGAGCAGTTTCCGCAGATAGGACTTGACCTCTTCCTCGTCGGTCCAGTCGCCAACGTGCTCCTTCATGTCATCGAACATCATGGCAACCTTTATATTTGCACCGCCGTGTTTCGGGCCTTTGAGTGAACCGAGAGCTGCGGCAATGGAAGAATAGGTGTCAGTGCCGGAAGAGGATACAACGTGTACGGTGAATGTGGAGTTGTTTCCACCGCCGTGTTCAGCGTGGAGCACGAGAGCAAGATCAAGGATACGGGCTTCAAGCTCAGTGTAGTTCTTGTTGGGACGGAGCATATAGAGCAGATTTTCCGCAATGGAAAGCTCCGGATCTGGATCGTGGATGAAGAGGCTTCCGCCAAAGGTGGAATAGCGGTATGCCTGATAGCCGTATACCGCAAGCACCGGGAACAGTGTTATGAGCTCTATGCACTGTCTGAGCACATTGGGTATGGATATATCATTTGCGTTTTCGTCATATGAATATAATGCAAGGACGCTCTTTGCCAGAGTGTTCATCATATTATCGCTGGGGGCCTTCATTATAACGTCACGGTTGAATGACGAGGGAAGCTTGCGGAAATCCGCAAGTATCTTCCTGAACTCAGCAAGCTCATGAGCAGAAGGCATACTGCCGAAGAGCAGCAGATATACAGTCTCCTCGAAGCCGAAGCGCTTTTCCTTGATGAATCCGGCGACGATATCCTCAACGTCTATGCCACGGTAGTACAGCTTTCCATCGCCGTGATTAGGCATACCCTCTCCGGTATCGAGCACTTTTATGGTGCTGATATTGGTAAGGCCGGCTACGACGCCGTTGCCGTTTATATCTCTCAGGCCACGTTTTACGTCATATTGAGTGTATAATGTCGGATCGATCCGGTAGCCCTCCATTGAGCGTTCAGCGAGTGCTTTGATTTCTGGTGTGATTTCTGAAAAACCGTACTTCATGATATCGTCATCCCTTTCCTTGATTATTTGCGTTGACAGAAATAAAAAATCCGGAGGCAATAAATGGTGGCATATACATCCGGAAGAATACTTATAGTATTAGATAATATCATTTTAACCTGTTTTCACAAACTTGTCAAGCTTTTATACAACTAACGCAGTCAACACAGCTAAAAAAATGTTCAATTATTGTGGATTTTGTAAATTGCTCTTGCAAACTATCCGGATTTATGATAATATTGTATTATGTATATTCCATAGTCATTTGTGAAAGGAGTGACATTATTGGACGCAGCTATCTATAAATGTCCTAACTGCAATGCCGATCTGAAATTTGATCCGGTAACCCAGAAACTGAGCTGTGAGTACTGCCTCAGCAGCTTTACTATAGATGAGATAAAAAAACTATGCGCCGATGCCGAAAACAGTATCCCCGATCAGGCCGCTGTACAGGAACAGCAGGAATTCGAGGAGCATACCAACCTGTATCACTGTTCAAGCTGCGGTGCCGATATAATGTGCGACGACAGACAGACTGCACTTTTCTGTTATTACTGTCATAACCCTGTCATCCTCTCAGGCAAGCTGACCGGAGAGTATAAGCCCGATAAGGTCATAGGCTTCAAGCTCAACAAGGATATGGCTGTTGATATGTTCAAAAGATGGGTTGAAAAAAGGATGTTTGTGCCCAGAGACTTCAAGTCAGAACAGCAGCTCGAAAAGATCACCGGTCTGTATGTCCCCTTCTGGGCAGCAGACTGCTCGATAAACGCTGATTTCAACGCTGTGGGCAAAAAGGTGCGAAGCTGGACAAGCGGCGAATACCACTACACAGAAACTAAGGAGTTCCGTGTCATAAGGCGTGGAAATATCATGGTGGAAGGCATACCTGCCGACGGAGAGAGCAAGATCGATGATCTGCTCATGGAGTCTATAGAGCCGTTTGACTACAGCGAGCTCAAGGATTTCTCCATGTCCTACCTCAGCGGTTTTTACGCCGATAAGTACGATGTGGATAAGGCAGGAGTATTCCCGAGAATACGCACAAGAGCTTCACAGGCCGGAAAAAAGGTAGTCCGTGACAGTATCGGCTCATACACATCCCTCAACGTCTCCGTTGAGCAGTATAACATAATGAAGACCGATTGGCAGTATATGATGCTGCCGGTATGGTTCATGAGTTATAAGTACAAGGATAAGGTGTATGAGTTCGCCATAAACGGTCAGACCGGAAAGCTGGCAGGAACTCCTCCGCTGGACAGAAGGAAACTGAGACTGACCTGCCTTGCGCTGGGTGTCGGTATCTCCCTCATCCTCGGTTTCATAGGAGGTGGATTCATCTGATGAGAAGATCAGGAAACGTTCTCCTTACAATAGTTCTTGCTATTGTTGCCCTGGCAGGCGTACTTACACTGGATACGATCATCGTAAATGCCTTTACCACAGAGAACCTGTCTGCCGGTTATGACGGAAGATCAGAGCTTTCAGGCCTTGTGGATGAGCGAGGAGTATTCAAAGAAGAACCCGATACATATGCGTCCCTCCAGAAGCGCATTCGTCAGTGCTCTGAGAATACAGAGCTGAATATTCTCATTTTCATCGCCGGTGATGAGCACTGGGGCTGCTCCGAGGCGGAGATAGAGCGCTATAACGATGATCTCTATGATGAGACATTCGGCGAGTACACTGACGGAGTGGGATATTATATGGATCTCTCAGGACAATCGCCGGCACATGATGATATCTCTGTCAGCGGAAAAGCTGCGGTCATTATCGAGGAGGAGCAGGCCAATGGTATTTTCAGCGCCCTTGACCACTATCTCCCTAAGTCCGGCGCAGGCTATGGAACAGGCGATATCAGGGACGCTGTCGAGGTGTTCTGCGATAAGCTGGAGTCTTACCATAGTGAATACAAGCCCAGCAACTATAAGTATTTCCACGATAAGGAAGCTAAAACTCCGGTATATGTGTTCGTGAAGGACGGAGAGACCTATGTAACAACGGGCAGGGCTCCCGGTTCAAAGTTCAAGAGACTGCTCATTGCCGAGCTTATCGGTACGATAGTCGGATTAGTAACATATATCGTTACAAGGAAAAAATACAAGTTCAAGAATACTGCAAACCCAAGCGTGTACGTTGCCCGTGAAAAATCTGCGCTGACAGAGCGCAGCGATGTCCTTATCAGAAGCTATGTTACCAAGCATAAGATATCCAGCAGCTCCGGCGGAAGCCGAGGCGGTTTCGGCGGCGGAGGAGGTCACGGCGGAAGCCACGGCCATTTCGGTCACAGCAGATAAAATCATCCCTCTCTCACTTTTGGGTGAGAGAGGGATTTTTGTGTTTATCCGGTTATAATATAGAATAGAATCATTATCACAATAGATACTGAGCTTAAGATTATTCCTTTTATAGCATTTTTTATTGTTTCTGGAGCAATTGAACTTTCGTTTTCGTTTGTTACTACTTTTACTCCAAAATAAATACCTCCGGCTTCGGGAACGATAAATAATCCTAAAGTTATAACAGATACAATACCAAGAATAAAGGAGATTTTTCCCATGATATCTATTTTTAATTGTGCGTTCTGGGATAACGTATCGGTATTGGCTGTTTTAACTATTTTTCCGTCAAGGTCTTCATCGTATAGATGGACGGCAGGTAAAGGCTCGGTTTTGTCGCAATATGGACATTTGATTAACCCTGCAACACGATCGATTTCCCTGTTTCCGTCACAATAAGGGCAAACTGTTGATATAGGGATTCGTTCACGGGCTTCTCTCAGTGAAGCTGCTTGCTGCCAATGACGGGCATTGGACTGCTCTTCAATCAGTCTTCGCCTTGTTTCTTCCTGTTCTTGGCTGATCGCCCTTTGGGTTTCTGTTTCTAATTTCTTTTCATCTTTCCTGTCTTCTGACACTTTCGCAACTATTGCTGAAACAGCAGTGGTTATTAAACTGCCTATGACAAATTTCTTTAATCCCATAAATTTCACCTGCCATTTTTAATTATCTGTCAGTTATCTTTGGTGATTCCAAATAGAACAAACAATGTTCAGAATCACATTCTCCTACCTCGGCGGAAATATGAACATTATCACCAATATGTAAAGCATCAGATTTTATAGAGCTGAAACTACTTGAGCTTATATTTTCAAGTTTGAATGTTGGACCAGTTTGAGTGTTTGGATCATAGTCTCCTGCACTTACAAGAAAGTCAAATCTTGTATCATAATTTCCATGATTAGCTATATAATCAATTCTGCCGTCAAACTCAATGATTCTTCCACTATATTTTTTAGCAAATGATTCGTAAGACGGATCCATTTCAGCTTTCTTGGATAATATATCAGCTAATTCCGGACAATTTGAAATAGTTAATACTTCATTTGATGTTGAATCAATATCCGTATAATAATCTGGTGTATCATACTCTTCTTGAACCGGAAAAGTGTGGTAACTTATTACTATTTCTGAATCAGAGGGTATCCAATCGCCTTCCGCAAAATCTGAATCACCGTTTATACTTACTTCTTCAACTTCTCCGTCACTCTTTAAAAAGCCAATAATCAAATCATCAATAATATCATAACTGATATTATTGAAACCTTTCTCTTTCAAGTCTTCTGTAAGATCTTCATAATTTTTTCCAGACATTTTAGAAACTGAATACGGAAGCTCAGACATTCCAGTATGATCCTGGGACAAAGTTGTGATTTCGGTACTTTCTTCGTTTATTTCATCCGCTTTAGCAACCGTTGTTTCATCAGAAATATCATTTTCAGATGAAATGATCGTGGAACTATTTGTGGCAGAACTGCTACTTGATGTGTCAGTCATTTCACACGCAGAAGAAAACATTGTAACCAAAGCAAATAAAGAGATCGATACCATCCTTTTCATTTAAAATCACTCCTTTCAATATTATCCCGATTCGGGATAATATAATTATACCAAAACGGTATAATATTAGTCAAGGATATGTGAAATATTCTACTAAACGCACAAACCACGACTTGTATTTTGGTGGAAAACGATGAGGCTTAAGGAGTTAAGAAAAGCAAAGAAACTCACTCAGCAGAGACTTGCGATCGAGCTGAACATGAATCAGAATAGTATAAGCCGATATGAGACAGGCGAGCATGAAGCGGATTACCGGACGCTGATACTTCTGGCGGATTATTTCGGCGTATCTATCGATTATCTCCTGGAGAGGACAGATAATCCGACATTTTTGCCTTGACAAGCAGGGGATACCGGAAAGGTATCCTCTTATTATTTAAGCTAAATATGTTAAAATATAAAAATATGTATAGTGTGCTTGACAAATAATGTAAAGCTTGCTATACTATTATTGTAAAGCAAGCTTTACTTATGGGGGCGGAAATTTGAAGAACAGGATACAGGAGCTCCGCAAGGCAATGAAGGTCACACAGCAGGAGCTGGCCGATGGGCTTTCAGTAACAAGGCAGACCATTATATCATTGGAAAATGGGAAATACAATGCGTCCCTTACGCTTGCACATAAAGCAGCACAGTTCTTCGGAATAACTATCGAGGAATTGTTCATATTCGAGGGTGATGAGAACCTATAAAGGAGGATAACTATGGAAGCATTCAGAAAGAAAATAAAGAGGAATTTTGTCATTTACTGTATACTTATAGCCGCATTTGCTGCCTGCTATATATTATTGCAGATGTTCGGCGGCAATAATTTCGGGAACCGATACATCAGCGGATTCTTTTCGGGGGGCAATTACGGTCCTGATAGTAAATGTAGTAAGCATCAGAAAATCCCTTAAGAACGAAAAGCGTCTTAAGGAGATGTATGTACGGGAATCGGATGAGCGGCTGATAATGATAATGAAGGAGACTTCAAAGACAACATTCTATATCACACTTGCCGGATTGGGAATGGCTGTTATGGTGGCAAGTTATTTCAATATCATTGTAAGCTGCACGTTAGCCTGTGTGCTTGGTTCCATTATTTTTGTATACCTGATAACTGCTGTTTACTACAAAAAGAAGATGTAAAGAAACTCCCTGATGCTGTAAGGTATCAGGGAGTTCTTTTGTGAGGGCATAACAAATCTCCCCGATACATTGAAGTATCGGGGAGATTACTATATTTCCGTAGTTAAACGAAAATCCGTATGAGCATAGTACACGTTAAACTGACGTAAGCGTCAACGTGAAAGAGGTGCAGCGTCACGCTGCTGTAAATTACTTCTCAGCGAGCTTTGTGAGGTAAGCGTAACGATTTGCTGCTGTCTCCTCAGCCTTCTCGAAGAGCTCCTTAGCACGATCTGGGAATGAACGTGTGAGTGCGCTGTAACGAGCCTCGTTCATGATGAAGTCCTGATAAGACTCTGTAGGAGCCTTGGAATCGAGCTGGAATGGGTTCTTGCCCTCAGCAGCCAGACGAGGATCATAACGGAAGTTGTTCCAGTAGCCGCACTTAACAGCCTTTTCCATCTCAGCCTGACAGTTTGTCATACCGCCCTTGATGGAGTGCATCTCACAAGGAGCATAGCCGATGATGAGTGACGGTCCCGGATAAGACTCAGCTTCCTTGATTGCCTTGAGTGTCTGGTTCATGTCAGCACCCATAGCGATCTGTGCAACATAGATGTAGCCGTAGCTCATAGCGATATCAGCAAGGCGCTTCTTTGCGATTGCCTTACCTGCTGCTGCGAACTGTGCAACCTGGCCAATGTTGGAAGACTTGGAAGCCTGTCCGCCTGTGTTGGAGTAAACCTCGGTATCGAATACCATGATGTTTACATCTTCGCCTGTAGCAAGAACGTGGTCAAGACCGCCGAAGCCGATATCATAAGCCCAGCCGTCACCACCGAAGATCCATACGGACTTCTTGGAGAGGTAGTTCTTGTTTGCAACGATATCTGCACAATTCTCGCACTTGTCAGCGCACTTCTCGAGCTCAGCAACGAGTGCAGCAGTAGCAGCAGTATTCTTTGCGCCGTCGTTAACGGTTGCGAGATACTCATCAGCAGCTGCCTTAAGCTCTGCAGATGCCTTGTCGCTTGCAGCGATTTCCTTTACTTCCTCAATGAGTCTCTCACGGATTGCCTTCTGACCGAGATACATACCGAGACCGTGCTCAGCGTTGTCCTCGAACAGTGAGTTAGCCCATGCAGGACCGTGGCCGTTTGCATCAACAGTGTATGGTGATGTTGCAGCAGGACCGCCCCAGATTGAAGAACATCCGGTTGCGTTGGAGATATACATTCTTGAACCGAAGAGCTGAGTGATGAGTCTTGCGTAAGAAGTCTCAGCACAGCCTGCACATGAACCTGAGAATTCAAGAAGAGGCTTCTTATACTGGCTGGAGATAACAGTAGCGTCTGTTGCTACATCTGTCTTCTCTGTAACATTAGCAACACAGTAATCGAATACTGCCTGCTGTGATTCCTGAGACTCTCTTGGAACCATCTTGAGTGACTTAGTCGGGCAGACACCGATACATACGCCGCAGCCCATGCAGTCCATAGCGGAAACAGCGAGAGTGTACTTGTAGTCGCTCTTTACGATAGGCTTAGGAGCGATCTTGATGTTCTCCGGAGCAGCAGCAGCTTCAGCCTCTGTCAGAGCGAAAGGACGGATTGTTGCGTGTGGGCAGACAAATGAACACTTGTTACACTTTGCACATGTGTCCTGATTCCACTCGGGAACCATAACAGCAACTCCACGCTTTTCGTATGCAGAAGCACCCTGCTCGAATGTACCGTCAACGTGATCTGAGAATGCAGAAACAGGTAGAGTATCACCGAGCATCTTGCCTACAGGGTTCATGATGCCGTCAACCATCTTAACGAGCTTCTCTGCGCCTTCAAGCTTAGCAGGTGCAGCATTGTCAACAGCGTTAGCCCACTCAGCAGGAACGTCTACCTTAACGTAAGCATTTGCGCCTGCGTCGATAGCCTTCTCGTTCATCTGAACGATCTCGATACCCTTCTTCATGAACTTCTGAGCCTTCTCCTTCATGTAGCCGATAGCCTCAGCCTCAGGAAGAACCTTTGAAAGTGAGAAGAATGCAGACTGGAGAATGGTGTTTGTACGCTTGCCAAGACCGATCTCCTGTGCAAGGTCTATAGCGTTAACCAGATAGAGCTGGATGTTGTTCTTTGCGATATACTGCTTTGTATCAGCTGTGAGGTGCTGATCGAGCTCCTCAGGCTTCCACTGGCAGTTGATAAGGAATACACCGCCTGGCTTTACGTCGTTTACCATCTTGTATCCCTTGAGGATATATGATGGGTTGTGACAGGCAACAAAGTCAGCCTTATTTATGTAGTAAGGGCTCTTGATAGGCTTATCACCGAAACGAAGATGTGAGATAGTGATACCGCCTGTCTTCTTGGAGTCATACTGGAAGTATGCCTGAACGTACTTGTCAGTGTGGTCACCAATGATCTTGATGGAGTCCTTGTTTGCGCCAACTGTACCGTCGCCGCCGAGTCCCCAGAACTTGCACTCGATAGTACCCTCTGCTGCTGTGTTAGGAGCATCTTCCTCAGCGAGTGAGAGGTTTGTAACATCGTCAACGATACCGAGTGTGAACTGTGGCTTAGGATCAGCCTTTGCGAGTTCAGCATAAACTGCGAATACAGATGCAGGAGGAGTATCCTTGGAACCAAGACCATAACGGCCGCCGATAACCTTGATACCGTTTCTGCCTGTAGCATTCAGAGCAGCTACTACATCGAGGTAGAGAGGCTCACCAAGAGAGCCGGGCTCCTTGGTTCTGTCGAGTACAGCGATTGACTTAGCAGTTGCAGGGATTGCCTCAACGAGCTTTTCAGCAGAGAAAGGACGGAACAGACGAACCTTAACGATACCGACCTTCTCACCCTTCTTGTTCAGGTAGTCGATAACTTCCTCAGCAACGTCGCAGATAGAACCCATTGCAACGATAACACGCTCTGCATCAGGAGCGCCGTAGTAATTGAAGAGCTTGTAATCAGTACCGAGCTTTTCATTTACCTTGCCCATGTACTCCTCAACGATTCCGGGAACAGCGTTGTAGTAGGAGTTGCAAGCCTCACGGTGCTGGAAGAAGATATCTCCGTTCTCGTGAGAACCACGCATAGTCGGATTCTCAGGATTAAGAGCACGTGCACGGAATGCCTTGACAGCATCCATATCGCACATTTCCTTCAGATCCTCGTAATCCCATGTCTCGATCTTCTGGATCTCGTGAGATGTACGGAAACCATCGAAGAAGTTGATGAAAGGAACGCGGCTCTTGATAGAAGCGAGATGAGCAACAGCAGCAAGATCCATTACTTCCTGGGGGTTAGTCTCAGCGAGCATTGCGAAACCTGTCTGGCGGCAAGCGTAAACGTCGGAGTGGTCACCGAAAATGTTCAGTGCGTGAGAAGCAACGCAGCGTGCAGAAACGTGGAATACGCATGGGAGCAGCTCACCGGCGATCTTGTACATATTAGGGATCATAAGGAGAAGTCCCTGAGAAGCAGTATAAGTTGTGGTCAGAGCGCCAGCGTTCAGAGAACCGTGAACAGCACCTGCTGCACCAGCCTCAGACTGCATCTCCTCGACCTTAACGGTCGTGCCGAAAATATTCTTGACACCCTGAGCGGACCACTGATCAACATAGTCTGCCATCGGGCTGGAAGGTGTGATCGGATAAATACCGGCAACTTCCGTGAAGGCGTATGAAACATATGCGGCGGCGTTATTACCGTCCATTGTTTTCATTTTTCTTTTGATAGCCATAGGAATATACCTCCTGAAAAAAGATTTAAGGGGTTATAGAATGGTTGTTTGTTAAAGAGTTAACCATGTATAACTACTTCTGATATTATAACACAAAACAGAAGGTTTGTAAACACCTTTTTAAAATAAATAATGTGGATTTATATATAGAAATAAACATTATTTTTTTGGAAATTTTGCTATAAAGTTTTATTTTAACAGGGACTACCTGACAAAAGAATTACCTAAATAACAAGTGCTTAATATTGTCTGCGAGTATATGTACAGATTGTGATATTACGGTTCGTATAAATTGGGCAAAGTGACGGAAATTTGATATGAGGAGAAAAAAATTCGGGTTTTCACTTGACTGAATCCCTGAAATCATGTATAATAACTGTAGTGTTAAATAATCTTTAATTATTAACACTCGTTTTGTTGTCTCCTTTCTTTTGTTCTACACATATTTATTTTCATTTATCTGTGTAAAAGCAGGGCATATGCCCTGCTTATTTTTTTGCCCTGAGTGCTTTATACTATTAATAATAAGCAGTATATGATGCCGTAGAGCACGGATGCTGCACAGCCGTAGAGTATGACAGGGCCGGCGATAGTGAATATCTTTGTGCCAACACCGAGGATGAAACCCTCTGAGCGTGCCTCAATGGCGGCAGAGCTTACCGCATTGGAGAAACCGGTTATCGGGACGAGCGTGCCTGCACCGGCGTGCTTGGCAAGTCTTCCGTAGATCCCGGGGCCGGTGAGGAGGGAGCTTAGGGCGACCAGTATCACCGAAGTCCAGAGCGCAGCCGTGTCGTGAGAGAGCCCGGAGCGTTCTATAGCTGACAGGATGAGCTGTCCGGCCACACATATAAGTCCGCCGGTGGTATAGGCTGCGGCTGTGTTGACAAGGACGTTTGATTTAGGCGAAGCACGGCGTGTCATTGCGCCGTATGATTCGGGGGTGATGTTCATAGCAAGGACTCCTTTCGATACTATTATTTACATGAAAGTGATAAAAAATTCTTTTTAGTTAGAAAAATATTGATTTAAATTGCTGTTTGTGATATAATTATATAAGCTTATATGAAATCAAGGGGAGAAAAATATGTGGTTATCAATCAAACAAAAAATTCAGAAATGTCATAGTTGGATAAAAATTTTTTTAAGTGATAGTAAAAAATTATATAGCCTTGATGCTGGTTTATTTTTAACCGGTATAATCCTTGCTTTAATTAGTTTTCCTGATGAAAATACTACAAGAGGAACAATTAGTTGTTTTATGATATATTTTTCGTATGCTTTATTTCCGTTTATGACAAGAGAAAGCAAAGAAAAAGTAATGAGTACTATTGCTAAACATTTTGCGATGACTCTATTATCTTTGCTTGCTTTAGGTACAGCATCAGAATTCTATTTGAATAAATGGGGCGGCAGTTCCATTATATATGAATTACTTGCGGCGCTTTTTTTGATATTCGGTTTATCGTATACAGCTTATGTATTAATCGGTGTAGGAAAAGTTTTCGTTTATATAGTTTCAAAATTAAGATCCTTATTATTTTCAAATTCTACGGAGGAAAAATATTCAACTGCTAAAAAGATTATCGGTGGAATATCAGCACTTATAGTTGCTTTAACAGGAATAGCATCAAGTGCTGCGGCACTGATTGTTGCTATGAATAAGTTTATAAAATAATTTTTTTGGAAAAGCATGGAATTGATTAGATCCCATGCTTTTTTGTGATTCGGTATGCAGTGGATATGACCGGTTAATATACACAGTAAAGAGTTAAGACGGTCATTGACTTTTCAAGCCTTATAGTATATAATATGTATATATTATCTACAGAGAGGTGAAAGCTATTGAAAAAATACTCAGGCCAGATAATATTCAATCTGATGGCGGCTGCTTCGGGACTTTTGATCTTCGGAGCAACTAATATACTAAGCAACACCCCATTGGCTATAGTGGCAGTCATAGTTCTCATGGCTATCCTGTGCTACGGAAATTATTTCTTCGTAAAGCTTGCGGGCTCAGGGCGCAAGGCCTTTCAGCCTGATTATATAATTAATGAGCAGACCTTTGAATCCCTGGACGATCCGGAGAGCTATATCAAGGTGCTTAAAGACCTGAAGGACTATATCCCGTGCCGTATTGAAGCAGCCAAGATGATAGAGCAGTGGGAGCTCCATAAGAAAAAATCCGCAACTCTTACAGCAATAAGCTACAGCGGCGGAGTGTATGAAGTAGTGGATCAGGACGTTGAATCTGTCATGCTGAGCAACATGGAGCTGTTTATCAAGCGTACAGCGATAATGCAGTCTTCCACAGGCGATGAGATAGGTATGCATAAGAATTATCTCCGTGAGCTCCTTGCACGCAATGATAAGATCCTGAATGACTACACCAATCTCCTTATCGAAGCCTCACAGCTTACAGGCGAGGATTCGGGCAAGGCTGAGGTACAGTCTCTTGATATACTTATAAATTCAATAAAAGAATACAGGAAAGAAATTGAAAGCGGTGATATGGAATGAATAAAACAAAAACTCCCATACTGATCGCAGTTGTCGGCGTTATAGCTACTATGATAATGATAATCGCTATTGCCGGCGGTGCAAAGAACAAGAATAAGGACAGCAGTAAAGGAAGCGATATCCAGCCGGCATCCCTTTCAGCAGAGGATGCGGAGGAAAGACTTGCCGAGCTTCTTGACAATGTAATTGTAAGAGATTCAACTCCCTCCAAGGGCACTGTAGATTATTCTGATAATTCGGCAGCAAATCTTCCGAATATTGAGGTAAAATATCCGCTTACAGTCGTTGGCTCAGGCGATGTTGACATAGAGATATTCTCTACATCGGAAAAAGCCGGAAAAGCCAATAACGGATGGCTGAATGAGACTGCAAATGAATTCAATGATAAAAAAGTCAAGCTCTCAAACGGCCAGACAGCTTCCGTAAGCGTAAGAAGCATACCTTCGGGTGCTGCTTCGGACTATATCTGCAATAATGTCTATGTTCCGCAGGCTTATACTCCGTCAAATGAACTCTTTGGCGCACTTGCAATGCAGAACGGCGCAAAGCTTAAGCTTGCTCAGCCGGAGCTCGTTTCCAATACAGCAGGTATCGCAATATCCAAAACCTCTGTATCACTGATCGAGAGCGAATACGGTGAAGTGAATTTTGAGAATATCGTTTCCGCAGTTGTTGACGGAAAGATACAGATGGGCTATACATACCCGTATACTTCGGCTACAGGTCTGAACTTCCTCGTTAACTCGCTCCAGTATTTCGACAGCAGCGATATGCTCAGCGCAGGCGCTATCGGAAAGTTCCAGCAGCTCCAGAAAAGTATACCCTTCGTATGCTATACTACCGATCAGATGGTAAACGCTATGCAGAGCGGTACTCTCCAGGCAGGTGTTACTGAATATCAGGCCTATGTGAACAGCGCTGTTCTGAAGTCCTCTTATGATTTTGTACCCTTTGGATATAAGCACAGCAATCCGCTTTATATGGTAGGCGACCTCAGCTCATCAGAGCAGGAGGCACTGGATCAGTTCCTTGAATATGCAATGAGCGATGCCTGTCAGGATAAGGCCAAGTCATATGGCTTTGATCCGGATAAGAATTACCAGTACAACACAAAGAATATAAGCGGTGCGGATATAATCAATGCACAGCACCTCTGGAAACAGGAAAAGGATTCGGGAACACCGACTATCGCACTCTTTATCGCCGATGTTTCCGGAAGCATGAGCGGCGATCCGCTGAACCGTCTGAAACAGTCTCTTGTTGAGGCTTCAAAGAATATCAAGAGCGATAACTATGTCGGACTTCTTTCTTACAGCGATGACGTTACTGTAAATCTTCCCATCGCTCAGTATGACCTTGAACAGCGTTCGTATTTTGCAGGCGCAGTTGATGATCTCAGAGCAAACGGAAGTACAGCTACTTATGACGCTTTGCTCGTGGGCATTGATCTGCTCAATAAGAAAAAAGCAGAGGTGCCAAATGCCAAGACAATGATATTTGTCCTCAGCGACGGTATGTGTAACACAGGAGCTGAATACGACGATGCTGCTGTCCTTGTTGAGCACTACGGCATCCCGATCTATACTATCGGATATAACGAGCAGATAGATTCTCTCAAGTCCCTTTCTTCAATCAACGAAGCTGTTTATATCGATGCCGATAACGACGACGTAGTATACGAGCTCTCCGCCCTCTTCAACGCACAAATGTAAAACAGTCGCACCGGAGCATGATGCCTGTATAATCGTATATGTTAGTTACTCGGGGAAAACCTTTCTGAGGAAAGGTTCTTCCCCGAACCCCTTTCCAAAGACTTTTAATCTTAATTTTCCCCCAGATAGGACGCATAGAAATAAAAAAGCCCATGCTATTAAGCATGGGTTGCGTCCTATCTGGGGGAAAATTTAAAACTGAAAGTTTTAGGAAGGGAGTTTGAGGGTGACTCCCCGCAGTGCGGGGAGATGTCACATCGTGACAGAGGGGACCGCCTCCGTCAGAGAAACCCTTTTTCAAAAGGGTTTCCCTCAATAACAAGCGTATGCAACTATACAGGCATCATGCCCGGTGTGACTATTTTACATTGTTACTACGAAGCAGATGCTGCTGCCCTCATTGTTTTCGACGTGTACCTTGAACTTATGCTTATCGATGATAGATTTTGCGATAGCAAGTCCGAGGCCGTAGCCTCCGGTAGCACGGTTTCTGGATTCGTCGCTGCGGAAGAATCTCTCGAAGATCTTATCCTTGTCTTCCTCCTTGATGCCCTGGCCGGTATTGAATACGGAGAACACCTTCTTATCGCCCAGTCTTTCCAGAGTGACTTTGACGGTGCCGCCGTCCTTGGAGTATTTCAGGGCGTTGTCGATGAATATTGCGGCCATCTGCTTGATATGCTTTTCGCTGCCGCTTATAGAAATGCCTTCCTCGACCTGGACTACGAAATTCTTATTTGTCTCGAATGCCTGACACTCAAACGGCAGGGCAGTATTGACTATAGCTTTGCTGAGGTCGAATTCGGTGACAATGAAGTCAGTGGAGGTGTTGTTCTCCAGTCTGGTGAGGTGGAGCAGGTCGTTTACGAGGATATTCATTCTTTCGGTCTGCGATTTTATGTAGGTGAGCCACTTGTTCTCGCCTATCTCTCCGGCAAGAACATCAGCGTTTGCGGAGATAACTGTTACAGGGGTTTTCAGCTCATGGCTTGCGTCTGATACGAACTGCTTCTGCTTTTCAAAGGCTATCTTCAGCGGCTTTATGATCTGGCGGCTGAGGAAGAAGGCAGCTGCGGAGAGAGCAAGGAATGAAATGATACCTATAGCGATAGTAGTGCGGTAGAGCTTATTGAGCATATTCAGCTCGGCGGTCTTGTCTGTGAACACAAGGAGAGTGCCGTTGTCCTTGTCTTGACAGTAGAACTGGAAGTTGTTGAGTGTACCAGTATCCGAGCCGGAGTCGAGGATCTTGGTGATATACTTCTGAGCAGTATCCTCGCTCAGTTCATCGTTATTGCGTGAAGCGAGGAAATTACCGGATGTATCGGCCATGACTATGAAGAAGTCGATTGAGCCGAGGTTTTTCGGAACCTGTTCAGCGCCGGCACGTTTTTTGCTGCCCTGCTTTATGCTGCTGTCTGCCTTATCCGACTTGATCGTATTTCCGAGGGGACGAATGCCTTCATTGTTTTCGGAATCATTCTCTTCATTCTTTACGATGCCGCCGCTGTGATCGTCATCATCATCGTCATCGTTGTCGTCATAAGGCTCGTATTTATCATCGTCATCTTTGCCGCATTCCGGTCTGGGAGTCTGGTAATACGGCCAGCCCCACTGATTATTGTTCTGCTGCTGACCGCCGCCGTTACCTCCCCAGTTGTTCCAGTTGGGATCGTATTGCTGTCCCCAGCCCCACCATCCCCACCACCACATATTGGGATCGCCTGGCCACTGGGGATACTGCTGGTTCGGATCGTAGTAATATTGATTCTGGTCGTTTTGATTTCCGCCGTGATCGTCCTTTTTGCCATCGTCTTTTTTCTCAGGAGCCTTGTCCTTGTTAGGAGTTGTTGACGGATTGGTCGGCGGATTAGTTGGAGCAGGCTGAGTTACAGCAGGTGGAGCTGTTGCTGCGGGCTGTTCCTGAGCAGGGGGCTCTGTAGGGTCGTCTTCATATGGCTCATCATATTCCTGCTGGTAATCCTCTTCCGGCTCATCGGTATCTGGTTCTGTTATTTCAGTAACAGTGGTATTTTCTGCTGTTGTAGTGATTGTTGTAGTTACCTCTGTAGTAACGGCAGAAGTGGTCTCTTCCTCCCTGTCTGATGCACCGGCTGCGGTGGTATCGCTGCCGGGTTCCTTATCCGGTTTGGAAGGGGGGGCGATGCCTTCTGCACGGTCGTCAGGCTCGGATTTATCCGGCGGCAGGTAGTTGAAGTCAGAAATGGCGTCATCGTATTCTACTCCTGCTGCTATCTGCTTGAGGACAGTTCTTGACTGACGCTCCATGACCATTTTCATTATGATATTTACTGAGCCGAGAACTGCTATGAACAGAGCAAGAAGAACTGCGGTGATAATGCCGAACAGTTTCATCTGGGCTTTTCTGAACATTGAACCGGCACCTCCTTATTCGAGAGAATAGCCTATACCACGGGCTGTTTTTATCTGTACGGGAGCTGATATGACGGAGAGCTTCTTTCTGAGGAAGGATATGTATACTTCTATGTTGTTGTATTCCACATCGCTCTCGTATCCCCAGATCTTTTCGATTATGCGTTCCTTTGGAAGTATCTGGTGGGGGTTGGAGATGAGCAACTCCATTATCTGGTACTCCTTGAGACTGAGCTTGACATCATTACCGTTCCATATCACGGAGCAGGTGCTCTTGTTGAGCTCAAGTCCGTTGTAATCAAGACGGTTTTCATCGATTATCTCGCCCTTGCGCCTTGTAAGGGCACGTATCCTCGCCAGCAGCTCGCCTGTGACGAAGGGCTTTGTCAGGTAGTCATCGGCTCCGATATCCAGGCCGTTGATCTTATCCTCCACCTCGCTCTTGGCTGTGAGAAGAAGCACAGGGGTGGAGATCTTTTCCTTCCTGAGCTTTCTAAGCACCTCAAAGCCGTTTATCCCGGGCAGCATCACATCAAGAATGATACAGTCGTAGACACCGCTCATTGCGTTGTCCAGGCCGTCAGTGCCGTTGTAGGATGTATCAACGGTATACATATTTCTTCTGAGTATCTCGCTGAGAGCGTCAGCAAGCTGGATCTCATCCTCTACAACAAGTATTCTCATAAAGCATCCTTCCTTTTCGACAAGGTGTAATCTGAGCCGGAACCGCCTATGGGACCGACTGCATCAGCCTATAACTTACTATTATATATTATATCACAAATTATTGAAATAAGCTTAAAATCAGCATATAGTTCAATAAATTGATTAAGAAAAAATCAGGCTTGCTTTTTGTGCATTTCAACAGTTTTGTTCTAAACAGCGCAACAAATATTGACTAAGTGCTGAGTTTGTGCTAAAATTAACTGGTACAGAGATTACTAAGTATCATGGCTGTGGTCGGATACTGCCGGGAGGGACAGAGCTTATGCTATCGCCGTTAGAACGCAGGAAGAATAATTTCGGAAGATCACTGCTGCCGTCATTCGGTGCAGAGATGAGAAAATATGAAGAAGTGTATCAGCTATATACCAGCGAAGGCTATACCAGAGAGCTGTGTGAGCTGTATGCAGATACATTCGTAAGAGATGTTAAGAAGCCTGCACCGGAGGACATTATCCAACTGGTCAAGCTTTACGACAGGATACATGAAAATAAGACTGCTGATTTCTATCTTCAGATGCTGGAGGAAAGAAAGCTCAGCGGAGATGATAGGTATAATTACTGCATAGAGATGCTGAAGACACAGAGCAAATTGGGAAGATGGCGTGAAGCTGAGGATTTCAGAACGGCAAACATCAATTTCCTTCAGAATTATTCTCAGAAGAAGCCCTTGCAGCAGCAGGCGGATATGTATATCGCACTTGCACTTGCAGACTGCTCTGCAAAGCATTACAAAGAGGCTTTCAAGCTGATGAAATTCGGATATAAGCCTCAGGGCAAGAATGATACAAAGCTTCTGGAGATAATGATAACAGGAGTGTATCTGCTCACAAAATGCGGCGATGAGGAAGGCACAGAAGCTGCTGTTGAAAGCGCAAAAGCCTGCCTTAAGCTTTTCAGCGAATTCGAGTTCGGCTGGAGCAAGCAGTACTATGAATCATGCATTGAAGATGCTGCTGAGGGAATATTATAAGAAAACGGAGCCGCAAGGCTCCTTTTTTCTGGGCGGGGATGATTTGTGATAGAATAATGAAAAATCACGAAATTATTCAAAATTTCTTCAAGAATCAGCCGGATATATTTCGTTCATTAAAGTAATCAAAGCTGGAAGGGAACGAAAAAAGCTCCGGTTTTTTCACTTGTCGTATTACAGCGTTAAAATTATACTGCAAGTATTAAAGAGGATAAAGCCTGTGTTTCGGGAAAAAATTATAATCTACGTTAAAAGTGACAGGCGATGACTATACGGAAATTAAATAATAATCCTTTAAGGAAACTCTGGTAAAATAAGTATATTTATTCATAAAATAATAACATAAAATAATATACAATCTTAAGCAATAAAGTGCTAAATTCAAGCAATATTGTCAATTGATTCTTAGGTCGTATTGCTTTATAATACAATTGTTGGATGCGGAATACACCGATAAATCGGGGTTCTCGTCCACAGCATAATTACATTCAGATACATTTTTTGTGTCCTGTAAGATCGGCAGATATGATCCGTTTTAGCCAATCCGGTTTAAACTCCGCTGGATTGATCGTACTAATAAATATTATACTGAACTATGCATTACAGCTGTTATTGAACATTAATGCCTATAATATGTTTGATCGCCTAAAACAGCAGATAACGATGCAGAAGTTTCTACAATCGTTCCACGCAGGCAAAAGGATCGTATACGGCACTGCGAAATTTGTGTCAGCCGATATGTGAAGGCGTATAGAGGGTGCGCTTTCACGCCAATTGAATAGCGTCCTTGATCGGCTTTTGAGAGGGTGTCGATGAAGGGCGTTATTTTTCTGCGAGACAGAAAACGGGGTTTATGTGTAATGAAATACTCAAATTTTCTATACCTTTAAAAAGGACGTCCATAGCGGACGTCCTTTTTTCTTGTATTTACTTGCTGCCCTTGAGCTTTCTGAGAGTGTAGCCTTCGTTGACCTTCATTACGCCACGGTCTATCGCAAGAGCGTAATCCGGAACATCACGGGTAACTGTTGTTCCGGCGGCAGTATATACAGCCTTGCCAAGCTTTACCGGTGCTATGAGGTTGGTGTTGCAGCCGATGAAGCAGCTGTCACCGATAACGCAGCGGCTCTTTGAGATACCGTCGTAGTTTACGGTAACTGTTCCACAGCCGATATTGACCTTCTTTCCGACATCGCTGTCGCCGATGTATGCCAGATGAGCGATGGCAGTCTTTTCGCCGATAGTGGAGTTCTTGATCTCCACAAAGTCTCCGATATGTACTCCGGACTTGATATGGCTGTCCGGACGGATATGTACGTAAGGTCCGACTGTAACGTTGCTGTCGATAGTTGAATCATATGCCTGTGAGGCGTTGAATGTGATATTGTCACCGAATGTGCAGTGGTCTGCCAGCGCATTAGGGCCGATAATGCAGTTCTTTCCGATCTTAGTACCCTTTCTGAGAATAGTGTTGGGCTGTATCTGCGTGCCGGCACCGATCTCAACACTGTGCTCGATCACAACGCCGTCTGTGCAGGTGAACTCAACACCGTTTTCAAGGTGCTTTTCGATAACAGCCTTTCTGGCAATATTGTTCAATTCGAGCAGGTCTTTTCTGTCGTTTGCTCCGAGGATGAGCTCCGGATTGGCCGACTTGAATGCGCCTGCCTTCTTGCCTTCACTGAGGGCGATGAATATAGTATCTGTAAGGTAATATTCCTTCTGTACATTGTCGTTGTTCAGCTTTCCGAGAAGGTCGATGAGGTCGGCTGTTCTGAACCAGTAAGCGCCGGAGTTGACCTCCTTGATCTTGAGCTGCTCCTTACTTGCGTCCTTCTGCTCCACGATACCGCTGATACCGGAATCAGTGCGGAGTATACGGCCGTAGCCTGTAGGATCGTCCAGCTCGGAGGTTATCACTGTAGCGGCATTGCCCTGCTGCTTGTGGTATTCAAGAGCCTGGCCGATAGTTTCGGCATCGATGAAGGGAGCATCACCGCAGAGTACAAGAGTGTTGCCGTCGGTGTCCTCCTCCATGAAGGGGATAGCCTGCATTACTGCATGACCTGTTCCGAGGCGCTCTGCCTGAAGAACGGTCTTGTATCTGCCGTTCAGGTACTCGTCGATCATTTCGCCCATGAATCCCTTGACTACGCATATATCGGAAATACCTGCGCTTTCACAGGCTGCGATCACCCATTCCAGCATGGGATCACCCAGTACCTTGAAGAGGGGCTTGGGCATTTCAGCTTTCATGCGCTTGCCTTGTCCGCCTGCTAAGATTATTGCTTTGTTCATTTTCTATTCCTCCTGTGTCTTAGTTTAAATATTCGTCTTTGATTATCTTCCAGCCTTCGTCTTCTGCATATACAGCTTTTGCCGTATCCGGAAACAGCATCCCGGTGTTATCATATCCATCGGCATCTTTCAGAGTTACTGTGAGCTCATATCCTTTGCTTATGCTGCATTTATAGTCCCCCAGATCCATTGAAGAAGCAAAGCTGTTGTAGTAGTCCTCGATCCTCTGTATTTCATCGGAGTCAAGCTCCTTTTCAATGACTACATCGTATTCACTTTCAGATTTATCCGATGATCCGTCAATGTCAATGCCGCTCTGGGCAGCCTCATTGTAAAGGCCGAGCTCCTCTATCTTCTCAACGATAACCTTCGGATAAATAAATGATAAAGCTCCGGTGAGATCACCTTCAAATGTGGAATTGTAGAAGTCTGTAGCGGCCCTCCGGACAGCGGAAACTTCAACATCGCTGAAGAGAGCATTGAGATCTTCAACCGCTTCGGAGCCTCGCTCGTATTCCTCTTCCGGCGACAGAGTGGTTTCCGCTGTATTATCTGTGACCTCAGCCTCCGATGAGGAACTGCTGCTCTTGCTGCCGCAAGAAAATGCAGAACAGGCTAAAAGACTGAGTACAGCAGCATATAGTGCTATTTTTTTCATATTTGAATTTTTCCCCTTTAATAAAATATATCATGCGTGACAAGATAGTGCTTGTCTCTTATATTTTTACATACTTTAACAATAAATTCAATAGTTTTTTTGTAAGTTTATATTTCGTCCAATATTTTTGTATAAAATGCGAAAATATCAACACTTAAATTTTTTCAGATTCTATATGGTAATTCTTTGTAAATTGTGTTATAATAGTAAGTAACTGGAATGAGGATAATTTATCCCCATTCGGTAATGTTTAAAACTGGAGGTATATACCAATGGCAAACAAATATTGCTACCTTTTCTCTGAAGGTAATGCTAACATGAGAGAGCTTCTCGGCGGTAAGGGTGCTAACCTGGCTGAGATGACAAACATCGGTCTCCCTGTTCCTCAGGGCTTCACAATCACAACTGAGGCTTGTACACAGTACTACGAGGACGGCGGTATCTCTGACGAGATCCAGGCTGAGATCAATGAGTACATCACAAAGATGGAAGGAATCACCGGCAAGAAGTTCGGCGACAAGGAGAATCCGCTCCTCGTTTCTGTTCGTTCAGGTGCAAGAGCTTCAATGCCTGGTATGATGGATACAATCCTTAACCTCGGTCTCAACGAGACTGTTGTTAACACAATCGCTGAAAAGTCCAACAATCCAAGATGGGCTTGGGACTGCTACAGAAGATTCATCCAGATGTATTCTGACGTAGTTATGGAAGTTGGTAAGAAGTACTTTGAAGAGCTTATCGACGAGATGAAGGCTAAGAAGGGCGTTACTCAGGACGTAGAGCTTACAGCTGAGGACCTCAAGGAGCTGGCTGGCCAGTTCAAGGCTGAGTACAAGAGCAAGATCGGCGTTGACTTCCCTGACGATCCTAAGGAGCAGCTCATGGGTGCTATCAAGGCTGTATTCCGTTCATGGGACAACCCGAGAGCTAACGTATACAGAAGAGATAACGATATCCCGTTCTCATGGGGTACTGCTGTAAACGTACAGTCAATGGCATTCGGTAACATGGGTGACGACTGCGGTACAGGTGTTGCATTTACTCGTGATCCTGCTACAGGTGAGAAGAAGCTCATGGGTGAGTTCCTCACAAACGCACAGGGCGAAGACGTTGTTGCCGGCGTTCGTACTCCTATGCCTATCCAGCAGATGGCTGAGACATTCCCTGAGGCTTTCGCTCAGTTCAAGGAAGTATGCCAGACTCTCGAAAATCACTATCACGATATGCAGGATATGGAGTTCACTGTTGAGAACAAGAAGCTCTATATGCTCCAGACAAGAAACGGTAAGAGAACTGCACAGGCTGCTCTCAAGATCGCTTGTGACCTCGTTGATGAGGGCATGAAGACAGAGCAGGAAGCTGTTGCAATGATCGATCCAAGAAACCTCGATACACTTCTCCACCCACAGTTCGATACAAAGGCTCTCAAGGCTGCTACTCCTATCGGCAAGGGACTCGGTGCTTCACCCGGAGCTGCTTGCGGTAAGGTTGTATTCACAGCTGACGACGCTGTAGCATGGGCTGAAAAAGGTGAGAAGGTAGTTCTCGTTCGTCTTGAGACATCTCCTGAGGATATCACAGGTATGAAGGCTGCTCAGGGTATCCTGACAGTTCGTGGCGGTATGACTTCACACGCTGCCGTTGTTGCTCGTGGTATGGGTGAGTGCTGCGTTTCAGGATGCGGCGATATCAAGATGGATGAAGCTAACAAGAAGTTCGAGCTCGGCGGAAAGACTTTCGTTGAGGGCGACTACATCTCGATCGACGGTACAACAGGTAACATCTACGAGGGTATCATCGCTACAGTTGACGCTCAGATCGCTGGTGAGTTCGGAAGAATCATGGCTTGGGCTGATAAGTACAGAACACTTAAGGTTAGAACAAACGCTGATACTCCTGCTGACGCTAAGAAGGCAAGAGAGCTCGGCGCTGAGGGTATCGGTCTCTGCCGTACAGAGCATATGTTCTTCGAGGCTGACAGAATCGCTGCTTTCCGTGAGATGATCTGCTCTGACACAGTTGAAGGCAGAGAGGCTGCTCTCGCTAAGATCGAGCCAATGCAGCAGAGCGACTTCGAGGCTCTCTATGAGGCACTCGAGGGTAACCCGGTAACTATCCGTTTCCTGGATCCTCCTCTCCACGAATTCGTTCCTACAGAAGAGGCTGATATTGAGCTTCTTGCTAAGTCACAGGGTAAGACTGTTGCTGATATCAAGAACATCATTGCTTCTCTCCACGAGTTCAACCCAATGATGGGTCACAGAGGATGCCGTCTTGCTGTAACATATCCTGAGATCGCTGCTATGCAGACAAAGGCTGTTATCAAGGCTGCTATCAACGTTAAGAAGAACCACCCAGACTGGAACGTTAAGCCAGAGATCATGATCCCGCTCGTAGGCGACGTTAAGGAGCTCAAGTTCGTTAAGAAGGTTGTTGTTGAGACTGCTGACGCTGTTATCGCTGAGGCTGGCGCTAACCTCGAGTACGAAGTTGGTACAATGATCGAGATCCCAAGAGCTGCTCTTACAGCTGATGAGATCGCTAAGAACGCTGACTTCTTCTGCTTCGGTACTAACGACCTTACACAGATGACTTACGGTTTCTCTCGTGACGACGCTGGTAAGTTCCTCGGTGCTTACTATGACAAGAAGATCTTCGAGAACGATCCTTTCGCTAAGCTCGATCAGACTGGTGTTGGTAAGCTCATGGAAATGGCTATCAAGCTCGGTAAGCCTCAGAATGCTAAGCTCCACTGCGGTATCTGCGGTGAGCACGGCGGTGATCCTACATCTGTTGAGTTCTGCCACAAGATCGGCCTTGACTATGTTTCTTGCTCACCTTTCCGTGTTCCGATCGCTCGTCTTGCTGCTGCTCAGGCTGCTATCGCAGATAAGAAGTAAATACAACTCGTTAGAGTTAATGTGCAAATTCAAGATAACATTGGACGAAGCAAAGGCTTTCAGAGCCGCGAACAGACAGACGATAAAGTCCAAAATATGGGAAGATATCAATGTTGAAGTTCGCATCTGCGGATAACTGATGTTAATAACAGTCCCCCTGAATCATTTCGGTTCAGGGGGATTTTTTATGTCTGGAATTGGTTGGATCACTGGTCTGGCAGCAGTATAGGTGTAATCAGTACAGAGAAATGTAACCTGTACATCAACAAAAAGCTCTTACAGTTTCGGCTGTGAGAGCTTTTTTGTTATAGTATTTCTTCTCCGCTGTGCAAAGCAATGAGCTTATCTCCCATTATATCTTTCATCATCTCGAATGCAGGAATGCCCGTACAATGTCCGCTGTAAAATACGGTATCAAGCTGTGAAAGTTCCTGCGCCGTCTGAATGATAACAGCTTTTTCTTCCTCGGTATGCTCGCCCTCACGTTTCATCATGTGGAATCCTGTGATAACATAGTCGGGATAGCTGTTAAAAAGTTCCTTATATCTGTCAAGGATATTGAGTATGCCGTTATGAGCGCAGCCGGACAGCAGTCAGCGCTTGCCGTTCTGCTTTATGACAAGGCACTGCTCATGACAGAAATCGTCACAGACCTTTTCGCCGTTTTTTATGCAGGACAGTTTTTTGTTCCCCTGTGGATAGCACCGTCTGCCTGTAATACCGCTGAACAGGAACAGCTCATCGTCAAGCTGCATATCGCCGTTTATCAGCCGGACATTCGGCAACTTGAGTATATCAGTATCAATGCCGATATAGCGTTCACCATTGTAATGCGACTCGGCGGCTGACCTCTGCATAATTAGCTGTGCGGTACGGTTCAGCTTTGAAAAAGGCAGTATCCCTCCCGAATGGTCGTAGTGACCGTGACTCAGTATCACAGTATCGACAGCAGACAGATCTATACTGAGAGCTTCTGCATTCTTCACAACAGCGTCAGTCTGTCCTGTATCGAGCAGGAGCTTATGATTATCAGTCTCGATGTAAAGGGATAGGCCGTGTTCTGCGATACAGTCTTCATGTCCGCAGGTATTCTCTACAAGGGTTACAATTCTCATCAGTGATTACCGCAGCTATGGCTGCCGCAGCCATGATCTCCGCAGGAATTACCTTCGCCGTGTTCGTGATCGTGATGATTGCAGGTAGGGTTCTCGTTCTGTTCAAGAGTCTGTGCAAGAAAAGCAGCAACTGCCTCATCTGCACTTCCTATGTTTCCGCCGTAAAGAGCAATGCCAGCCTCCTGCATAGCCATCTGTGCGCCTCCGCCGATACCTCCGCAGATAAGAACGTCAGCCTGAGCGTTTTTCAGGAATCCTGCAAGCGCACCATGTCCTGCGCCCATTGTTCCAACTACCTGCTCGTTGATTATCTTTCCGTCAGCAACATCATAGAGCTTGAACTGCTCTGTTCTGCCGAAATGCTGAAAGATCTGTCCGTTTTCATAAGTTACTGCAATTCTCATAATTGTGCTTCCTTTCTGAGTTATCTCCTCTGAGATAGTGTTATCAAGAGTATAATTTCCGCCTGAAATGATGATGCGTCTGCCCTCGACCAAAGCCTGAGCAAGTTTTTTTCTTGCGGTATCATAGATAGCCGTGACAGTTGTCCTCGCCACATTCATCTCCTGAGCGCACTGTTCCTGAGTTTTAGACTGATAATCTATCAGACGTATCGTTTCAAACTCGTCAAGCGACATAACGACTGTATCGTTTGCTGTATCCTGATCGGGTGCAAAGCTCCAGTAATCGGGATAACAGCATATGCGTCGTGATTTCTGAGGTCTTGGCATAATAGCATCTCCTTTCTGACTTATGTCGATTATAACATATTTCTCGACTTATGTCAAGTATATTCTTGGCATTTTCGGATATTGACGGATATTGCATCATTTGGTATAATTTTTCTGTAGGAGTGATATTGTGAATAAGAATCTTGATTTGTTCCTGACCTTTATGAAGATCGGGGCTTTTACCTTTGGCGGCGGTTATGCGATGATACCGCTGATACAGAAGGAAGTTTGCGAAAACAAAAAATGGCTGAATGAAAAGGACATCACCGATATTGTTGCAATTTCAGAGTCAACACCAGGGCCTATCGCTATCAATGCCGCAACCTTTGTAGGATATAAGACATCGGGCTTTCTTGGGGCGTGTATGGCTACTATCGGAGTTGTCCTGCCATCTTTCCTTATTATTTCGCTTATCTCTATGATATTGACGCAGTTTCAGAGCATCAAAGCCGTCCACTATGCTTTTATGGGTATCCGTGCAGCCGTACTTGCACTGATACTGAAGGCACTGTGGATGATGTTCAAATCGGTGAAGAAGAAAAAGAAGCCATTTTCCTATGTGATCATGGGACTTTCTCTTGTTCTGACTGCTTTTCTGAAAATTGATGCTGTCTTTGTCATCATCGGCTGCGGCTTGTTTGGTTTGATTTGGTCGCTTTTGAGCAGAAAGGAGCAAAGCAATGGTACTGATTAAACTGTTTCTTGCCTTTCTGAAAATAGGTGCGTTCACATTCGGCGGCGGATATGCAATGATCGCTATGATACAGGCGGAAGCAGAACGTCAGGGCTGGCTGACACAAGAGGAACTTGTCGATTTTGTGGCTTTGAGTGAAAGCACACCCGGACCGCTTGCAGTGAATATGGCTACATTTGTAGGGATGAGAACTTGTGGTGTGCTCGGAGCAATCATCGCAACACTTGGTATTGTTCTGCCGTCATTTATCATTATACTCATCATTGCAAAGTTTTTTGAGAAGTATAAGAAAAGCAAGGCTGTCGGCGGTATTATGTCTGGATTGAAGCCTGCCGTAGTCGGAATGATCGGAGCCGCATTTATAACTGTCGCGAGAACTGTGTTTTTTCCTTCAGGTGTCAGCGTATCGCTTTTTTCTTCAGCGAGCTTTTGGGTATTTCTCGGATTATTCGCCGTTACAGCCGCGCTTGCGTTCAAAAAGGTTCACCCGATAAAAATAATCCTGCTGTCTGCCGTTATCGGCATAGTGGCAGGATATGGACTTGGATAATAAAAAAGGAGATTGATTATGACAAAAGTACAGCTTGTTCCGCTTGAAATGTCCGACAGAGAGCAGTTTATAAAGGACAATCAGGAAGCATTCAATTACGGTGCTCTTGAAGAATTTGGTCAGCGGGATGATCATTTTGAAGAGGACGGCGAGATCATCTCCCATGAGACGATTTCCCGTTCGATCGACGAGGGTATAGCTTTCAGGATCATGCAGGACAATAAACCTGTCGGCGGTGTTGTGATCAGAACAGAATACGATCACGGCGATCTGGAACTGCTGTTTGTTTCGCCTGCCGTTCACAGCAAAGGCATAGGATACGCAACGTGGTGTGAGATCGAAGCTATGCATCCGGAGGTCACAGTCTGGGAAACTGTTACGCCTTATTTTGAAAAGCGCAATATCCATTTCTATGTGAACCGCTGCGGCTTCCATATCGTCGAGTATTTCAATGAGCATCATTGTGCGCCGGATGATAAAGACGGCGAATTATTTGAAATGTTCCGATTTGAGAAAATACTGCCTTCCACACCGGAATCTGTACAAGAGCAGATAAAACGTATAGCCCATTATGAAAAAATAATGCAGGAGACAGAAAACGGTTCTCCTGAACTTTTGAAAGCTTTATCCGACTATTATAGCAGCTCTGCGTGGAAACGAGACTATGCAGCCGATGAAGCCGGACTGCTCCCGAAAGACATGAAACACGGCGTTCTCTCAGAGGACGGTATCTATAATCTGTTAGAAGAATAGTCTTATCATTAATATTAAGGAGAAGCTCTCAACAACAAGACTTCTCTTTTGCTTAGAAAGTATTAGAAAAATTTTCAGTTACACATTGACAAATCCCAATGTGTATGATATAATATAGAAAATCTTCAATATGAGGTGAGAACGTGGAGTTATCAAACAAGCAGATCACGGTAATATTCAAAGCCCTGTGTGATGAAAACAGAGTTCAGATATTCAGAATCCTGCAAAACGGCGAACTATGCGCCTGTCATCTCCTTGAGGAGCTTCACCTGAGTCAACCGACACTCTCTCACCATATGAAGGTGCTCTGCGACAGCGGACTTGTGGTCGGCAGAAAAGAGGGCAAGTGGATGCAC
>Ga0116145_1000297_pt1 | contig 62673 bp, 54 predicted proteins | sample AD_JPNHG1_MetaG_FD_89747 | JGI IMG/M metagenome (GOLD analysis project Ga0116145, IMG submission 89747) | Active sludge microbial communities of municipal wastewater-treating anaerobic digesters from Japan - AD_JPNHG1_MetaG | ecosystem: Engineered > Bioreactor > Anaerobic > Digestate | place... | reverse complement strand
TGTTTCAATGGAAAAAGAGATGCCATCAATTGTTGAAAAAGACAAACTTTTTCTCGTAAAGGATGGAAAAGCATGTGCAAAGATAGTAGTCCCAGAAAATCCAACAGAAAAAGAAATCAGAGCAAGCCAGATAATACAGGAATACATATACCAAATGACAAAGGCAGGTTTACCAATAGTAAAATATAGTCCTGAATTAAAAGGAACCTTGATTTCAATAGGAAGTACAGATTTAACACAGGATACCCTAAAAATAAGACAGGCAAATTATCCAGAAAAAGAAAAAGCGGTTGTAAGGAGAAATGGTGCTATTGTTTATGTAGCAGGTAATGATGCAGGTGCGTACAGTGGGACAGTTCGAGCAGCATACTTATTGTTAGAACAATTAGGATGTGGATTTTATGCACCTGCAAAACACTGGATGGTTATTCCAAAGGTAAAAAATGTATCAATTGGAAATCTTGATATTTCATTAATTCCTGCGTTCAGTCATAGAAATATAGGGTGGCCATGGGAGAGAAAAAATTTTGATGGGGAAGCATGGGGACTTGGAGGAGTTCCTAGACACTACACTCACATTTATTACTCATTAATTCCTCCAAAGACATATTTTAAGGATCATCCTGAGTATTTTGCTCTTGTCAATGGTAAACGACAGGAAAAAAATGCTCAGATATGTTTTTCAAATCCTGAAGTACAGAGAATAATAATTGAAAAAGCAAAACAACACTTTGATAAAGATCCATCACAGGTTATGTTCAGTTTATCAGCAAATGATTGTGGAGGATTTTGTGAGTGCGATGAATGTAAGAAACTTGGTAAAAATCCATCAGAACAAAGTTTATCTTTTGCCAACATCATAGCAAAAGAACTTCATAAGACACATCCTGATAAAAATGTGATATTTTATGCATACTGGTTTACAGCAAAAGCACCAGAAAATATAAAGGCAGAACCAGGTGTCTTTACTATGGTTATAAATAATACCTGTAAAGCCCATTCATTAAGAGATAATAATTGTCCAGGAAAGGCAAACTGGATAAAAAATTTCCTTAAATGGAAGGATACAGGCGCAGGGCTTGCGATATATGAATGGTATATTCCTGGATGTAATGTAAAAGAATGGGGAGACACTCCTTTTTTGCCAGGAGAATCAGCCCTTATAGACCTTCGTTTATGGAAATCATATGGGGTAGAGTGGGTGCATTATGAAAGCTGGCATGGAGAAAAAGAGGAAAACTATCCGATAAGATGGCCAATGTACTACACAATAGCAAAAGGAATGGAAAATCCTTATGTTACATATAAGTCATTGGTGCAGGAGGCGTGTAAAAAACTTTTTGGTCCAGCCAGTCAACCGATGACAGCGTTTTATCTTGAGTTATCAGATATTTTGAATAGATGCCCTGTACATAGCGTAAACTGGACACCGCCAAAAATACAGGATGTATACACAAAAAAAGATATGGAAAAATTAAGGAAAATTCTTTCTGAAGCAATGAAGGATGCATCATCAGCAGAGGATGAGGTTGTCTGGAGGGTAAACGATGTATTGAGGTGCTGGGTTAGGTTTGAACAAATATATAAAGATTTACCCTTGAAGAAAAATTTTGAGGTGCAGTATCCAAAGTTTCAAATAAAACATCCTGATGGAATATTTTACACAGGGCTTGAAGAGGTTGATGATGCACTTTTAAGGGATCTACTGGGAATACCGCCTGATACAAAGATATATGTTATTGAGAAAGGAAAGAAAAGGTTGCTCGAAAAAACTGAAAAAATAAAACTCCAACAAAAAGAAGCCCTGCAAATTTCCTATTAATGATTTAATGAGAAAGAAAAAAGGATTTTTGGTGTAGAAGATCAGGGTGGGCTTGCGATAAGGTCTCTTAATTTCATAAGATTTTCTGTAATTACATCTCTGAAGATTTCTCCCACAGGTTTTTCTTTGATTGGTTTCATCTTTAATATAAGTCCGAGAATCATAAGATAAAGAACAGCAAGTGATAGAAAAAATATCTGGTATATTCCGTAGGATCCAATATGAAAGTTCTTATGGGCTTCAATAAAAGGACCGGTTATTGGTGGTACAATAAGTGCTGGCAGTTGCCCACCAAAAACCGATAGATATGAAAAAAAACCAACCCTGTTTTTCTCAGGAGCAATCATCAATCTTCTTGTGGTGTCCCCCATAAGTTGTCCGCCTCCAGCAATCCCGCCAACAAGAGAAGTAAAAATCAGTGCTCGTTTAATTCCTTCTGCTGGAAAAAGATGAATATGAGCCATCAGTAGATAATAAATAGATGCAAGAATAAAAGAGAAGAAAAGTACAAACCTGCTACCTCTGAAATCATTTACCTTTCCCCATATAAAAGCAAGACCACCCATACCGAGAACAGAAATTGAGTTAACAAAAATACAAAAGGATGCCGGAAGATTTAGAACCATTTTGTAAAAAGGCACAATAAAAGGAGCCACTGTATATGCGGCAAGATTCCAGAGAAAATAAAACCAAAAATAAATATTTCTTTCTCTATCCGAAAAAATATCCCTGAAAACCGAAAAAAAATTAACCTTTTCCTGTTCTTCAAATTCCGGAGACGGCATTGGGACCTTCGAAAGAGCAACTGGCCATATTAAAGCAAATATGCTTACCACAAGCATAACATTAAAAAAATCCATATATGTTGGATCAATTCCAAGCATATACGACGATAATCGCAAAAATCCAAATCCAACGATTGTTGAAGTAAATCTAAGTGTTCCAAAAAATCTTCCTCGCTCATCCTCAGGAACCCATAAGTGAACAACCGGAAACCATGCGAGGGATGATATCTGTGTTCCTGTCCAGAATAAAAAAACAAAGGTGGCATAATACAGAATACTCGCTCTATATCCCATTCTTTCTGATATCAGAAAAAGTGGCAAAAGTAAGAATGCGAGAATAATAAGGACATATGAAACAGGTCTCATAATTCTTGTGTAGTTTCTACCAACCCAGGGTACAAGCAAAAAAGACCCTATACCTACAATGAAAGGAATCACAGACAAAAATCCGAGAAGTCCCTCTTTTACGCCTATTTTCAGGAGAAAAAGTGTAAGTACACCATTAAAAGCAACTGTATAATAGGTATTTCCTGAAACCTGACTGATAAAATATATGTTTTTTTCTCGTGTAGAAAGCATATTAGTAATTGATGATTTCTATTATTGTTAAATTAAAAATTTTCCAAACTGATACACAGTTAATAATTTACGACAAAGTAGTAATGAAATCCAGATATCTTTACAAAATGCAAAGTTTAAATAAATTACCTCCTCATTTCTTTATTTAACATTCTTCAATTCAATGGTTTTTCATATCCCATATTTCAAATTTTCTGGATTCAGAATCTCAGGCACTGATAAATCAGGGCATCAGGCCTTTTTCCTTAAAACTAAGGAATGAATTTCTACAGACAACGATATGGTCTATGACTTCTATCCCCATTATAAGACCTGCTTCTCTTAAACGTTTTGTAATACCTATATCGTCTTCTGAGGGCATGGGATCTTCTGAAGGATGGTTATGGGCAATGATAATTTTTGCAGCATGATGTTTTATTGCTGATTCAAAAGTTTCTCTTGGATGAACAATGCTTGATTCGAGGGTACCTGTGGATATTTCGTCAATTCCGAGAATTCTATTTCTCGAATCAAGGCAGATTACAAAAAAATGTTCCTTTTTATATGAAACCAGATTTTTTTTAATAAGGTGGTATGCAATATCAGGGGAGGTTATTTTAGTCTCCTTATTGATGGATTCAATTTTATTGATTCGTTCGTTTTCAATTCTTCTTGCTATCTCAAAACATGCCTTTAATCTTGCAACCTTTGCAATACCAATGCCTTTTATTCCTTTTTTCAGTTCATCAATAGAAACATCCGCAATATCTGCAAGGGACCCGTATCTTGAAATCAAAATCTGGGCAAGGGACGTAGCAGGCATCCCAGTAACTCCGCTTGATATAATAATAGCAAGAAGTTCTTGGGAAGAAAGTGCTTCAGGCCCAAGTTTCATCATTCTTTCCCTTGGTCTTTCTTCTAAAGGTAAATCAGATACCCTGAAACTTTTCTGTGCCCTTTCATCCTTCTTCCTGTGGTGGTTCTGGTTCATCCTGTTGTTCATATTCCTGTTCAAGTTGTTGTTTGAGTTGGATAAATTCATTTTCTGCTTTTTGAAGTTGAGACCTGCAGAACTTAATTAAATCAACACCTTCTCGAAATTTTTCAAGTCCCTGTTCAACATCCACATCCTTTTTACTTAAGTCATCTACAATTTTTTCAAGTTTTTGAAGCGCTGTTTTTAGTTTTTCTTTTTCTTTTAACATGTTCCTCCTTTATTTCTGTGAAACTTCTTTTACATTTGAGATGATTTTACCCTTGTAAAGATCTATGCTAATTTCATCATTGGTTTTCACCTGCCCTGCTTCCTTAATAACTCGTTTTTGTTTATCATAAACAATGCTATAGCCACGGCTGAGGATTGATTCTGGATTTAATGATTTCAAACCAGTATCAGCAACATCTATCTTTTTTTTGCACTGTTCAATCTTTGTTTGAAAAATATTAAGCGACTGTTCCTGTAAGATTCCCATACGGTGTTTCATATTAACAACAGTAAGGTGCCAATCAGAAAAAAGCGTTAAAAACTTTTGTTCCATATTTCTGTATGATTCAAAAACAAGGTTCAAACATCCATGCATCTTCTCCGCACAATGTCGGATTGAGAAACTATACATCCTGAGAATATTTTCAAAACAGAAAATCAGATTTTGTTGGTATGATTGAACAAGATTCCTTAAATCATCAATTATTGATTCTGCTTGAGATGTAATCTGATCTATAATTAAATCAAGATTTGTTATTAATTGCTCTCTTTGTGTTCTTATAAAGACAGCCACAGCAGTTGGGGTAGAAAAACTTTTATCAGCAACAAAATCCGCAATTGTCACATCTTTTTCATGACCAATTCCCGTTAAAACAGGAAGATTTGAATCAAAGATCGCATCGGCGACACCTTCAGAATTGAATGCCTTCAAACTTTCAAGGGAACCGCCTCCTCTTATCAGGGCAATAACATCAACATCAGGCATCTTTCTGTTAAACCATCTTATTGCTGAAATAATCGAATCCTCGGCATAATCTCCCTCGACAAAAACATTCAGGTGGTAAATCTCAAACCCATAACTGCCTAAATTTTTTAGAAAATCTTTTATTGCAGCACCTGATCCAGATGTTATAAGTCCTATCTTCTGGATTATATCAGGCACCTGTTTTTTATGTTCTACTGCAAAATATCCTTTTTCCTCGAGTTTTTTCTTAAGTGCCTCAAATGCCTGTTTCAGGGCACCTTCTCCAAATGGTTCAATCTTAAAAACTTCTATTCTGAATCTGCCTGATTTTTTGTAAATACCCGGAAATCCTGAAACAATCACCTTCATTCCATCCTGGAGTAGATGTTTATATGTCTCAAAACTTTTCCATCCAATAAAACATTCAACAACCGCTGATTCAAGGTCAGGATCTGATTCTTTCAGCACAAAAAAAGCATATCTATCTCTTGCGTTGATATCACTGAGTTCACCAAGAACCTTACACTGTATCTTACCAAGTTCAAGGTTTATGGTATCAAGGAATTCAGTGACAGAAAGGTATTCTTTTCTGAAAGATTCTATCTCCTCTGGTATTTCTGTTTCTTCCTCTGGCTGATTGAAAAGATTCCAATCATCGAGTGGGTCGTTTTCCTTTACCATTTTTCCTTTTATTGTTTAAGAAGTTAAAATTCTCTTCTGAAAACTTTGCTTAAAATGTAGAATTATTAAACAGCAAAATCCTATTTATTGCAAACATCAGACATCAGTGTGCTGCCTTCAACAACCCATATACATTTGAAGACAAAGTACAGCATACTGTGAGGGAGAATGAGGGAAGAAGTCCCTCATGTTTGGGGGAGAATCGATCCGCAGTTGCGGATCCTTAGGTAGGGGGCTTGCCCCCTCCTAAAGTGTCGTGTCGAGAGAAAAAACAAAAGTAAAGAAATCTAAGAGACACGACATCAGTATGCTGGTTTCAGATAGCAATGATACATTTGAAGACAAAGTACAGCATACTATGAGGGAGGATGAGGGAGGAAGTCCCTCATGTTTGGGGGAGAATCGATCCGCAGTTGCGGATCCTTAGGCAGGGGGCTTGCCCCCTCCTAAAATTGTCGTGTCGAGAGAAAAAACAAAAGTAAAGAAATCTAAGAGACACGACATCAGTGTGCTGCCTTCAATAACCCATATACATTTGAAAACGCAGTACAGCACACTGCAAGGGAGTATGAGGGAGGAAGTCCCTCATGTTTGGGGGAGAATCGATCCGCAGTTGCGGATCCTTAGGTAGGGGGCTTGCCCCCTCCTAAAGTGTCGTGTCGAGAGAAAAAACAAAAATAAAGAGATTTATAAGACACGACATCAGTATGCATTCCACGGATTGTATCTATCAACAGTGAGGTCATAAATTTTCCTGGTATAGTGATATTTTATTTCTGGCATTTTCCCATTTAGAATCTTGTTGAGTATTTCCTTATGGCCAAATTGCCTTAGAATTTCCCATTCAGTTCCGCTTTCGACAATCTGGTCTATATCCCAGAAATATGCACCATCAAAACCAGTGTCGAGAATTTTAGCCATAAAAGATGTTCTTGCCAGATTATCATTAGGCTTCCATGCTCCTCCGTGAGCATTAACACCAGAACCCCCAGGATAAATTTTTATTCCAAGTTTTTTTAATCCCTCAAGGTCTTCAAGTTTGCTATTTAGTTCAGGGTTATCTTTATGACCTGCACCAACAAGGACTGATTCTAAGAAACCGTTTTTAGCAAGTAGTTCTACATCCAATCCGAAAAGTAAATTTTTATTGAGGTCCCTTGGAATTATGCAGGAAAGAACCTTTCCATGTGAAGAAACAAGTTTATGAACCTTCCCTACGAATTCAGCGAGTAGATTGTGTCTGATTTTCAGTATTTCAGGACTATCAACCTCCTCTGGAAGTTTTGGCCTTCTTCCGTATGTTTTTTCAAATTCATCAATAATTGGTTGCTCACAAATCATCAGTGGTAAGCCCCTGTTAAAAGCAAGGCATATGCCATCAGGGTTGTATTGAAGTAATTCCTCAAAGTATTCGAGGATTCTATTCTGAACCTCTGGGAATGCATAACTAATTCTTTTTACTTTATTTCCATATTCATCAATACAATGCAACTTTGGATTTTCTAAAAAAAATTTTGATGTTTTCCCCTGGTGGGGAAATGGCCAGTAAAAAGCACCAATCCTAAAATAAAAATGAATCTCAATCCCAATTTTTTCTGCTGCCTCTCTTACCAGAAGCAGTGGATCATATTCTTGTTTCAAAATGTTTTCTATTGAACGATTAAAGAACCACTCGTGTTCGTAGAAATTCACATCATCAGGGAAAGGTAATTTATCAGCAACCTTTGAATTCTTTACATTCAATAGACCCCCTCCATATACGCCCCAGATAATTCTAAAAAAATCACTATCTTTTAAGGGTAATAGATACCTGTATAAGTCCCTGTATGAATCAAGCCCTGCACAAAATACACCATGTCCATCATTTGTTGCAATGAGATTCTTCGTAGAATTATAGGTTCCACAGGGGACAACCCTTATATAGAAGATTATGAGTTCTTTATTCGAGAAATTCCCTCTAACAGGTGCAATGTGAAGTTTTTTTCCTGTGAAGTCATTCTCAAAACAAAAATAATCACGAACATCATGGGGGGAGGCATTATGCTGATAATAACCAGTATCCCCATCAAGCCAGATTCTTATTGAAGGGTTAAAAGCAATATAAAGGCGATGTTGTCCAGTAATCTTAAGGTCTAATACAATTTCACCTGCAGGAGAACGTGCTCCTGTAGCAATACCTTTTCCTGAAAAATCATCGAATTCATAGTTAAATGGAATCCACCCAGCGCCTGTGCCTTTTGCTGGTGTAAATCCACCACTGATTAAAGATGGAATATCCGAAAAAATCCTTTCTTTTTGCTTTTCGGCCATTGTTTCTCCTTAAAAAATAAAGAAAAAAATTAAGTATCCTTTGCAATCTGTTTTATCTGCTTTATTTTTTCCCATTTATCTTTGAAATTCCATAGTGGGAAGATTGAATTATTCTGAAAAAGAGGTTCTTCAAGTGGTAATGAAGGGTAAATCTTTCTTGTGATTTCATAATCTTGTGTTCCTGGTATTGGACTGTACTCAGCAATTTTTATCTTGCATGGGAATTCTTTAAGAACACGTATTGTATCAATAATATCATCAATGGTTTGTTCTGGCAATCCCGCAAGTATATAAGCACCGATTTCCTGCTTTGAAAAACCAGCGTCAATAAGGTTTTTCATTGCATTCTCAAATTCTGAAAAAAAGAGTTTGAAACTTGACTGTTTTTGTATCTTTTTATCAAAGGATTCAACGGATAACCTTATTGTTTTGAATCCAGAGTATTTCAAAAATTTAGCAATGTATTTGCTGATAAATCTTGGGTGGATACCGTTTGGTGTGTGATAATTTATAGAACAAGTGTTTTTTCTGACTCTGCTTAAAATTTTTTCCAGGCCTGTTTCGAAATTACAAAGAAGAGCATCATCATAAAATGCTACATCCTGAATACTGAATCTTTTTACATTTTCGCAGATTTCATCTGTTACATCATCAATATTTCTTAGAAAATACTCAGGGTGTATCTTTTTGACCCCACAGTAATAGCAGGAAAAAGGACATCCAAAAGAAGTTCTTACAACAAGATAAGAAAGAGATTCATAAACCTTCCAGTATGGTGCAAGATTATTAACAGGGCTTAAAGAAAAATCAGTGTATGCATTGAAAAATTCTACAAATTTATTAATGTCTCCGCCCTGAAAGATTAGATTGGCCCCTGATTTAGCGGCATGATCAGGGCAAAAACTTGCATGTGTTCCACCGAGAATGATTGGGGTCTCTATAATGTTTCTACAGATTTTTATAGTTTGTTTGACGCCGATATACCAGTAGGTCATTCCAGATGTTAAAAGTATGCAATCAACCTTTCCGATCCTATGAATAAAATCAATAAAAATCTCATCCGGAAGACCAAATCTTTTATATTTTCGTGGAACATCCCTGAAAATATCTGGTTTATCAACAACCTGATAATAATACTTTCCACATCCGTATTTTTTCTCCTTTTTTCTTCCTTCATAAAACCTGTGATTCCTATCCATAAAATCAAAGTAAAAGACCTCCCAGCCATTTTTTACAAAAAGGTCAATGATAAAAAGAAGTCCATATGGCTTGTTCCAGAGGTCAAATGCAGAAAAGTCATAAACAGGTGGATTAATAAATAGTGCCTTCATTGATAATAGGTTTCCAATCCTATTCTATCTCCTTCTATTTTGAAATCTATCCCGGGGGAAATTTTTACGAGCATATTTTTTTAACTGAGAACTTTTTATATCCCATTTGATAAATAAGAAATATTGTGTTTTCTTTTGTAAAAAAAGGCCGGGATAGGTTTTTAAATCCGTCAGAGGTCTTCATCTGCAAAAAAGAAAATATCCTGAAATTTTCCTTACCCCTTTTCAAAGGGGGAACCTGTGGGTAATGGATATAACAAGAAGAAGCAGGGGAAGTGTTCCCCTCTTTTTAGAAGCATATCTTCATAGGAAAACTACTGAAAAATCCCTGTATTCTTTCTTTTATCCACATTGATACTCTGATGGTATTGAAAAACACTCAACCATGTGGTCTTTACGAGAATGAAATAGTTTGATCTTTTTACTAAGGTTTACCCGCAGCAAGATACTCTGTTTTTGTAAGAGCCTTCACATGCCCGTCTACAAATACAGCATTACACAATTTTATCTGCGGGTGTCGCTCATTGTAGGAACCGAATAACTTATCAAACCATGCCTCACTCGGAACAGGGTTTCCGCTAGTGCTTTCAAAAAACAGCATCATATCTGATGGTTTTTTTACATTACTCAGTTTTCTTATGGTAGATGTGCCGAGGTTTCCATTATAGCCATAATCTGCCCAGTACCCTTGAGTTGCGTAGCTCTTGCGTAAGTCTTCATCCCCGCAAGGACAATGAACAATGCCAGTAGAATTTAGCAGATAATAATTAACCGGGTCAATGTAGTAGGTTGAACCAAAAATTAAAGAGCCAGAAAGATATTTCTGTTGAGTCAATGTATCAAGAAAACCGAGCCATTCCCATGTGCCGCCAACAGTCGAAGATGCTGTCCATGTCGGAGGACCTCCTCCCCTTCTGTATGGATACCAGTATTCATTGTTATCATTTAAGTACAGGTTTACCGCAAGGCCAATCTGTTTCAAATTTCCCATACATGTGGTCATCCTCGCCTGTGTTCTTGCCCTTTCAAGTGCAGGTAACAACATTGATGCAAGTATCGCAATGATTGCTATAACCACAAGAAGTTCAATCAATGTAAATCCCTTTCTTCTCATCCTTATTACCCCCTATATTATTTTTGTTTTTTAATCATCACTTCTCAGTGTCCACATACCTTTACTGGCAGATGTAGAATTAAGAATAGGGTCTATGTCCGCAAGCACCTGTTTTACTGAAATAGAGGACACATGATAGTCATGCCAGATTATATTGACCGTGCCGGCGTGCGTTGTACATGTACCGCTGTTGATTGCATTACGATATTGATAAGCCCATCCATAACTGCCAAAGTCCCAGTTGGGTGCATCGTATACATATAATGTGTTTGCATGGTCAGGAGATGCACCGGAATATTGTCTTTCTGCACCATAATAAATAAACCATCCATCTCCGGGATTCATCACATATGACATTTTATTTCCGTTACGTGTCCAGTCAACCTTTCTCTGATCAGACGGGCACTTGAAAACCAGCCAGTTTTTCAGGTAACCGTTATCATAAAGACATCCCTGCCAGAAACCAGCGGTTCCAGCGCTGCCATAAATCCTGTGGTCAAAATCTTCCTGGTACATTTTCATTGCCAGAGAAATCTGTTTCATATTACTCAGGCAGGATGCCATTCTCGCTTTTTCTCTTGCTTTAGAAAGGGCGGGTAACAACATTGATGCAAGTATCGCAATGATTGCTATAACCACAAGAAGTTCAATCAATGTAAAACCTTTTTTCATTTTTCTCACCTCCTTTTTTACTTTAGTTCAATCCAGTAATTGTATCATTGAATAACCACAGCATCAAATATTTTCAATTTTCTAGGTACAACTTAACCTACCACTGGTCTGTTCTAAATGGAGAAGCCGGAAGTCCTGCTTCATTGTACAGATTACAAACAGGATTCCCTGCCCATCCATATCTTATTGCGATTGGTTCTTTTATATTATCACTCCACACTAAAACTGTATTTCCTTCAATTTTTGCCTGTGCCTGAAGTTCTGTTTTTAATTCAGGAATCTTTTCAATGTCGTTTCTGCTCATCCATGCTTCTATCCTTGTGCCACCAACAGAACTATTGATAATTCCAACAGGGTCTCCTATTTCTGGTTGAAGGTTGTTTGAAAAAAATATGCTGTTGCTGAAAACATTGCGACCGTATTGCTATTACAAACCTTCCATGAACCTTTTATCATCTTGGTAGGTTCATTTACAACTAATGATAAAACATGAAATTCTCGTATCAAACTGTTTGTTGCCTGTTTGATTTCCTCTTCAGCGTTGTTGCTGTTATGGTCCATCTGCTTTATGTTCTGGTAGAATAACCTGGCATTCACCGTTTTCGTTAGCAATGCTTGAAACAACTGTTTTATCAATCCTTACAGTAATCCTTTCTCTATTTGAAGCAGTTCCCCATACAGGAATTTTTGCATCCCTCTATAAAACAGCGCCATCCCCGAATAAAGGGCAGAGTATAACATCAGACAACACTGGATGGACAAAAGTAATAAATACCCCGATAGTTAGAAAAAATATCAGCAATCGCCTATTCATTTATTCCTTCAGGGAAAAGTTCCTTTAACATATCAAGAGAATTCTTTACTATTATTTCCAGTGCCTCTGGGATAAGTTTTGACCAATAGCAGAGTGTTGATTCATGTCCTCCACGAGAAAATGCCTGTTTTATGGGAATATAACCAACATATTGATTTGTTGCATGTGCGACAAAAGTATATCTTGCAGGAGAATTAATCTTTATTTCAAGTTGTCCCTCAACAAATGGTTCACCAGGAAGACCTAAAACTGCGATATCTCCAACTCTAAATGCCTGTATTTCATAGATAAAATCTCCTCTTTTTCTTGCATACTCAACACTCATAATAGATGTTGCCTGAAACCATTCTGGGTCAACTCTTTCAGGGTTATCCTTCAGCATTACTGGAAAAGGATTTTTCTCAAGGTATTCTTTTGCCCTAATGGTTTTTTCTGGTTCGCTTCTTAATGGAATAGAGATTTTTTTTGACACAAACCCAAGATTTTCTGATTTTCTAAAAGTCATTCTCGAAATGATTTCTTGTGTAATCTCTGCAAGTTTATTACCCATTTTTTTATGATCTGGATAAAAATCATGGACAAATGCAGGCCAGGGATTAATATTTCCACAACAACCATTTAAAACAAGAGGATTTGTATTAAACATCTTTTCTATTCCTTCAGACCACATACCAGGCCAGTCAGAAGAAATAGCATAAAACTTTGTTGCAAAAACATTTACAGGATGGCAGGTAAAATGAAGTATTGCTGAAATAATCTTCATATCATCTGATCTAAAACACAGTGCCCCTATCTCAGGATCAACGGGTCCCTCTATGTATTTAATATCAGTTGGACCAAGTGGATACTGTAATCCACTAAAAAACCAGGGCATTCTGGCTTTTCCATCTCTTGTGATGGCCCTTCTATTAAAAGCAAGGCCATCATTTACAGCAATTCCAGAACCAATAGAAACAGGTATAAGTGAATTATTTGCGGTTTTGATTGCCTCAAATATCTTTTCGAGAATAAACTGGTATGTTTTTGTTTCTCCGCCTCTGATATACTCAAGTTCTGAAGGTATTTCAGGGAAATCAGGGTCAAGCATAAAATGTCCGAGAGATGGTGCAGAATGGTTTTGTACTGCATGAACCATCACTGCTTCAGGAGAAAATCCGAGCGACTGTGCATATCTCCTGATTTTTTCTGTATAATCCTCTGTAATGATTGTAACATCAAGAGAAATAAAACAAATCTTTTTATTTTCTGCTTCAATAACAACTACTCTCGCATAGAGATCATCGAGAATGCATTGTGCGCGTCTTTTTTCGCCTCCACCGCTTCCAGCAAGGTGTGCGCCCATTTCCGGCGTTATTTTAACTCTTGCAAACCCTGTTCTCATAAAAACCTCTTTTTATGGTATTATGATGATACCGTCAAAAATATCTTAGTATTTTTTGTTAACCAATCCTGATTTCTTTGTGCTTAGTCGTTCTTATTTTTCCGTATATTTTTTATGTTTCCAGCAGAAAAAATAGGAACTTTCTCCAATAAAAGAAGGTTAAGAATTTTTAGATATCAGTTGGAATTTTAGGATTATTATTCATTTTGATTTCTTCATTTTTAGTTAATCTTATATAGCATGCCTATCTACGAAAGTCGGGGCGAGTGGATTTGAACCACCGACCTCCTGGTCCCGAACCAGGCGCTCTAAACCAATCTGAGCCACGCCCCGAGCGCGCCCAGCCTGATTTGAACAGGCAACTTTCGGGTCCGCAACCCGACGTTCTGTCCAGTTGAACTATGGGCGCCTTGTTTATATATTATACAATTTTTGAGAATCAGGATAAATCTGAAATTTTAAAAATAGATATCATTGCCTTTTACATCTATCCCAACTATGGCAGGAAATTTTTCAACCTCAATTTTATAGACTGCTTCTGGACCGAGCTCAGGGAATGCAGCAATATCCCATTTTCTGATAAACCTTGAAAGATATGCGCCGCAACCACCATAGGTGACAAAATAGATTGCATTATGTTCGACAATCGCTTTTTTTACATTTTTTGAACGAATACCCTTTCCAATCATGCCTTTCAAGCCATACTCGAGTAATTTTATTGTATATCTATCCATCCTTGAACTTGTTGTAGGACCGCAGGATCCAACAATAAATCCTGGAGGTGTTGCGCTTGGGCCAACATAATAGATTATTTGATTTTCAATATCTATGGGTAATCTACCATTATTCTTGAGTATTTCAATAAATCTTTTATGGGCAGCGTCCCTTGCGCCATAAATTGTCCCGCTTATCTCAACAGAATCACCCACTCTTAATCGGGTGATTATTTTTGTATCAAGCGGTGTTTGTATTTTAATCAAAGATATCCCCTGTGAGATCTGTGCGCCCAGCAAGAAATCGAAACAGCAACGGGAAATCCTGCGATATGGGTTGGATATGTTTTTATCCTTGCGTCAAGGCATGTAATATCTCCACCGAATCCCCCTGGTCCGATACCGAGGGCATTAATTTTTGATATAAGTTGTTCCTCAAAAATAGCTGTTTCATTATTTCTCGGTTGTCCTGCATCCAGCAAAGCATATTTTGAAAGGAATACTGCTTTTTCTGCAGTTCCACCCATTCCCAGTCCCACGAAAACAGGTGGACATGGATTTGGGCCTGCTTCTTTCACACATTTTACAGTAAATCTTATTATCTCTGGGATGCTCGCAGTTGGTCTGAACATTTTAAGCCGGGTTGTATTTTCAGAACCAAAGCCCTTAATCATTAATGAAAATCTAAACTGATCTCCGGGTATATTTTTATACCATACAATTGCAGGGGTATTATTCTGTGTATTTTTTCTATCCGGGATATTTACAATTGATTTCCTTAAGTAAAAGTCCCTGTAAGATTTTTTCACTGCCTCATCTGCAATCTGCTGAATTGTCTCAAAATGTTGAAATTCAATGCGAGTATTACTTCCTATTTCAAAAAAGATAACAACCATTCCTGTGTCTTGGCATATTGGAAGGTGTTTATTCTGCGCAATTTCCAGATTTTGTACTATTACATCAAGGATTTTTTTACCAAGTGGACTTTTTTCTTTTTTTTGTGCATCAATTATTAGCTGTTTGATGGATGGGTCAAGTGTAAAACTTGCTTTTTCCACAGCGTGGTATATTTTTTCAAGGATATCCTTTTCTTTAATTATTTTCATTGGGTCTCATTCAGATATATGGTATAGAACAATTTCATTCAGGCATTTCATAAGATTCTTAAAAAGTGTTTCTGGTATGTATTTTACCATTGAAACCTGGTTTACAGGAACCCTGTGAAAAAACCTTAAAACCTGGACATGCTTTTCTGGTAGTTTGAAAGATGTTGGCTCTTTTGCATAGCAGTGAGAACAAACAGTCCCACCCAATTTTCCACTGAAGAAACTCAAATTATTTTTAGAACCGCAGATAAGGCATTTTTCAAGAAAGGGTCCAAAACCAAGTTCAAAAAGAATTTTCTCGGTTACAATAACCTCAATTGCCCTTTGATTTTTTATATATGGTATCAAAATTCCTGTTTCAGACAAAATATCATAAATTCCTTTACTGTTGAATCTTGCAATTGGAACAAACCTGTCTATTTCAGAGAGTATTTTTTTCCATAAAACAAGATTTTCACCTGAAAAATTAAAACTATTGAGAAGTGAGGGTTGGGTTACAAGTTCAAGCCCTGGTTTTGATCTGAAATAAACAAATGCTTCAATACAACTACCCTGTTGATATACAAGTGGAGGTATCTTTTTTTGGGATACTCTTACTCCTTTCATAATTCCTGCAATCTTACCATTTGTGTCAGATAACAGGTGGACAATTACACTTGTTTCGCGAAAGTTAATTCTTTTCAGGATTATTGCTTTGACTCTGGTCGGTGGCATTTGAGATATCGTAAATACCAAAAGAAAGAATAAGTTTCATTCCTGCTTCAACGCTAATAGGTAGAACCTTGAGTTTATCTTTGTGGACTGTAAGGATAAATCCGCCTGTTGGGGTAGGTACTGTTGGGATATAAACTGTCCAGTAATCATTACCCATATCTTCAGTGAGGGCCTGTTTACTTGTTATAAAACCAATTGTTGTGATTTGTTCTGACAACTGAATCAATGCGACGCCATAAAAAACCAGTTTCTCTTTTCTGAAAATCTGTTCGAGAATCGAATGGACAAAGTTATATAATTTGTTAAGAACAGGTACTGCGAGGAATATTTTTTCAATATATCGAAGTATTCGTTTCCCAAAAACATTATGAGCAAGAAACCCCAGAATAAAAATCAGAACTATAAGCGAAACAAGGCCAAGCCCTTTTACATATAAATTCGGGATTGTCTTCTGCAACCATTGACCTATAAATCCCTCAAGAAAAATAAAGATCTTCCAGAGAATCCATACTGAAATCGCAGCAGGAACAATGATAAGAGTTCCAGAAATTAAATAGTTTCTTAATTTTGTTTTAATATTCATCTTAATATCATGGTAAATTTTTCGACAAGTTGAAACAATAGCACTGTTAAAAGTATTCCAAATACTGCACCAATAACAGTTTCTTCGATTGTATGTATATGTTTTATTATTCTTCCCTGTGCAACCCAGATTGCTAGCAAGAAAACAAGCACAGAAATCAATGGCTCTGTCTTAAATGTTAGCATGGAAACAATAACCCATATACTGAAGGCAAGCCCACTGTGAATACTTGGCATTCCTCCAGAAATAAAAACCTGTCGCTTTATATATGACTTGAGTATTATATACAAAAAACTTATTATAAAAAGTACAAAAAATGTAAAATAACACGGAGATGTAGCAAGGTTTTCAAATGCATTTCTGAACGAAGGAGGAAAATATTTTGCAAACAAAAGATATCCGATGATTATTGCAGTTAGTGCTGCAATCAAAACAGCGGCTGCAGATATATCTTTAATTCTGCGCGCTTGGATATGATACTGACTTGTAAACAAATCTACCAACATTTCAATAGTTGTATTGATTATCTCAGTGATAATTACAACTGAAACAAGTAAAACCAGAACCAAAAAATCAAGGAATGGTAATCTAAAAAAAAGACCACCTATAATCACACAACATCCAATTATAAAATGAATGCCAAGATTTCTTTCGTTTTTCAGCGCGTAAAATAAACCTCTGAAAGCATTTGTAAAACTTTCAACAATGTCCTGTTTTTTATTATTTTGCATTGAGATCCTTGATAATTCTCGAAAAAATCTTGTCCTGCTGTTTTTTCATCTTTATATAATCAACTGGTTTAATATCATCAAATCCAGAAAGATGTAAGATTCCGTGGATAATAAGGTATAAAATTTCAAGTTCAATACTGTGAGATACATCAAGTGCCTGTTTTTTTGCTGTTTCAACAGAAATTATTATTTCACCTTTTGAACCAAGATCAAAACTCAATACATCAGTTACATCATTTTTATTCAGGAATTTTTTGTTCAGTTTTTTTATCAATCCATCACTTACAAGTACAACATTGATTTTCTTTAAACTCCTGGATATATACCTTTCAATAACAGAGATACCGTTTTCAAGGTATTTTTTTTCAAGATGGATTTTTTTCTGTCGATTTAAGAGAAGTATCTTTTCTGCCATAATTTTTCTGGTGTGTTTCATATGCTTTTATAATTTTCTTAACCAACGGATGTCTGACAACATCCTTTTCGTTGAAATAAACGAATTTTACTCCCTTAACACTGGTAAGAACCTTTTCACATATAATAAGACCTGATGTATTATACGAAAGAGGCAGGTCTATCTGTGTTGTATCTCCAGTAACAACTGCTTTTGAATTTGTACCAAGGCGGGTTAGAAACATCTTCATCTGTTCAGCAGTTGTATTTTGTGCTTCATCAAGAATAATAAAGGCATCATTCAATGTTCTTCCGCGCATATAAGCAAGAGGGATAATCTCAATAATCTTTCGTTCGCTCCATCTTTTTATTTCTTCATATTTCAAAAGGTCAAACAATGCATCATATATCGGCTGTAAATATGGTTTTATCTTTTCCTCAAGGTCACCAGGCAGAAAGCCCAATCGTTCCCCTGCTTCCAGGGCTGGTCTTGTAAGAATAACCTTGTTGTACAGTCCTTTACGAAGAGATTCAATCGCAAGTGCAACAGCGAGATATGTTTTTCCAGTGCCAGCTGGACCAATACCAACAGTAAGAGAATATTTTCTTATTGCTTTTATATAAGCACGCTGACGTGGACTACGCGGATAAATTACATCTTTTTTTGAACCTATGATGATTGCATCTGAAATATTAAAAGGATGTTTTGATACCTGTTTTTTAACTGAGGTAAGATCCTGTTCATCTTCTGGCATTGCATCAAAAATATCCTGTGGAGATAGATACTTCATTCTGTGAACTCTATTTCGAAGATTATCAAATGTTTTCTGTGCTTTTTCAACCCTTAGTGGCTCACCTTTTAGTTTTACAATATTTCCGCGAGCGAAAATTTCAATACCGAGAAGGTCCTCGAGTAATCGGAGATGTTCATCATGTTTACCAAAAATTACCTGGGCTTCTTGATTGGTCAGGACAACCTCTTTCAAAAAGGTCATATCATGGGATTATAAGTTCTGTTCCTGGAATAAGAACATTTGGATTTTTAATTTTAGATTTGTTGGCATTATAAATTTTGTTCCAACAAACCCCTTCTCCATAAAATCTTTTTGTTAAAGATGAAAGAGTATCACCTTTTTTTACACTGTATATTCTTCCACCTGTTGTTTTTACCTGAGGTTCTTCAGGAAGAACAGGTTCAAATTCTTTTGTTTGGATCATTGCTTTAACCCTGCCAAGTTCAGCAAGAACCTGGTCGCAGGCGGCAAGTGCCTTGTTTGAAGCAGTTATTGCTTTATCTGCTGCATCGTTTGCTGCTGCTATTGCCTTATTTGATGCATCAATCGCTTTTTGCGCTGATTGGTCCGCATAGTCCATTGCTTCTTTTGCTGCTGCTATTGCTTTATCTGCTGCTTCTTTTGCTGCTGCTATTGCCCTATCTGCTGCATCGTTTGCTGCTTTTACTGCTTCCGCCGATGATTCTATTGCCTTATTTGATGCCTCGAGTGCTTTTTCTGAAGTTGCATTCGCCTGGTTGGCTGTGTTATATGATTCCTGTGCGTATTTTTCTGCATTTTTACTTATTTCCATAGCAGTTTCTATAAGAGATTTTGCCTGCATAATCTGAATTTCTATCTCCTGTTTTTCAGAACGGGGTGTTTTTTTCATACTCGGGGATGGTTTAAAAACAGGTTCTGAAGATACCACAGGTTGTTCTGGAACAATAGGAGTATTTCCTGACTCGGAGATTTTTTCTTCATCTGGAGCAGATATTCTCTCAACCTCCTGCTTTTTTTGGATTGTTTCACAACCAGTCATCAATAACATCAGAAAACAGACAACGATTATATATTTTTTCATTTTTTCTAGTTTCTGTTATAAAAGAAGTTTTTGGTACATAGTTAATTTATCACTGTTTTGTTTGAAAGTCAACCTTTATATGAAGATCAGAAATCTGTTTTCTATCAACAGGGGATGGTGCACCACTTAAAAGGCAAACTCCCTTTTGAGTTTTTGGAAATGGTATTGTCTCTCTTATTGATTCCTCATTTCTTAAAATCATCACCATTCGGTCGAGACCAAAGGCAAGACCTCCGTGGGGTGGAGCGCCATAGCCGAGTGCATCAAGAAGAAAACCAAATTTTTCGTTGTACTCTTCTGGTTTCATCCCGAGTATTGAGAATATCTTTTCCTGAAGTTTTCTTTGATGAATTCTTATGCTGCCTCCGCCAATTTCAATGCCATTTAGTACAAGGTCATAGGCACGAGATTTTATTTTAAGGGGATCCTTATCAAGGGTATCAATATCATCATATTGGGGGCTTGTAAATGGATGATGAACACATTGTATCCTATCTTCATCGGGATTTATTTCGAATAATGGGAAATCTACAACCCATAAAAACTTAAAAATCTCTTCTTTTACTAGGTTGAGTTTTTTAGCAATTTCAGTTCTCATTTCACCCAGAATATTGCATACCCAGGATGTTTCTCCCCCGAGGAAAAATAGCAATGAACCAGGAGTAATCTTCAGGGACTCTCTCAGGTTTTTTATGGTTTGTTCTTTCAATGATTTTTTAATTGGGGAAGCAATCTCATTTTCTCTAAACCTTATCCATCCAATTCCCTTTCCGCCTTTTTGTTTAACAAATTCATTGAAGTTATCAACATCCTTAATCGATATGCTTTCACCATTTTCAATAAGCAATCCCTTAACCCTGCCACCTTCTTGCAAAACTGATTCAATTATGCTGCTGCCAGAGTTAGCCATAGATTCCGAAAGCTCAATAATCTCCATTCCAAAGCGTATATCTGGTTTATCTGTTCCATATTTCTCAATTGCCTTTTTATAGGTTAATCTCGGAAATGGAACATCAACCTTTATGTTTGATGTTTTTTCCACAGAATATTTTATTAATCTTTCTGAAATATCCATAATATCCTGTTCTTCAATAAAAGACATTTCAATATCAACCTGAGTAAATTCTGGTTGTCTATCTGAACGTAGATCCTCATCTCTGAAACAACGTGCAATCTGGTAGTACCTATCAAAACCAGATATCATAAGCATCTGTTTGAATAACTGTGGGGACTGAGGAAGTGCATAAAAACTTCCTGGATTTAATCGTGACGGAACAAGAAAATCTCTCGCTCCCTCAGGAGTACTTTTTGTAAGAATCGGGGTTTCAATTTCAACAAAATTCTCAGATGAAAAAAATTCCCGCATTTTCAACACAAAATCTGACCGGAATATAATATTTTCTTTAATACTGTCTCTTCTTAAATCAAGATATCTATACTTCAAACGTATATTCTCACCGATGTTTTCGCCTTCCTGTATTTCAAAAGGAAGAGCATCAGAGGTATTCAGGATTTTTGCGTCCTCAAGAATAACCTCTATTGAACCTGTTGAAATTTTGGGATTAACTGTTTCAGGTGAACGGGCAACAACACTACCTGAAATTTGAATTACAAATTCCTGTCTGACTTTATTTACTAATTCGAGCAACTCAGGTGTAAGTTCTGGAAGGTTGCATACAATCTGTGTGATTCCATATCTGTCACGGAGGTCAAAAAATATTATATTACCGTGGTCTCTGATAGATGAAACCCAACCAGCAAGCATAACCTTTTTACCAACATCATCCAGATTAATCTGTCCGCATGTGTGAGTCCTTAACATTCTTTAACTCCTTAAAAAAATTTGAAAGTTCATCAAATTTAATATATTTCTGCGATCCATCCCTCATATTTTTATAAAGAAAACATTTTTTCTCCAGTTCATTCTCGCCGAGAATAAGAACATTATTAATATTTTCTCTATCAGCATTTTTTAGATGACTTTTTAGAGATCGCTCGCTATAATCCGCAGATATTCTTATACCAGAAATCCGTGAATTATCTATAATTGGCATACCAGCCTCTATTGATTGTTTGTCAAGAAAAACAATAAGGATCTTATTTTTTATACATAAATCTCCATTAAGGATAGAACATAATCTGTCCATTCCTATGGCAAATCCTACTGCTGGAGTTACAGGACCGCCGAGTTCTTTGACAAGATTATCATATCTTCCGCCTCCTGCAACTGAATTTTCCTCATTTTTAATTTTTAGTTCAAATACAATCTTTGTATAATAATCCAGTCCCCTGACAAGATACTGATTCTTTTCATAGTTTATATTGCGTTTATCAAGAACCGTATAAACTGCTTCTTGATGTTTAATACAGTCATTGCACAAAAAACTTTCTATCGTGGGTGCATTTCTAATAATTTTTCTACATGTGTCAAGTTTGCAATCAAGGACACGAAGTACATTATGTTGCATTCTTAGTTTACAATCCTGACACATTTGATCTTTGTTTAACTCAAGAAATTCTTTCAGTTTTGTTTCATACTTAATCTTGCATATATTACAACCAACAGAGTTTATTTCAAATAAATACTCACTTATGCCGATAAGATTAAAAATTTTTGAGAGGATTATAATCATCTCAACATCAAAATATGGGCTGCTTCCTCCGAATATTTCTGCTCCAATCTGGTAAAATTGTCTGTATCTATCTTTTTGGGGCCTGTCATATCTAAACATCGGTCCACTGTAATAAAGACGCGTGATTTTTTTCTTTAAATAAATCTGATGTTCAAGATATGCGCGGACAACAGATGCAGTTGCCTCTGGCCTGAGAGCAAGATGTCTGCCTGCTTTGTCCTGAAAGACATACATTTCTTTCTGGACAATATCCGTATAAGAGCCAACACTTCTTTGAAATAATCTAAGGTCTTCAACTATAGGAAGCCGTATTTCTTCAAATCCAAATGACTCGAGAGTTTTGAAGATTATTGCTTCTACACTCTGCCATACTTCAATTTCTTCTGGTAGAATATCCCTCATTCCTCTGACTGATTTTATCTGTTCACTCATATTTTTTAAGATATTAGAAAAAAGATGTAAAAATATATAATATATTTTATTATGTTTTTGGTCAAAGAAGTATAACAAGGTTAGATCTTAACAGATTTATTAAGAGAAATTACTGTGCTATAATGACACTAATAATCAGACAATTTTTTTAATACAGGAATTTTATAATAAGAGGGATATTTCAACAAATCTATAAGAATTCTTATGAAACAGAATTCATTACTTGGTTATTGTGGTGGTGGAGAAGAAGTTTTTACACGGCTTAGATGCCTGTACAAAAAAAGAGATACCAGTATTATTTGCGCAAGAACCGATACACCTTCAAAAACACTGAAAGAATTTGCAGAAAGACATACCTCTGGTTTTTGTGATTATCCAGATCCAGTTGAAAGAGCAATCTTTTGGGATATGTATCTGTCAGAAAGAAAGGATATATGCGATGATTCTGTTCCATCGGCATATTTGAGTGAGATGGACCAGGGTCTTTACGGTGGGATTATCGGTGGAGAAACAAGATTTCTTGTGCATCCTGAAAACGGTTGGATTTCTTCAATGACAGCACCTATAATTAAAAGTTGGTCTGAGTTTAAAAAACTTTCATTTAATAATGACTCTTTATGGTTTAAGAGATATCTCAATCAACTTGAAATTTTTAAGAAATATGCCCATGGGAAATTTGGCATCAGTCATTTTATATTAATCAATGGACTAAATTTTGTTTTTGAACTTTTTGGGGCAACAAGAACATACCTTGAAGCAATTGAAAATCCTGAAAAGGTTGAAAAAGCATGTGAGTTTGGTCTTAGAATTAACCTGAAGGTACAGGATACATTTTTTGAAAAAATAGGGCTTATTGAAGGTGGAACGTGCAGCAATATGGTACAGTGGATCGATGGAAAGATTATTTCGGAAAGTGTTGATCCCTTTCACATGGCATCGATTGACTTTTTTGAAAGATGGGGGAAAAAACAACTTGAGGATGCTTTTTCGCACTTTGATGGTGGTGTTATTCATATACACGGCAATGGTAGACACCTTCTACCTGTAATTTCAAAGATAGAGAAACTTAGGGCAATATATCTCGGAGATGATAATAATTATCCACAGGCATTTTCAATCTTAAAAGATATAAAGAAAATTGTTGGAGATATTCCACTTGTTGTGGATGTTAGTTATAATGATTTTATATCCTGTTTTGAAGCACACAGATTAACAGGGGGTGTTTTCTACAGAATTTATGATGTTCCGGATAAAGATACCGCAAATTTTTTAATGGATAAAATCAGAGAATACAGGGTATAGGAGGTAAAATGTTGTACAGAAGATTTGGAAATACACCTTATAATGTATCACGGCTTGGTTTTGGAGCAATGCGGCTGCCGGTTCTTCCTGATGGAAATGTTGATTTTGATAAAGCAGTGGAAATAATGAGATATGCGATTGAAAACGGGGTTAATTTTATTGATTCTCACCATTTTTATCACAATGGTCAGAGCGAAGAAGCCATAGGGCGCGCAATAAAAGGGTTTCCCAGGGAAAAGTTAATACTTCAAACAAAGATTGGTATGTATAATAATTATACTGATAAACAGTGTTGGGAACTTCTTGAGAATGCACTGAAAAAACTTAATACTGATTATATTGATTTTTATCTTACCCATAGCTTAAACTGGGATACATATACAAAATATAACAGGCAGTTTATGCAGTTTACTCAAAAAGCACTTGACCAGAAACTTATCAGGTATCGTGGATTTTCTGTTCATGATAATGTGGAGAATATGAAAAAAATAATTCAAACAGGGCAGTTTCAAGCAATGACAGTTCAATATAACCTTCTTTACAGAGATAGTGAGCAGGCGATTGAACTTGCCCATCAAAAAGGTATGGGTGTTGTTGTGATGGGCCCTGTTGGTGGTGGAACTTTTGGATACCCTGGAGAAGAACTCCTTTCGTGGGCAGGATTAAAACAAAAAAGTACAGCCAGCATAGCAATAAGGTTTGTTCTTTCAAATTCAAATGTTGATATCGCACTTTCAGGGATGAGCACCCTTGATCAGGTTATTGATAATATCAATACAGTCAGTAATTTTACTCCCCTTGATAAAGAGGATATAAAAAAACTTGACGAGATTTTTGAATCAAGGAAAAAACTTCTTAACCTTTATTGTACTGGATGTAGATACTGTATGCCCTGTCCGAACAATGTAAACATTCCCTCAAACTTTCACTGGTATAATGTTGCAAATGTTTATGGGGTAAGAAAAAGGGCAGAGGAAAAGTATTTTTCTATGAAACCAGAAGAAAGGGCATCCTCGTGCATAGCGTGCGGAAAGTGTGTCGAAAAATGTCCACAGAAAATACAAATACCAGAAAAACTTAAGGAGGTTGCAGATTATTTTGAGGATAAAAAATGAAATTTAATCAGGCAGAAATCAAAAGAGTTTTTATTGTAAAACTTGAGGATAATGATGCACTTCCTGATATTATTGAAAAATTTGCCCTCGAACACAAAATAAATTCAGGATTGTGCATTATGGTTGGAGGAATTAAAAAAGGAAAGATTATCGCTGGACCTGAAAATCCAGATGCATCTCCGATTATTACAATGCCACAGGAAATAGAAGGAGTTAGCGAAATTCTTGGTGTTGGAACAATATTTCCTGATGAAAACAATATTCCAAAACTTCACATGCACGCTGCGGCAGGCAGAAAGAAGAATACTCTTGTTGGTTGTATAAGAGAAGGGATATCTGTCTGGAAAATAGTGGAGTTTATTATTATTGAACTTTCCGGGTCTAAGGCAGTACGAAAAAAAGATAGGGATGCTGGATTTTTTGTTCTTGAACCATAGGAGCGAAAATATGGACTATGGACATGGTATAATTCTGACCAGGAGATAACTGCTTCCCTTCATGTTGAAGGAGATCGACTTGGTAGAGAGTTTGGAGAAATGCCTGAGGATGCAGGTTCGATTCTTGAGTATATCTGCATTCCATCAAACTGTCATCTATTAAACAGTGCAGGTATTTATATTGCAGCAAGGTTATTATGGGAACCTAAAAAAGACCCATTTTTAATCTTGAAAGAATTCTGTGATTGCGTTTTTGGGCCAAAGATTTCAGATGCAATGTACAGTGGATATTATGCAGTCGCGAAAATCAGAAACAGGGACATTAAAGGAGATAGTGCCTTTAATGATGCATATCTTGGTGCGGGAACTCCGGATGTTGAAAAGGATATAGAACTATCAGGAGATGCTTTGTTTAATCTCAATAGCATCTCAATTGATACAGATTGGATTTCAAAAATCCCCGGTGTCTTTGATAGAGAAATAATGCTTGATGACCTAAGGGAGCATGTGAAAATGATACATCAATATGCAAAATTTAGATGGGTTTATTTAAAACTTTCAAAAAAATCGCAGATAACCCTTTTTGACTGGAAGAAACTGCCTGTTGTTGAAAAATTTAAGAATACCGGCGGAATGATTGAATGGAGAAAAGCACAAAGTATCTTAAACCTGAGCACTATGAAATGAGTTTACTTACCATCTCTACCCTTTCAAAATCAGCATTTGGTGGAACATTATCTGCCATTCCGAGTATAAATGATCTTCTGCCTTTTAAGGGAAGAATAACCTCTTTGATATATTGTACAAAATCCTGTCGTGTTCCACCTTCCTTACATACTAGGACAGAGGGTATTCCTCCCTGAAGAACAACCTTATTATTAAGGATATCAAGCGCTTCTTGTAGTGTAATATCAGCCATTGGTTTTGTAACGATCGCTTCAATAACATCAAGTCCGGTTTCAGCAACATAGGGCAGAAGATTTTGTGTTCTTCCACACCAGTGTCCTTCAAAAACCTTGTTTTTTCCCTCGAGCGTTTTTTTACATTCTTGATAATATGGTATTGCATATTCTTTGAATATATCAGGTGTAATCATAATTCCATCCATGTTATCACCTGTTGCAATAACATCAGCATGACCATCTGCCAGTATTTTCAGTGCCTCAAGGAATTTTTTCGAATAAACATTAATCAATAAGTCCACCTCCTTTTTGTGGTCAAACCAGAGATAGAATGCATTGACATACCCGGCATCATTCTTTGCAAACTGAATAAAAGGTATTGCAAAAAAGGTATTTAGAACTATTCCATCATCACCTGTTTCTTTAAGGGCTTTTAAGGTGTTCTCATAGTCAGGTACGAAATTCATTGATTCAGCAATGTACCTCATTGTTTTTATGTCTTCAACATTCTTTATAAAATGTTCAGAAAGATGTTTTGATCTAAATCTACCTTCTGTGCTTTTATGGACTGCTGTTACAGTTCCAACAGGAGTTGATATTTGTGTAATTGTCTGTTCTTCATTATCAATAATCTTTGTTTTTACTGTTTTGTCATAAGCGATTTTCATTCCGGATGCCCTGTTCCAGATATAGCCGTTGATTGCACGAACAATATCATTTCTTGACATCCCCCTGTATTTTTCAGGCAATGTTCCTTCGTTACTATTAACCCGAAGCCAATAGTCAAAGTTTGGAGCCCAAACAAGCGTATCAACCTTCTCATTTCTTATTGCTTTTAGATAAATATCTCTCTTTGTCATCTTATCTCCTTTACTTTTTTTCAACAGTTTCAAAAGTTTTTATATCCCTCCGCCTCACTTATATTCTTCACGTCAGGGAGAGAGGGAGAAGGGATTTTGCATTTTTCAATTCGTTTCTTATTGTTTCTTTCTTTTTGTCCAATTCCTTCCATAAAAAAATTTTGCGGAACAATCCTATATCCATTTCAGGTTCTATCAGAAAGTTTAAAAAGAAATTCTGATTTATCACAACTTTTGATAAACTACTGTTTTTATAATTATGACCTTATCTTTTTTGCAAAATTAGTATCTATCTGCCTAATTTTTAATACCAAAATGTTTTTTTTCTCAAGAATATTGTCTTTCATTTTGTATTTAATACTCTATATTATCACCAATACAGAAAATTTTATTTTTTACCCTGTAATCTGCACCATTCAAAAAGTTCAAGAGCATTCTGTTATTGAAAATATATTATTACACTGTAGGGCGTAAAGCACGCAGGCATAAGGTCAAGGAAATCACCTAAAGTCAATCTCAATAATTTTTTCGAATTTCTTCAGTCCCTGTAAAACTGTAATACCATCCTTTTCATTTGTCGATATACACTGAATTTCTGCAGTATAAACCTTTTTATCTTTTAATTCAGAAATAGAAAATTCGAGTATTTTATAACCCATATTCTCAATCTCATTAAAGATTTCCTTAAGCATTTTTGGGTCTTCTTCTGAGAACTTTATATTTATTCGTGAATATACATCTCGAGGAATTTTTAATTCAATAGTTCTCAATGTTAAAAGTGTTATCATAATAAGCACTGTTGTACTGATTCCGAGGAAATAATAACCGCATCCTAGCAAGTCCAATTGTACTTACTCCCCATAGACAAGATGCTGTTGTCAGTCCTCTAACACTGCCTCTATCTTTTATTATTGTGCCTGCCCCTATAAATCCTATTCCTGTAAGAACTCCATAGGCAATCCTTGCAGGGTCAATTCTTAAGTAATAAGATGTGGATTCTGAGAAAAGTTCTGGTATTCTTAATGAAACAATCATTGAGAGGCAACAACCCATTCCAACAAGAATCAATGTTCTAAAACCTGCGGCTCTGGCATGTTTTTCCCTTTCCCATCCAACAATCCCACTTAATATTCCTGCAACAAATATCCTTAACAACCATTCAAGTTCAGTTATCATAACTCTAATCTATCATTTTTATATATTGTGTCAATAGTATCCAATAAATCTCCATATAGTAAATAATTTAGAATTTGAAGAAACGTGTACTGATTACTGCGATAATTAGAGAATTGTAGAATTGAGAATGCAAATCAAAGAAACAATTAAAAACTTGTTGTAAATTGTCTGCAAACTGATTTAGAAAAATCATATCCAGCCGATGGCGACTTGTAAGTATTTGCTTTTATTCTTAAAATAAAGGTATGAATAATCAGAATCTTAGTTATCGTTTGCATCAGGTACAGGTTAATATCTTGTTTCAGAAGATGCTTGTTTGTTCAGTTCAGGAGATTATTGATATCTGTGAAAATTCCGTAGAGAATAATCCTTTTCTCGAATTTGAAAGGTTATATACAGAAGATTTTTTTCAAAAAGGAATTTTTTTTGAGAAACCGCAGGAAATACAGGAGACATTATCCGATAATCTGAGAAAACAGATTGCGTATGTTGCTCAAGATCAATCAATTTCCGAGATTGCAGAGTTCATTGTTGATTTGCTTGATGACGATGGATATTTGAAATTTTCAATTGAGCAGATATGTAGATTGACAAATACAGATAAAAATACTGTTGAAAGAGCATTAGATATTGTTCAATCACTTGAACCTCCTGGAATTGGGACAAGGAGCATCCTTGAGTGTCTCATACTGCAGATGAAAATAAAAAAAATGGATGAAAGTATTGCCTTTAAGGTTTTCTCAAGATATGGAAATGAATTTCTATCTGGAAGATTTGCCTGTATAAAAAAGGAAATGAAACTAACGGACGCTGATATTTCTCGCGTGATTGAAGATATAAGGAAGTTGGACCCTTTTCCTGGAAGGGCTTATTCTAAATCAACGCAGGCATTCCCTATAATACCCGATGTAATTGTGAAATATTCTGATAAAGTATTTGATGTTAAGTTTGCGGAAGATAAATTGTTCAGAGTTTTTTTTAATGAAAAATATCTTAAATTAGTAAAATCCTCTTTAACAAGCGATTATGAAAAAAAATTTCTTAAAGAAAAGATTAGAGAAGCAAGGAGGTTTCTTACCTGTATTCAAAATCGTCGCAGATTTCTTGAAGACATAATAAATTATATTATTCATTATCAAAGTGATTTTATTTCAGGGAAGGGCCCATTAAAAAAACTTACGGAAAAGGATGTTGCTACAAGGTTTAATTGCAGTATATCGCTTATAAGCAGGGCTATCTCAAAGAAATATGTTGCAACCAATCGAGGGATTTTCAGGTTAAAAAAACTGTTCAGTTATTCATCCTCAAAATATAGCCAGGATTTTATTATTGATGTCATTGAAAACATTATTGATAATTCTAAAGATGTTCTTTCAGATAGACAGATTTCTGAGAAATTAAAGGAAATAGGGATTCATACTGCGCCGAGAACAGTCAATAAATATAGACACAAGAGAGAAATTAGCAATTCATATTTCAGGCGCTCGATAAGTATGCTGGAAAAGAAATTGTAAATGTTGTTCCTTTTCCTTCTTCACTTTCAACAGAAATTGTGCCCTTGTGTGCCTCTATTATTTTTTTTGATATGATCAAACCAATACCTGTACTTCTATCCTGTTTTGTTGTAAAGAAGGGTTTGAATATCTTTGAAACAACATCAGGAGACATACCGCTTCCTGTATCAATAACCTTTATAATTGCCCTGTCTTTGTCTTTTTTTGTCAAGACGGTTATTGAGCCACCTGGTTTTGTTGCTTCAATGGCATTTATAAAGAGATTGGTGAAAACCTGCTGAAGTTGTTCCTGAGACCCCATAATCAGAGGCAGTTCAGGATCACACTCACAAAAAAATTTAATACCCATTGCTATAGGATTATCCTTTAAGAAATAAATCATATTCTTGATTAATAAATTAATATCCACCTTTATATATTTGAATGTTTTCTTTGAAATATCAAGGAAACTTTTTGCAATACTCTGACATCTTTTCACCTCATTCTCCACAACCTGTAGATATCTTTGTGTTTCAAGAGAGGGCGACTGATTTTTCTCGTTTATTTCTGCTATTATTATCTGGATATACCCGAGTATGATTGTGAGAGGGTTGTTTATTTCATGTAATAATTCTGTTGAAAGTTCCCCGACCATCGCGAATTTTTCCAGTTGGTGGATTCTTTCTTCGAGAGTAAGATTAAGATCTTGCAGTTGGTTGATAATATTTTTTGTTGATGTTTTAATCCTGTATTTTTCAATCGAACGTTTTACAATATCCTTCATTTCTGTTATATCAAATGGTTTGTTTACAAACTCAAAGATATCCAGATGAACTGCTTTTTGTGCTGCTTCGAGAGTGCCAAAACCAGTCAGAACAACCACAGGAACATCAATGTTTATTTTTCTTATTTCTTCAAGTGTTTCAATTCCGGATTTCCCTGGCATTCTAAGATCAAGAATAATTGTTTCCACAGGATATTTTGTTAACATATTAATTCCTTCATCGCCATTTGTTGCAATTAATACTGAATAGATGTCACTTAAAAGGATTTTTAATGATTCCCTCGGTCCAAGTTCATCATCAATTACAAGGATTACTGGCTTTTTAGATGCCTGCTGTGTATCCGCAGCCGACGAAACTTCCGGAAGATTTGTATATTCCATCAGTAAACCTCCCTTGTTGGATATTTCTTTTTTCAAACTGGTTGTACATATAAAAAAATGAGAAAAGGCCTGATTTTATTTTTATTGTTGTTCCTATTGTATAAAGAAATCTATCTGCGTCTGGAAGTAATGGATCAAATGTTTTGTCCGGAACAGGCGATTCAATAAATCCTATCCCTGCGGTTATATCGCATTTATTATTTATTCTATATCGCAAACTTGCAGAATATGTCCAGACATCTTTCCAGTCCCTTTCCATTTCAGGAATTAAAAAACTGTTAGGACCAGCGTCAACCTTCATACTTTTCAAACAGGAGTATCTGACAAATTCAGTTCCCATTTGAACACTTAATTTATTCCCTTTCCATTTATATCCGAGCGAGTATATCTCTGGAAATTTTATCTCAAGGTTGCTATTGACATTGTTTTTTATACCAGAAAATGGCGGCGGGTCTGGCATATTTGTCATTGAAAAGTTTCCTGAATAATTCATTTCAAATGGGGAACTCCACGCAAATCCGACAGAATGGCCTTCTTTATGGTAGTGTATTCCAATTCTTAAAGATCCTGAAATATCATCTCCTTTAAGAACAGCAATTCCATCAGGTGTTCCTGTTATAAAAGACCATGGAACTGACTGTTTTGTTTCGAGAGAACTTGTGTGTATATCTATTCCAGAGCCAATACTTAGGTTTTTGTTCAGGGGCATGGCTATTGATGGAGTAAAGGTAATAAATTTCATTTTGCCATAATATGGTACGCCATATGCCCAGATATTTTCTGTGAAGGATTTTTCCCACTCTGTTTTTTGTCCGTATGGGCTTGTTATACCAAAACCAAACCTGATATCTGAATTATTGGGAACCAGAACAAAATATAAATTACCAAGTAAGGCAAAGTCATTTTCTTTTTTTGAAGATGCAGTTAAAGCTGAATATTTTGTTTCAGAAAATAAGCATAGAATGCCTGCATCAAATTGATTTTGCTTTATAAGCACAAGACCCGCTGGATTTAATACGCATGCAGAAGCATCATCTGTCACAGGGGTTACTCCTGCCTCCATCAGTGTTTTTATCCCGGCCGGCGGATTTCTGTATCCCTGACAGTATGCTGCTATACACAATGCAAAAACCAGGAAAATCGCTTTTTTTATCATTATAAATACCTCCCTTTTGCCCTCTTACCTATTTATATGCAAAAAGTGTGCCATGTTTTTGAAAATATTCTATTAAAGTCAGGAAGATATAATACCTGCGTGGATTGTATTAAAATTCCAGATATAAAATCCACAAGAAACAAAAAATAACAACTATGGTTTATATTGTACATTTTTGTACATATTTGACATAAAACCAATTCAGGTGTGTAATAAAATATATGGAAAAGAATAATTTAGAGTATTTTGCATATATTGTACAAAATTGAACAATCGTGGGTACAAATTCATTATTACTTTCAATTGCTGGTGTTCCGAAAATCCTCTCTGATTTTATACCTGATAATGGACTTGCAATTCTTGCTGCATCCCTGAAAGATAATGGTCATAGTGTTCGTATTCTTGATACAAACACAACATCCACTCTCGAACAGGTGTTTGATGATACCCATCTTTCAGGCATAAAGACAATAGCAGAAAAAATTTTCATAAAAAAAAGAAAACCGTCAATCCTCGATATGATTCGACTTAAACCAATCTCTAACTGTCTTGAGAAAAGAAAAGACCTTATTTTTAATAAGATTTCTGATGATATCTGCAGGGAGATTAAGGAAAATTGTGTTGATTTTGTTGGTATGAAACTTTGGGCTGGAGATGGTTTTAAATATTCTCTTGATATTGCCAGAAACATAAAAAGAAAATTTCCACAGATTAAAATCTTTGGTGGAGGTCCCCAGGTTGATATATTTCAGGAGGAAATTTTTAAGGTCACTGATAGTTTTGATGCTCTTTGTTTCGGTGATGGGGAGGAAACAATAAATGGCTTTGCTGATTTTGTTGCGGGGAAAACACAATTAGACACAATTCCGAATATTATTTTTAGAAAAAACGGAAAGATTATAAAAAACCAAAGAAGATTTGTTGAGGATCTTTCAACATTGCCAATACCTGAATATCACCAGGATATTTATACTGGAATAGGAGATAAAATTAAGATGTTTGTAGTGGACGAAAGCCGTGGTTGTCCAAATTACTGTGCTTTTTGTATCCATCCTGTAAAAAGTGGTAAACTCCGGGAAAAACCGGTTTCGAGGATTGTAGGAGAACTTGAAAATTTTATATCTGAATATGGTGTAAGGGTATTTAGATATGCTGGTTCAAACACACCTGGAGATTTACTCGAAAAAACCTCAATGCAGGTTATAAACAAGGGCCTTAATATTGCTTACACAACCTTTGGGCATTTTGATTCAATGAAGGATGTTGATTTTAATATTGTGCGAAAATCAGGATGTATGTCCATATTCTTTGGGCTTGAATCAGCAAGTCCAGAGATATTGAATAAGGCAATGCACAAGAAAAACTCCCCTGATGTTATGGAATCTGTAATAAGATCCTGTAAAAAAGCCCGAATATTTACTGTTGTGAGTGTTATATATCCATCTCCATTTGAAACAGACCAAACAAGAAAGCAGACGATGGATTTTATTTTGAAAACAAGGCCTGATTCTGTTCTTATTCAATTTCCGGGATTGTATCCTGGGACTGTCTGGGGGAAAAACCCATCAATGTTCAATTTTACTGTTGAAACAGATAACTATGCTGAAGATATTATGACATATCAGATTAAACAACTTTTTCCTCCGAGATACTGGAAGCCATTGCCCTATAAGGTTAATGGAATGGACTTCAGACAGTATGCGGGCGAAACAGAAAGATTTCAGAAGGAACTTTGTGATGCAGGAATTACTACCTTTGTTTCCGACGAGGCATATCTATTGAGTAGATTTTCAGGATTTAAAAGTATGGTTGATTTTGTTGATTACAACAGATATTTTTTATTTGCAGGACTTGCTGGTGAAATTCGAAAGGAAATAAACGTGATTAACGAGAATATTTCACGAGGGATAGGATGAGACATAGGGTTGTTTTGACAGGTATAGGAGTGATTGCGCCAAATGGGATTGGAAAAGAAAACTTCTGGAATGCACTTGAGAATGGTAAAAGTGGTATCAAAAAAATATCGAGATTTGATCCATCAGGGCTTCCGTGTCAGATTGCCGGTGAAATACCTGACTTTAAACCTGATGAATTTATTGATAGGAAAGCCGCAAGAAGGATGGCAAGGTTTTCGCAGTTTGCTGTGTGCGGAACTAAGATGGCTCTTGCTGATGCTTGTATTGATGTACGTAAAATACGGCCTGATGATGGTTTGATTACCTTTGGTGTTAGTACGAGCGCCATGGATTTAATAGAAAGCCAGCATCAGATTTTTTTAAAACATGGTGCGAAAAGGGTTATACCCTATGGAATCATTGCTGCAACTCCTCATAGTGTAATAGGAGAAATTGTAGAACAATTAAAATGGAAAACACAAACAATTCTTCTTGCCTCAGCGTGTGCTTCTGGAACTGACGCCATTGGATCGGCTTTTCAAAAAATAAGAGATGGTGATGTTATATTTTCCATCTCAGGTGCTGCTGATGCAGCAATAACGCCTTTAATTATGGCAGGACTGTCATCTGCTGGATTAACTCCTGAATTTAATGAAGCACCTGAAACAGCAAGCAGACCATTTGATATGTTGCGCTGTGGTGGAATTGTTTCAGAGGGTTGTGGTATAGTGGTGCTTGAAGAATTTAATCATGCGGTGAGCCGGGGTGCAAAGATATATGGGGAGATTATTGGGTATGGTACATCCGGAGAACTTTCTGAAGAAAGTCCTTCATCAGGACTGAGAAATGCAATAAGAAGAGCATTCGAGGATTCAGGCATTTCTTTTAATTCAGTTGATGCCATAAGTGCGCATGCTCCTTCTGATCCGCTCATAGATAAGGTTGAAACATCTATTATCAAAGAAATTTTTGGTAGCCGTGCATACGAAATACCGATTAGTTCTATAAAATCAATGGTTGGAAATCCACTTGGATGTGCTGGTGCATTTCAAACTATTGCAGCAATGCTATGGTTTGAAAAAAATATCATTACTCCAACAATCAATTATCAGTATCCTGATCCTGACTGTGATCTGTACTATGTTCCAAACAAAACACATAAACTTGTTGTAGACACTGTTTTACTCAATTGCGGTGGGCTGGGTGGTACATGTTCTTCAATATTATGTAAAAGGTATAAGGCATGAACTACTGGATAGCCAGTATTTTTACAACAATTATTGTTGTGGGTGTGCTTGCCTGGGTTGTGTATAGTCGCAACAAATTCAGGCCGCTAAATAGAAGATTTCCAATTTTTGCTCTTAACCTTATCCTCTGGTCTATATCGGTTATCCTCGTAATGGCTTCTAATAATATTGTGTACTCGGTCTTCTTTATTAAGGTTGCTTCAATTTTTGGGGCTTTACTTCCTTCTTCTTTCATATTTTTTGCTTCTGGTTTTGAGGTGCCTTCTGATGGGAAAGAACCCGAACAATTAAAAAAAATGCAGTTATTGTTTTTTATTTCAGCACTAATTGCATCTCTTTGTGTTTTACACCCTGAATTTATAGAAAAGGTTATTGTACGAGAAAAAATATTGAATAATCTTCCGGGTCCTGATGTCGTATATGGCTGGCCCTTTTTTGTGTTCTCAGGGATTATCATTTTTTCAATGTTTTTTGGCTTGAGATATCTGTACAGGTTGATGAGAAAAAAAACCGGTGCAGAAAAAGTTGAGATTCAATATATATTTTTTTCAATTTTTGCTGGAACGATTTTTGCTATTGGAACAGTAATAATACCACCGCTTTTTGGAAATACAACATATTCGAGATTCGGTCCTTTTTCTTCAATAATAATGTGTTCAATTATTGCCTATGCGATTGCGCGATACAAGATTATGAATATATCAGTTGTAGTGGAGAAAATGTTTGTTTTTGGATCTCTTACAACTGCGCTGATAGTTATCTATCTATTTTTACTATTGTTTTTGAACAATTTTGTCAGGGTTTTTAGTTCTTCTGGATCAATGATACCCGTAATTATTAGTTCCTTTATTATTGCAGTATCCTTTTCACCATTAAAGGAGTTTATTACCAATTTGGCAAGGACAAAAATATTTCACCAGCAATATAACCTTGATAAGATTACATTGCAAATGAGGTTTCTAACAGATAGATTTTCTAACCTTGAAGAAGGGATCTCAGCAATGATAGAGGTTCTACAAAAAGAAATTGATCTGGAAAAGGAACCTGTTTTTATAATCAACACGGATGATGTTTCAATAAAAAGGGCTTTTTCTATTCTCCAGAGAAGCAAACAGTGGCAGGTTGAATTTAAAAAAGAATGTCCTATTTTGAAGTTGCTCGAATCCGAGCCTTGTATTCACTACAAGGATGAGTTGCTGAGGTTTGCAAGTAAACCTCTAATGGGGAATGCAATTTCTGAAATGAATGCATACGATAGCAGTGTTATAATTCCACTTGTAGTACGCAATAAACTTATGGGGGGTGTGCTTCTTGGAGGGAAGCAAGGGGGATTGTCTTTTTTAGAACTGGACAAAAAAATTCTTGATACATTTTCTATTTATATAGGTATTTTTATCGAGACCATGCAACTTACAACAAATCTTAAAGAAAGCCAGATGTATCAACATTTTTTACTTGAAAATCTTCCAAGCGGAGTTATTGCTGTTAATAATCAGGGTAGTGTAATTGTTTTTAATCAGGCAGCAGAAAAAATATCAGGAATCAAAAAAAAAGATGTTATTGGTGGGAATTTTGAGACAGTTATCCCTGAATCTTTTAGAGGATTATTCGCAGAACTTTTGAAACAGAACATTGAAATTAATAATAAGGACTTGATACTATCTAAAAATGGGAATGCAATTCCATTAAGAATAAGTGGTTCAAGATTTTATTCAATTGATGGAAGTTTACTTGGCGCACAGGTGATCTTTTCTGATATTTCTCAACTGAAGATGCTTCAGTACCAGGCTGAAAGGAATGAGCGGCTTGCTTCTCTCGGAATACTTGCGGGCGGTATTGCTCATGAGATAAGAAATCCGCTTGTTGCCCTTAAGACATTTTCGCAACTTCTTCCTGAAAGATTTGCTGATGATAAATTCAGGTCAGATTATTTAAAGGTTGTCATACCTGAAATAGATAGAATAAATCATCTCATTGAACAATTGCTTGTTTTTGCAAAGCCAAGGCCGCCCAGAATGGAAGAGTTCGATTTGATTTCAGTGATAGAATCAACGATATTGCTTGTTTCTAACCAGGAAAAATTTCGCAACATTAACATCCAGACCAATTTTAACAGTAAGGGTATAAAAATCAGGGCAGATTCTGAAAAAATAAAGCAGGCACTTCTTAATCTATTGTTTAATGCTGCTGAAGCAATAGACAAAAAGGGTGGCGTGATAAATATTTCTGTTTCTGAAAATGAAGGAAAATCTATTATTGAAATTATGGACAATGGTTCGGGTATTTCCTCTGAAAATATAAACAAAATTTTTGACCCATTATTCACAACAAAACCATATGGAACAGGACTTGGGCTTTCAATAGTTAATGAAATTATTGCTCAACATAATGGAAGAATATATATAGAAAGCCAGGATGGCCAAGGAACCAGAGTTATAATATACCTCCCACTTAATACAGGGGTATTTCAATGAAATATGTTATGATTGTTGTTGAAGAAAAAGGGCTTGCGAGCACCCTGAGTTTTCTTTTAAGGGATAATTTTTTACCTGTGGTTGTTGATCCATCTTGCGTTGGTGAGTCAATTATCCAGAGGAAACCCGATATTATTATTATTGATTTTTTGTATAAAAAAATTCCACTGCAGGTTTTGGTTGAGCAGATTAGAAAACTTGTGCCTGATGTTCCAATTATTGCACTTGTTGAATCTTTTGGTCCTGTGGCAAGACGTCTGATGAATCTTGGAGTTTATGAACTTGTTGAAAAACCATTTGATCCTGAAAAATTTATGTACGCACTTAACCGTGCGTCCCTGTATACAGAAGCCGAGCAGGTTAAAAAACTGCCAGTGGTGCAATTTTCTGAAGATAGACCATCATCTGATATTTCTGAAAATATTTTTTTTCAGAGGCTAAGTGAACTTCTGGCTGAGAATTTTTCAGAGCCATCGAGGTTAATTCCGGCTGTTGTTAAACTGATTAAAAATCATCTTTCTTTATCTGACGCATCTTTTTTTCTAAAAGAATCAAATAAATTTCGTTTTTATGATGGGGTGAACGTTGATAGGACGTTTCTAAAAAATTTAAGGTTTTCTGAAAAAAGTTCTCTTTATCTCAGAATTATATCCGCAAGAAGTATACTGCAAAAAAATAAGATTGATGATATGCATCTTCTCTCAGAAATTGAACTTTTAAAAGCAGAGATTATCCTTCCTCTTATGAGCAGAGATGGTGAGGTCCTTGGTTTTTTTGCTCTCGGAAAAAGATTAACTGGAGAAACATTTTCCTGTGATATTGTTAAATTTTTAAGTGATATCAGTAGTTATTTCAGTATACTGCTTGAGGATTCTTTTTTGTTTCAGGAAAATATTTTCCAGAAGGAATTCCAGAAAATTATACTTGAAAATGTTCCAACTGGAATCATTGTCCTCGATAAAAACTGTAATATAAAGATTTTTAATAATCAGGCAGGATCTATACTCGGTAAGAATGCCTCAGACGTTATGGATAATTCCATAGAAAGTATTGGTGTAGAAATGGCTTCAAAGGTAAGAGAAGCAATCAGTAGCAAAAGAGCGATATTCAGGGAAGAGGTTTTTATCAGACAATTCAAAAAATGGTTTGGGATGAGTTGTAATTTTGTATACCAGCAGGGAGAAATTAACTGGGTGATAATTATCTTTCAGGATATTACATTTTATAAAGAAATGGAACAGGAACAAAAAAAGATTGAGCAGAACCAGTACTGGGAGAAAGTCGCAAGTCGTCTTTCCCATGAGATAAAAAATCCACTTGTTGCCATAAAAACCTTTGCTTGTCTTTTACCTGAGAAGTTTGAAGAAGAGACGTTTAGAACAGAATTTTACAAAATTGTTAATGCCGAAATTGAAAGATTAACACATCTTGTCGATAAAATTGCCCGTCTTTCAGAAAAAGAAGGTCTTGTGTTGAATAAGGTTGATTGTTTTGATGTTTTACAAAAGACAGCGAAGAAGTTTCCAATCGTAAAAATACCCGTCTCGAAGAATGGTATTAATACTACTATAAATATTGACGCAGGCAAAATTCAGGAAGCACTGGAATTCCTGTTTGATTTTTGTTGTAAAGACATAGGTGAGGATGGAACCGTAAATGTATCCATTGCTGAAAAGGCATCTTTTATGGAAATAGTTGTTGAAGAAAAAGGGAATCACCTTAAACTGGATATTGGCCAGGATATATTCGTGCCATTTTCTGATTACCTTGATGGGCTTGTTTCACTTAATCTTGCAATATGCCGTAAGATTATAGAGAATCATTCGGGCAGTATTTCTGCAGAGATTTTTCCTGAAGGGAAAAAGCGATTTACAATTATGTTTCCCCTGGAGAGTCAATGAGAAAAATTCTTGTTATTGATGATGAAAAAAGTGTTCAGGAATCTCTGAGAATCCTATTTTCCAATAAGTACAAGGTTTTTACTTGTGGTTCCGGGAAAGAGGGTCTTGATGTGATATCAACCAGGGATATTGATATTGTTTTTCTTGATATATTAATGCCTGACATTGATGGAATAAATGTTTTACGTGAAATAAAGAAAAACAACGAGAATATTATTGTTATTATGTTAACTGCTATATCGAATATTTCCACTGCTGTCGAGGCAATGAAACTTGGGGCATATGACTATATTACCAAGCCATTTGAAATTGATGAAATTCGTATACTGGTTGACAAAATATGTCAGGATCTCAAAATCAGACAGAACATTGAAATTCTCTCTGACGAAATTGAAAAAAACAGTGGAACGATTATATTTAAAAGTCAATTAATGGAGAATATTATAAATCTTGCGAGAAAAGCAGCACCACATGATTCATCTATTCTTATTACAGGGCAAACAGGTACTGGTAAGGAACTTCTTGCAAGGTTTATTCATAAAGAGAGCCAAAGAAAGCAGGAGGCATTTATTCCTATTCACTGTGCGGCAATTCCCGAAACGCTTTTTGAAAGCGAAGTTTTTGGGTATGAGAAAGGTGCATTTACTGGTGCGTTTAAAAGCAAGCCAGGCAAGATTGAGATTGCAGGAAGCGGAACTATTTTTTTTGATGAAATTGGTGAAATGCCAATTTCTCTTCAAACAAAACTTTTGAGGGTTCTTCAAGAACACGAATTTTCGCGGATTGGTTCCAACGAATCAATAAAAATGGAAGCCAGGGTTCTTGCGGCAACCTCGAAGGATTTGAAAAGCGAAATAAAATCTGGTAGATTTCGTGAGGATCTTTTTTATAGATTAAGTGTTATCCCAATTGAAATTCCACCATTAAAGGATAGAAAGGATGATATTCTTCTGATTGCATATCATTTTCTTGCGAATTTTGCTGTGCAGATGGGTATAAAAACAAAGTTCTTTTCACCTTCAGCAGAAAAATGTTTATTGGCTTATGATTGGCCCGGGAATATAAGGGAATTAAAAAATGTTGTTGAACGGATTTTGGTTTTGAAGGGAAATAAGGATATAATAAATATTTACGATTTGCCAGAAGATATCAGATCTGCCGGGATGCCGGGTGTGTCTGAAAATGGTTCATTTATTGATAAGGTTATTGCATTTGAAAGGCAATTGATTATTGATGCAATGGAAAAATCTGGGTGGAACAGGTCAAAAGCAGCGCAATATCTAAAAATAAGTCGAAGGATGTTGAGTTATAAGATTGAAAAATATGAGATCAGAAAAGATAAACAACAAAGTATTGATTGTTGAAGACAATAATGGCGTTCAAAATCTTTATCGTGAGATTCTCGGGAGAAATGGGTATCAGCCAACTATAAAGATAGATGTTTCATCTGCACTTGAGGCAGTAGAAAAAGAAGAATTTGATCTTGTAATTCTTGATTTGCAACTCCCTGATGAAAACGGAATCGCGTTTCTTGAAAAAATGAGAGGCATTGATAAAAATCTTCCGCCAGTTGTTGTATGCACCGGTATGGCATCTATCGAGAACGCAGTTGACGCAATAAAAAAGGGTGCGAGTGATTTTATAACAAAGCCGTTTACAATTGAAGGGTTAATTTCAACCATAGAAAGAAATATAAAAATCAGTCAAATTACCGGCAAGATTTCAGATATAGAAATGGTTCGTTTGATTCTTGAACTCAACAGAATAATAATTTCAATCACGGATACAGAGGAATTATCCACACGTGTTATTGATCTTGTATATAATTTTATCAGACCTGATATTGCACTTTTTTACCTCAAAGAAGAGGATACAGAAAGGTTCTTTCTGCGTAGAGTAAAGGGTAGATTATCCAATTTTACCCCATTGCTGGTTTTATCCGCGTCCGATATAAAAGGTTTTGAAAAGGGAACCATAGATATTGCACGAAGGACAGATGATGGATTTTTTGAGGTAAATCTCTATGGTAAAAAAGATATTGTAGGAATACTGCGACTTTATTCAAATGAAAGGTCTATGGATAATAGAGAACTTAAGTTTCTATCAGTTCTCGGAACTCAAATTGGTATTGCTATTGAGAATGCCAGTCTCCTCCAGCAGTTAAAGGAATCATATATCAGTGCGATAAGGTCTCTTGTGAATTCTCTCGAGGCAAGAGATGCTTATACAAAGGGACATTCTGAGCAGGTTGCGTATTATTCTGTTGCTATCGGTAAGGTTCTTGGGCTTGATAGCCATGCACTGGAGAGTTTGCGTAATGCTGGATATCTTCATGATATTGGGAAACTCGGCATCAGGGATGAAATTATTCAAAAAGAGTCGTCTTTATCTGAAAAAGAATTTGAAATCATAAAAAGACATCCTATTATTACAAAAGAAATTCTTAAGCCATTAAGAATCAGAAAAGAAGAAATGGATGCATGCTTTTTTCATCACGAAATGATCAACGGTAAAGGATATCCTTATGGACTTAAAGGAGAACAGATTCCACTGATGGCAAGAATTCTTGCTGTTGCAGATTCTTTAAGCGCAATGATTTCAGAAAGGCCATACCGTAAGAAGATGAAAATTGACGAGGCAATTAAAGAACTTGAAAAAAATGCAGGTGAGCAGTTTGATGAAAATATCGTAAGGGCGTTAATAAGTGTGCTGAAGAATTCAAAAACACTATAACAATTCAAGACAGGGAGTATTTATGGTAAAACTTTTTAGATTGTTATCAAATGATCTTGGCATTGATCTTGGAACTGCAAATACTGCTGTTTATCTGAGGGGCAAAGGGGTTGTTCTGATGGAACCTTCAATTGTGGCGATAAACCATAATACGAAGCAGGTTCTTGCAGTTGGGACAGAAGCAAAAAAGATGCTCGGGAAAACTCCTGCGAATATTATCGCTATGAAACCAATGAAGGATGGAGTCATTGCTGATTTTGATGCCTGTGAGGCAATGTTAAGATATTTTATAAATAGAGTAAGGTCGCCGAGGCACAAATTTGTTATGCCACCGAGGATGGTTATCGCAGTACCTTCGGGTATTACCAGCGTTGAGAGAAGGGCAGTGAGGGAAACAGCCCTTAAGGCAGGTGCCAGAATTGTTCGACTTGTCGAAGAACCCATGGCTTCTGCGATTGGAGTTGGTCTTCCAGTTGAAGAGCCCTGTGGCAGTTTTATACTTGATATTGGAGGCGGAACTACTGAAATGGCAGTAATTTCTCTTGGAGGTCTTGTTCTTACGAAAAGTTTAAGAATTGCTGGTAATGAGATGGATGAGGCAATTTCTAACTACCTTAAGAAGAAGTACAACCTTTTGATTGGAGAAAAGACAGCAGAGGACATAAAAATTCAGATTGGATCGGCTTTTCCTCTCGAAGAAGAACTTACCATAGAGGTTCATGGTCGGGATCTTGTTGAAGGTCTTCCAAAGATGATAAAGGTTCGTTCAGAAGAAATACGAGATGCACTTAGGGATACTTTAATGGCGATTGTTAGTGCAGTTAGAGATATCCTTGAAGAGACCCCACCGGAACTTTCAAGCGATCTTGTTGAAAATGGCCTTGTTATCGCAGGAGGAGGTGCCTTACTCCGTAATATCGATAAATTAATCTCCCAGGAGACAAAACTTCCTGTTGTTATTGCAGAAAATCCTCTGCTTGCCGTGGTGACTGGTGCAGGCAAAATGCTTGATGAAGAAAGATACTTCAAAATGTTTCCTTCAGAATAGGTGGTTGAATGTTGTGGAGATTTCGTCGTGAAATTATTTTCTTCGTATTTGTTATTACAGGGATATTTTTTATAAAGCACAATGCGGTTTTTAAGATCTTTTCTTCAAGGAATGCATCTATTGAGAAAGCCATTCAACCGTCTGTCGAGGATATTATTCTTGAAAATGAAAACCTAAGAAAAATGATGGGATTAAAACAGAAAAGAGGTTTTTCAAAGATAATATACGCTAATGCAAAAAGTATTTCACCATGGGTTTTTCCATCACAGATTGTATTTGATAAGGGAGCAAAAGACGGCGTTAAAATAGGAATGTCAGTGATAAGTGGTAATGGTTCTCTGATAGGCAGGGTGGTTTCTGCAGAGGAACAATCATCTTCCTGTATTACGCTTTATCATCCAGATAACAAGGTTAGCGTTATTATTCCGAGAACAGGAGAACTGGCTATTGTTGAAGGAATTTCTTTATCGGTTTCATATCCATATCTAAGAATAAGGTTTCTTCCACCGCAATGCAAGGCATCTGAAGGAGACACAGTCGAAACAAGCGGCCTTACAAAATTGTTTTCATCTTCAGTAAAGGTGGGTACAATAGTAAAAATCTGCCCTTCAAAAAGCGAACCAGTTGTGCAGGGTTTCATAAAGCCATTTTTTACAAATGAAAACATCAAAACAGCAATTCTTGTTGAATAGAAAAGAATTTCTAACCTTTTTGATTGTTCCATCTATTCTTCAATTCTTATTTCCACATATGTGGGTGGACTTTTTTCTCCTCACAATTTTTTATCTTGCTTTTACTGAGAGATTATTTGTCTATTTCTTTATGATTTTTTTCTGGGGTATAATATATTCATTAGTGACACTTGAAAATATTGGCGCTGAAATTATTGCACTCGGTCTTGTGTGGTATTTTTATGTTTCCTTCTGGGAAAACAGCAACCTGATATCGAACCTTGTTAATATCATTATTGGCTGTTTGCTTTATCTTGTTGTGAAACTCTGTATCAGCCCAGCAGGATGTGCGTGGAATCCTTCTATGATTGTATTTTTTTCTGTTTATTTTGTTCTTATAAGTGTTGTGATTAGTTTAATTTTGTTTGTAATAAGGGATAATTTTGTAAGAAGGCAAATACCAGGTTTCTGATTTCAATGGAAGAACGATTAAAAACATTTTTTCACCTCGTAAAAATTTTATTTGGAATAATACTTTTACAGTGTATTAATCTACAGATTTTACATTTTAACTACTACAGAGGTCTATCAGAGAAAAATTGCATAAGAACAATAGACCTCGGAATTCCGAGAGGAAAGATTTACGATAGAAATGGTCGGGTTCTTGCAGAGGATAAGATATGTTTTAATCTTGTATATGTTCCCTATGATATCAAAAACCCACAGGAGGTTGCCTCAATCCTTTCAGATATTTTTGGATTTAACAAAAAAGATCTCCTCCAACAATTTAATAAATCTTCCTCGGATCCTTTTGAAAGAATAGTGTTAAAGTATAATCTAACCCAGTCAGAGATTGCTGCTGTTTCTGAATATGCTTTTAAACTTCCAGGCGTTTTTGTTCAGACAGGACTGAACAGGCAATACACACTCAAAGAAGGCACCTGCCATGTTCTTGGTTATGTGGGAGAAATAAACCAGGATGAATTAGATATTATGCGAGACCAGGGGTTAAAGCCAGGTCATTGTATAGGAAGATATGGAATAGAAAAACAGTATGATGAATTTCTAAGGGGTAAATCAGGTGGATATCAGATTGAGGTTGATGCCCATGGACATCAAAGAAAGATATTAAAAGAAATAGCAATGATTCCAGGGAATAATATTGTTTTAACCCTTGATCAAAGTATTCAGGAGGCGTGCAGGGATGTGCTTGGAGATAAACAGGGCAGTATTATTGTAATGAACCCGAGAAATGGAGAAGTTCTCGGACTTGTAAATAATCCATCTTTTGATCCTTCAAATGTGGCAAAGTATCTAAAGCCCCCTTACAGCAATAAAACACCTTTTCTTAACCGTGTAATTGCTGGACAATATGCGCCAGGGTCTATCTTTAAGATTATTACTGAAATTGCTGCGCTCGAAACAGGAGAAATAGGAGAGCATGATCGCATTGAATGCACAGGCGCAATGAATGTCGGAGATAGAATTTTTCATTGCTGGAAGGAAGAAGGCCATGGATGGGTGGATATAAATATGGCTTTACCTTTTTCCTGCAATATATTTTTTGGTACAGTGGGGTCAAAACTCGGGACTGAAAAGATTCTTGAGTACGCGGGACTTTTTGATTTTGGGAAGCCAACCGGTATTGATATTCCTGGCGAAAAATCGGGTAATTTGCCATCTTCTTATCAATCAGGAGGGGCAATAAACCTTGCAATAGGCCAGGGTGCCCTGGCAGTAACACCGATTCAGTTGTGTGTAATGATTTCATCTATTGCAAATGGTGGAAATCTGTGGAGACCATATCTTGTGAAGAAAATCCAGTCGCCTGATGGAAAAATTATTAAAGAATTTCAACCTGTTGTTAAAAAAACAATATTTATTTCAGATGAGACATTAACAATCTTAAGAAGAGGACTGAGAAATGTTGTTAAGTTTGGCACAGGAGCAGGTGCAAATATCCCAGGGATTGAGATTTCAGGTAAAACAGGAACAGCACAAATTGCACAGAGGGAACTTGGTTTACCAACCAGAGGTGCGTTTGCGTGCTATGCACCCTCTGATAGCCCGAATATCGCTATGGTTGTTTTCCTTGATGAAGGTAGTTCTGGTCAGGCAGCCAGAATAGCCGGCTCTATAATAAAAAAGGTATTTACGTCAGAAGAAACAACAAGTGAGACAACTATCAGTGAAACTGAAGAATTACAGCCGCTGCTATCTGGAAGCGAAGGTTTTGAATAAATGGAGAATAAAAGCAACGCAGGTAAAATTCTGTTGATTGTAAGTTTTATACTTACTGGGCTCGGAGTAATGCTTCTTTTTAGTGCATCAAAAGGAATAACATCCGCTCGTACGGGTCTTCCTGTATATATTAAACAGATGATATGGGTATTTTTAGGTTCTTTATTATTTATCTGGTTAAAGAACTTTGACTACAGACACTGGAATAAAATTGCGGGTATTCTATACTTTGTTTGTTTCATTCTATTGTTAATAGTTCTTGCGACTGGTACAGGAAGAGCAGGTCGGTGGATTAAAATCGGATGGCTTAATTTTCAGCCATCAGAATTCACAAAGTTTGTTCTTATTATTCTTCTTGCGAGGTACTTTTCAACAAAGGATATAGAAAAGTTTTCTACTCTACTTGGAGGGATAATAATTACTGGCATACCATTTTTGCTTATTCTTATTCAGCCGAATCTTGGAACTGCGTTTTTGCTTATCGTGATATTTTTTACAATGGCTTATCTTGCAGGAGCAAGGAAAAATCATCTTTTGATACTTATTATAATTGGAATATTGATGAGTCCATTTTTATGGATGGGGCTTAAGGATTATCAGAAACAACGGCTCATGGTTTTTGTGAACCCTTGGAAGGATCCTCTCGGCAAGGGCTATAATATACTTCAGTCAAAGATTACAATTGGTTCTGGCGGGATTATTGGTAAAGGATTTTTAAGAGGAACACAGACAAAACTTGCATTTTTACCTGAATACCATACTGACTTTATATTTTGTTTACTTGCTGAAGAATTTGGACTTGTTGGAGTTCTTGTCCTTTTATTCCTTTATTATGTATTCTTAACCCAGATATGGAAGATAAGCATGACCACCCAGGATCCTTTTGGAAGATTAATTGGGATGGGTGTAATGGTTATGTTTCTTATTCAGATATTTGTAAACATTGGAATGGCCTGTGGCCTTTTACCTGTTGCCGGGATACCTTTGCCTTTTCTAAGCTATGGTGGTTCTGCTCTTTTGGTTTGTTTTATTTCTCTTGCAACAGTATATAACCTTCATAAGAATACAGCCCTTTTTTGATTTATGTTCAATTTTGATAAGATAATCAGAAATATTCAAAAACCCATTACATATCTCGGTGGAGAAATAAACTGTTTTCATCCTGATACAGAGAATTCTGAAATAAAATTTGCTCTCGGATATCCAGATCTCTATGAGGTTGGAATGTCAAACCTTGGTGTAAGAATACTTTATCATATCCTGAATAATCTTGATGGGGTAGCATGTGAAAGATTCTTTGCGCCTGGCTATGACCTTGAGAATATTCTGAGAAAAACAGATACACCTTTTTTTACTCTCGAATCAAGAAGACCTTTGAAAGAATTTGATATTATTGGATTTAGCATATCCTCAGAACTCAATTACACCAATCTTATTAATCTTTTGTCTCTTTCAAAAATTCCTTTACATTCTGTTGAACGGGATGAAAACGACCCTATTATTCTTGCTGGTGGGAACTGCTCATTTCACCCTGAACCTTTATCTGACTTTATTGATTTGTGGATTGTTGGTGAAGCAGAAGAGGCAATTGTTGAACTTATTGAGGCATACAGAAATCTTAAAGGACTGAAAAGATTTGATGTCATAAAATCTCTTACAGAAATAAAAGGTGTATATGCGCCGATGTTTTACTCTGCTATGGCAGATGAAACCCTTATGCCTATTACAAGCAGGGTTCCTGATGTTATTCAAAGGCGTGTTATTATTGATTTTGAAAATTCTATTTTTCCCACAAGATGGATTGTTCCATCCTGCGATATCATACACGACAGAATTTCTCTTGAAATAATGAGGGGATGTCCTCAAAATTGTCTTTTTTGCCAGGGCGGATTTTGCTGGAGGCCTGTGAGAAAAAAAAGTTCGAAAAAGGTTATTGAATTAGGGCTCGAAACATACAGGAATACAGGATATGAAGAAATTTCGCTTCTTTCTTTTTCTTCGGCGGACCATCCTGAGATAGAAAAAATTGTTGGAGGACTTGTGGAAAAAACATCTGATTTTAATGTTGCGATTTCTTTCCCATCCTTGAGAATTGATAGTTTTTCCTTTTGTCTTGCAAATAAAATAAGCCAGGTCAGGAGAACAGGCTTGACCTTTGCGCCTGAAACAGGTCAGTCCCTTAGAAAACATATTGGAAAAAACATTTTAGATGAAAAATTGCTTGTCCTTGCAGAGGAAGCAAAAAAATCTGGATGGAGGCAGATGAAACTTTATTTTATGATTGGACTTCCCTGTGAAACTGAAAGGACAATTGTAGAAATTGAAGAACTGATAGACAAAATTTCAAGGATTATTTCTGTAAAATGCTCATTCAATACATTTATTCCAAAACCACACACTCCTTTTCAGTGGGAAAAATTTCCTGAGTTTGAATACTATAGTCAGATAAAGAATCGGTTGAAAAAAAGATTCTCGAGAAACAGGTTTGTTCATATTAAATTTCACCCGTATGAAATGAGTAAGATAGAATGTTTTCTTTCAAGAGGAAATAGAAAACTTGGAAGTGTAATTGAGGATGTCTGGAAATCAGGCGGAAAGATGGAAAATTGGTCTGAAGGTTTTGTTTTTGACAGATGGGCTGTATCTATGGGAAAAAACCAACTTGATTTTTTAGATTATCTCGGAGAATTACCGTCAATCTGTAATAGATGGAAACACATTTTGGCTTCCCTGCAGTTTGAAAAACTTGAAAAAATGAAGAAAGATTTCTATGAAAATTTTCGCAGGGATACCTTAATATCTGATTAGCAGTAAATGAAATTTTTCTATATAACCATGAAAAAAATATAGATTATAAAAATGTGGTATGCAACTTTCTTCGGTGCGTTCCTTTAACAATTTTGCCTTTGAATTTTTGAATTAAAGAATGTTTCTTATTATGCAGGTATAGTGATTAACCAGGTTTACAGTGGACAATCAGGCAAGCAGCGCGGAAAAAATTCCAACAAGAAAAATACCGTCATATACACCTGCGCCTCCGATACTCATCATACCCTGAAAATTACCTAGATTTGGAAGGTTTAAAAGATCTGCGCCAATAAGTACCCCGAGTACCCCACTGATATAGGCAACGGGTATCTTATTATCCCGGCTGAAAAGAAAAGCCAGTAATACAGAAACAATCGGCGGGATAAATGCAGGAAGGGTTACCCCTACCCCTGGCACAACAACAGCCAGTTTATAGCATATGGTTGTGGAGATTATTGTAGCAAAAATTGTAGGGAGTGCAGGAGCTTTACGGAAAAGATAAAAGCATAGACATATTGGGATAAGCGCGCCTCCAAGGTTAAGGGCTATAACCTGTGCCTGTTCTGGGGCTTCATATAGGAAACCTGAAAAATAGGAAAATGCAGAAACAAAGCCAGCATTTGTTTTTACCGCAAGAGGTATATTGATAAAACTCCCTATTAATGATGCTAAAAGAACAAAAAATGCAGCAGCAGGTGATAATCCGAGTTTTTCAAAAGCAATTCTTACTGCCTGAATTGGAATTATCACAAAAAGCAGAAAAATAAGAATAAGAAAAAAAAGAAAGAAAAGAAGTAATGAGAGTGGAAACAAAAAAATCATTTCTCTGTACCTGAGGGATTTTTATAAACTTTTACAGGATAGTATTTTTCCATAACCTCTTTAACCCATTTCATTGATTCTAATGGGTTTTTCTTCCAGTTTGTTGGGCAGGTCGCCAAAATTTCAACAAATGACATTCCTTTATTTTCCATCTGCTGTAAAAATGCTTTTTTTATTGCTTTTTTTGTTGATAAAATTCCAGAGATATCCGATGTTGTTGTTCTTTCGAGGTAGACCACTCCATCAAGGGACGATAAAAGTTCGCATATCCTTAAAGGATACCCGTGTATTTCTGGTATTCTTCCGTTTATCGTTGTTGTGGTTTTTTGTCCTGGAATAGTTGTTGGAGCCATCTGCCCTTTTGTCATCCCATAAACTGCATTATTGACAAAAAAAACCGAAATGTTTTCGCCCCGCGCCGCAGCGTGTATTATTTCTGCTGTTCCGATTGCTGCTAAATCTCCATCTCCCTGATATGTGAAGACAATTCTGTTTGGAAGAAGTCGTTTTATTGCGGTTGCAACTGCAGGGGCTCTTCCATGGGCTGCTTCTGTTACATCAAAATTAAAATAGTTATATGATAAAACTGCACATCCAACAGGTGCTATTGCTATTGTTTTTGTTCTGAGTTCAAGTTCATCGATTACCTCTGCAATGAGTTTTTGGATAATGCCGTGTCCACAGCCAGGACAATAAGTATTGGTTGCTGGTGTTAAACTTTCTGGTCTTTGATAAATAATCTTCATTTTTTCTTTATCTCTCTGTATATTTCGTCAGGGTCTGGAATTCCTCCACCAGGCCTGCCATAAAAAAATATCCGCGCTGAAGAATTTGCTGCAGCAATTTTTACATCATCTATCATCTGACCGAGGTTCATTTCAACAACGAGTATTTTTTTTGCATTTTTAATATATTCTCTAAGTTGCGCATAAGGGAATGGCCAGAGGGTTATTGGTCTGAAAAGTCCTATATCTATTCCTTCTTCTCTTGCCCTTTGGACTGCTTCTTTTGCGATCCTTGCGCATGTGCCATAACTCACAAGGATATACGATGAATCACTGCACCAATATTGTTCAAATCTAATTTCTCTTTTTTCAATCTTTGCGAACTTTGATGCGAGTTTCCAGTTATGTGCTTCAAGAACTCCCGGGGTGAGGAAAAGAGATTTCAACGAATTTGGTTTTCTGCCAGAGCATCCATTAATTGCCCAGGGTTTTTTTGCAAACCTTCTTTTTTGCGGCTTAATCCTCACTGTTTCATACATCTGAGCAATAAGTCCATCACCGAGAACAAGTGTTGGATTACGATATCTATCTGCAAGATCAAAAGCCAGATAGGTATAATCGTGGATTTCCTGGCACGACCATGGAGCAAGTACAATTGTTCTATAATCACCGTGTCCACCACCTCTTGTTGATTGAAAATAATCTGCCTGACTTGGTGTAACATCTCCAAGACCAGGGCCACCTCTATTCATATTAACTATAACAGCAGGTAGTTCGCATCCTGAGAGGTAAGATATTCCTTCTTGCATAAGGGATATACCCGGACTTGATGATGATGTCATACTCCTGAAACCAGCGGCGGCTGCACCGAAAACCATATTTATGGAAGATGTTTCACTTTCTGCCTGGATAAATATTCCGCCGATTTCTTCCATTCTTTCGCTCATATATTCTGGATATCTATTTTGAGGTGTTATGGGATAACCTGCGTAGAATTTACAGCCAGCCGATATTGCGCCCTCTGCAGAGGCCTCGCACCCATTTAGAAGTTTTATCTTCATTTCTTTTGTGTCCACGTTCCATCAGGGTTTTGAATATATTCTCCTGGTTTTGCATTTTTCTGTCTGGTTTTTGCAAAGATTTCTCTAAATGCTTTTCTCTGGTCAGGAGAAACATTGTTCAATCTAAATAATTCTTCAAGAATAATGTTTCTTTGCTGATTTTCTTTCTGGACTATTTCTTTAACCTTTTTTGAAAGCTCTGGATCTTTTGGTTGATTGATAATCGCAACCTGATAGTCGTTTGTTTCTCCAATATAACCATCTTTTTTATAAGAAGCAAGTTCATCAGACCATGATTTTATCTGGTTTATTGCCTCTTTTATTTTTGGTGAATCTGTTTTTATACTGGAAGAAGCTGAATTTTCCTGAGCAAAAACAGGAGATATAAAAAAAGTACATAGTTGATAAAGGATATTTTCACTTTGTGATTCCATCATTTTTTCTATATCCTCTGCTGCTTTCTTTATTTTTTCTTCAGGAAATGTTACATATATTGTTACCATTGCACAACCAGCAAAGAAAAGCACAGCACATAAAACCGAAACAATCTTTGTCCACTTCATTCTAACCTCCTTTGTAATGGAAATTTTCATCCTTTTATATTATAGTATATTCTAAGATTTAAGAAAAATTACCTTTAACACGATATTTAGAGATTAAATCAAGGAGGTTCGAATAATCAAATGAGAAAACAAAACATAAAATCAGGTCTGTTTTTTCAAGATATCCTTTCCTGTATTGGAAATACCCCAATTGTACGACTTAATAACATTATTCCAGAAGGTTCTCCTGAAATATTTGCAAAACTCGAGATGTTTAATCCCTGTGGAAGTATTAAAGATAGAATAGCACTGGCAATGATAGAGAATGCAGAGAAAAATGGTATTTTAAAAGCAGGTGGCGTTGTGATTGAGCCAACAAGCGGAAATACCGGCATTGGTCTTGCTATGGTTTGTTCTTCAAGAAAATACAGGTGTATTCTGACAATGCCAGAATCAATGAGTATAGAAAGAATATCAATACTTAAATTCCTCGGAGCAGAGGTTATTCTTACACCTGCATCAACTGGAATGCAGGGATCTATATCTGAGGCGCAGAAAATATGTAAAAAAACACCTAATTCCTTTATGCCAATGCAGTTTGAAAATCCAGTAAATCCCGAGGCACATAGAAGGACAACTGCAAGAGAAATAATTGATGTACTTGGAAACAATATTGATGGATTTATTGCAGGAGTCGGAACAGGTGGAACAATTACAGGTGTTGGTGAGGTCTTGAAAAAGGCAAACCCTTCAATAAAGATTTTTGCAGTTGAACCAGAAGGTTCTCCTGTATTATCAGGGGGTAAACCAGGTCAGCACAAAATTATGGGTATTGGAGCAGGTTTTATCCCGAAGGTTTTGAATCGTGATATCATTGATGAAGTAATAACAATTAATGATAATCTTGCCTACCAGACCTCAAAAAAACTCGCTCAATGTGAGGGTATTTTTGCTGGTATTTCTTCTGGGGCTGCGTGTGCTGCGGCTATAAAAGTTCTGCCGAGGTTCAAAAAAACACAGAGGATTATTGTGATTTTCCCTGATACAGGAGAAAGGTACTTAAGTTTGATGAATGAATTTGAAAAATTTTAAGCCTGTTTATGTGTATTTCTAAACAAATTTTTATAGTGCCTAATAAAAATCTGATTGTTGCAGAAATTACCAGATGCACTCCTTTACCCAGCCAAGTTTTCCCTTTGAAAAAGGGGAGAGAGTTGGATTTTTAGGTACAACAGGATAATCTACTCACAAATTGCAAATCTTAGAATAAAAAATATAAAATTAACAATTTGAAAGTATTTCATTTTGACTTTTTGCAACTTTTATTTTGCATTTTGAATTGAAAATAAAATCTCTTCCACCCTTTTTTACGAAAGATGGATGTTTGTCCCTGGGAATGAGAGATTATGAATTTTTTTTCTGAGATTTGTATTTTTTTCAGTTAAAGGGTTAATTCTGGTATAATAAATATAAAGGAGGGATATCATAAACGAGAAGTTAAGAAAAATATGCGCGATTCTTGAAGAAAAAAAGGCAAATAATATCACTATTCTTTACGTAGGCAAACTTACCTGGATTACTGATTTTCTTGTGATTGCATCAGGCGAAACAAATGTGCAGATACGTGCCATTGCAGAAGGAATGATTGAAAAATTTGATAATCCTCCTTTTTCTATTGAAGGATTTGAAACCAACTGGATACTTCTTGACTACGGCGAGGTTATTATCCATATTTTTCTTCCGTCAGTAAGAGAGTTCTATAATCTCGAAAAACTCTGGGCTGATGCTGATAGGGTCAATCCTTAAAAATTTGCCTGATTTTATCAATCTTGTCAAAATCAGATATTCCTTGCTTTTCTAATATTTCTCTTATCTGTTGAAAACGGTTATCGTAATATTGTACGAATGTATTTATTGTATCTGCAAGTGTCTTGAAATTATCATTTTTCCTGAGATGAATAGTTTGAAACGGTTTACCTTCGATAATCTCTTTTAATGTTTTTTCAATTCTGTATATTGGTCCAACAACTCTGTGGAGGTAAAAAATAACAATTGCTGCAGCAATTATTACAAGGAAAATAAAGATAAGCGCGAGTTTTTTTTGTAGTAAAAGATTAATCTTATTGATTGTTTCAAGTGTATCAAAACCCTGAGTAGATATCTGTATCTGTCCAATGATTGTATTCAATGTAAAATAATATGTTAAACTTCCGACAAGCAGTACTCCCAGACATATAAACCATGCGGTTAAGCCAAAATATCCAAACTGGATGGGTTTGTTAATAAGATATTTTCTTCTTCTGAATTTTATCATTATGCCCCTCACTGAAAATTAGGATACATCTTCGAATTAAAGATTATGTCTCTGTTAAAACCTGTGCCACCGCTTTTTTTATCTCTGCCATAACTTTTGATGATAAAATAATCTGATGTAGGGAGCGCAGTTTTTGTTGCAGATTTTCCGACTGAGACAATGTAATAATCGTTTGGAGTGCTTGCAAGCCACGCGGATAGAGTATTTATTCCTCCAATCAGCGTAACATTTTTTGTAATAATCTGGGGTCGTGGATGATTCTTAAATTCACTTGAAGAGACAACCACAGTACCATTAAGGCGGATCTCTCCTGATGTAATACCATAGTTTGTTACTATGATAACTCCTGGTCCTGCTGGTGCTGTGAATGTATGGTTATATGTTGTTGGAGGACCAGCAGACCTTCCAATTTCAGGTGTTTGAAGATATGTTTCTGGCGGAACATCTGTCAGGGGTATCTCATAAGAATAGGGATTACCCCATGGGTCAACTGGTGTATCAGCATTGATCATATCCCTCATTTTTGTTGCATATGGGCCATGCCAGTTTCTTTCCATTCCTGCTGGCGCGGATTCAGCAAAGATTGCTCCAAGATGTACAGGATAATACCCTGTATCATCTTTCATATCTTCAAGTGCAACGGCAAACTGGCTTATTTCTGTTTTAGCAACGACAATCTTTGCTTTCTGGTTTACAGAGTAAACAAGGCGAAAACTAATACCTGCTACCACCATAAGAATAAAAATAAAGGCGACAACTTCAGGTAAGGTAAATCCTTTTTTCTGGTTCACAATTATTGTTTATCATATTAGAGAAAAAATTGCAAATTAGATGCGTGTAACCCTGGCGTATAGACAATACTTTGTGCTATTCATAGTGTCCGTCAAAAATTTATTTGAATATTGTTAAACTTGTTCATGTTGAGTTATTTGTAAGATAGCGAGGATGGGATTTACAATGCATAAGAAGCATGTAGGGTAAAAAATCTCAGCAGATTATCCTGCATTGATTTAACAAGGTTTCGATTTATATACTTGACAAAGTTTTATAATGATATTAGATTGGCTTATAGTGAAATTAAAAATTTGTTCCTTTTTAATGGAGGAAAATTATGAAGGGAAAAGTAGCAGGTCTGTTGTTTTTAGCGGTATTATTTTGTATGATTCAGGGCTCTTATGGAGATGGAAACACAGACATTGAAAAGATTCTCGGCTCAGGCATGGATAAATGGAGTATTTCAGGTGTCAAATACTCGACTAATATTGAAAACGGGAATCTGGTTCTTTCTACTGATTCTACAGGTTATGTTACACTTTCAGGAAAAGAGTTTTACGATGTACCTGCAGAGTATACATTTATGTTTTATCTTAAACCAGCAAAACCGTATGCATCAAGCATTAGTGTTTCAGTTGGTTGCGCAGAACTTCCTGATAAAAGCAAGCAGGCATTTAGTGCTTCTGTTAGTGCTACTTCTGAAGCAGAAGTTATAAACTATAGTTGTAATGTTCAACCCCAGACCGCTAAACCTATTAATGGAAAGATATATTTCCAGGCAGTTTCTGATATTAGTTTGAACTGGCCAGAGGAAATGCGAAAAAATATTGAATATCAGATTGCCTCTGCTCCAAAGATACAGGAAAAACTCCATACACTGCGTCTTACTGTTGGAAAAGATAAATTTAGTGTTTACGTTGATGGAAGGTTTGTTGCCAGGATACCTGTTGGAAAGGATATTCAGAAAAAGGGTACAGTAAATGTAGTGATGTATTATGGAACAAAACTTTTGAGTATGCAAGCAAAGAAAATTGAAGATATAGATGAAAGGTTTTTTCCTGTTGAACTAACTGGATTTGTTAATAACTCTATTATTACAAAGGGCGCTTCACTCGCAAAAGGTCAGATTGATATTCTCAAACAATCTCTAAAAAAACAAAAGATACCTTTTGTTCTTCCTATTTCTGATGAAAAGGGAAATGATCATCTTGATATTGGTCCAAGCTGGACAAGATTTGGCGCTATCAAGGGATATATTGCTGCGAATTTTGGTACATTCGGTGGAAGGTGGATTTCCGCAGATAGAATAGACCCTGTAAGATTTTGTATGTATGTCCCATATGCGAGGTATAAGGCGCTTCATATCATAGGAACTTTTGATGGAGAAACAAATAATGTTCCTGTTATTACTGCTCAATTTTATAGACCCAATGCCGGCCATCCAATGAATTTTTCCGGGACAGTGCCTGTTTATTCTGCAAAGCCAAAAAATATTCAATCCTATCCAGTGAAACTTAAAAATGGGCAGACAATAAATCTATTCCATATTATAATTCCAATTGATCCTGGAAAAATGGACTGGTTTTCTGACCTCAGCAGGGTTGGGCTTGAACTGACAAAAGAGGTTAAACCATATAGGGCTTATCCTGATCCTCTTGAATACAGCTGGCATTCAGCAGGTCTTCCAAGTGGAGTGCATGTTTATGCTGCGACACTTGAATCAGTGGAAACAGATATTGCCCTTCAACCAGAGGCAGTTGGACATGTATGGACTTCTCCTGCTAAACCAGGATATTCAATAATCCTTGCTAACAGGACAAATTCACCAAGAACCGTTAATCTGACAATTACAACATCTGATTATGATGGCATAGATAAATCTGTGCAGAAGCAAACTGTAAATCTTCCAGCAAAAAAAGATGTAAATATAAAAGTTCCTCTTAATCCAAAAAAGTATGGACTGCATTATCTTAGTGTTATTTGTACATCAGGAAATGAAACCTATTCCTGTTCAAGAAATTTTGCCTATCTGCATCCTGATACGAGAGAACGCGGAAATTGGAGTGAGGGAAAAGGTCCAATTTTTGGATATTGGAACTGGTCCGGATCTCACGATACCCCTGATTTTAAGACAGAACTTATTGTAATGGCGCAGGCAGGCGCGGAAACAAATCTTTCAACTTATAGAAAGGCAAGCCCAGAGATAAGGGAACTTGCTGAAAAACTTGGTTATGTTTCTTATAAGGCATTTGATGGGGCTGTTATATATGTGAATAGTTTTGCATATGCAAATGCAAAATACTATGACCCAACAAAACCAGAAGAAACCCAGAAATGGTTGATTGAGGAATTGAAAAAATACATGGTTGAGAAAAGTCCGATTAATAAGCCAGAGTACATACTGTTTTTTCCTGAGCCAGGAATTGGCCCGATTACATATGGTATCTGGCCAACACATTATGGGGAGCCTGACTATAAATTCTCAGATGAGGAAGAAAAATCATTTCAGATGCAACTTGAGAAATTTCTTCTCGGTGCAAGGGCTGTTAGGAAACAATGGCCTGATGTTAAGATTCTTCTTCCCCATGGGGATCCTCATTATACAGCAATTTTTTTAAGGAGAAGTTCAGAGGCAAGAGAACTTATAGATGGCATTGGACTTGACCTCCCTGGTTTTGAAAGAACTCCTGAACAACAGATTAATCAGGTTGTATTAAACCGACTTTATCCTGTTCTTCAAGATGTAAAAAGGTATAAACCGAATCCATATCTTGTTGTTGTTGAAGGAACATGTATTTCTTCTGCTGACTATGATACAAGTTATGAGGATCAGGCCAACATAGCAACAAGGAACTTTCTGGTTCTTATTGGATATGGGATAAACAACCATGAAAGTTCAAATGCTCCTTTTGATTGTGCCAATTACTGGGGAGAAAACCATTATGGAGGTGGTTATTGCACTCGTTTACCACTTGCGATGCCAAAACTTGCCTATGTGTCTTATGCCACACTCACAAGACATATCAATAGATGTAATTTTACAAGATATGTGCCAACAGGAAGCACCTCAACATACTGTCAGGAATATAGACATTACAAAACAGGAAAACTTGTTTATGTCCTGTGGACAATTAGAGGGAAAAGGCCTGTTTCTGTAAATGTTTCTCAGGGTCAAACATTACAGGTATATGATATCAATGATAATCCGATAATTCTAAAAGAGAAAAATGGATCTGTAAATTTTGTTATAGGTCAATCTCCTGTTTATCTTGAAGGTCTTGAGAATGAGATTAGTTTTGTTCTCGGAGAGCCAGATCATAGTGATTCTCAACCATCGAAGTTTTCTAAAAAGATTGCAAACCTCAGCAATAATTGGAAAATCTTTAATGGTCGGGATTCTGAGTACGAGAATACAAACCGTCTGCAGATAGAAAGATTTCCAGGGAAAATGAGCATATATCCTCTAAAGGTTGACAAAAAATATGGTGCTCGGGCACTTGCATTAAAACTTGAAAAACAGGATATAGACAGAAAGGTGATGCCATACTACACAATACTTTTACCTGAAAAGCCAGTTTTCATACCTGGGAAATCGAGTTATATCGGAATATGGGTGCATGCATCGAGTGACTGGGGCAGGATTGTTTACAGTTTAAGAGATGCAAAAGGTGAGAAATGGATAAGTGTTGGTACAAAAGACGACTGGAATAGTGATGATATAAGAACAATGAGTTCCTTTTGTTTTGATGGCTGGAGATATTTAAGATTTCAGATGCCATCGAATTCACCTTATGACTGTTATAGGGAAAGGGGAACATCCTGGTGGGGAAGTTATGGTGGAGATGGAATTGTGGATTTACCTCTTACCCTCGAGAAAATTATTGTAGAAAGACGTTCCTCAGTAATATATGGAAACCAACTTGTACCAGCAAAAGATGATGATGTACTTTTTGGAGATCTATATGCTGAGTATGAGAATAGTTTTGATATGACAGAAAAGGCAGTATCTATTTCGCGGCTGAGGATGCCAGTACCACAACAGATACCAGAACTTAAAAATCCTATTCTTAAACTTGATGAAACAGGTGTTCTTCCGCCTGTAAAACTTTTAAAGGTAGAGGACCCCGAGCAAATGCCAGATGGTACGAGATGCCATGTGTTTTTTGAAGAGTATGAAAATGTAAAAGGTTATGATATATGGGCAAGTGCATATCCTGATGGAAGAGGTGCAATAAAGATTGCATCAGGTATAACAAAATCAGGATCACTTATTCAGGGGTTAAAACCAGATTCTGATTTTTATCTTTTTGTTGTTTATACAGATAAGGATGGAAAGCAATCACACCCATCAAAGCCATTAAAGATACGTTTGAAAAATAAGTTTTTGTACCAGTGATTTATGAAGAATACTTTTTTTCAGGTAGTTGACAAGGGATTTATATGGTATGCCAGAAAAAATACCAGGTATAAGATTGCATCTGGACCAAGATGCATTGTAACAGATAAAGGCGAGGTTATTTGCTCATTTATGGTTCAGACAGCACTCGGTGTAAATAATTTCAGGCCTGTTATAGTTCGTTCACATAATTGTCGCACGTGGAGTGGTTTTACCATGCCATGGATGCATCTTTCAAGCAAGTACAGCATATTTGGTTCAATAAGCAAAAGTTATGATGGGCAGATATTTTTCTTTGGCGCGCGTACAGTAATCGATAATCCCTGCGAGTTATTCTGGTCAGAGACAACACAGGGAATGAAGGAAAATGGACTTGTGTATGCATATTCTTCTGATGAAGGTTATACCTGGTCAGAATTATTCGAAATTCCAAAACCAATTTCAGGCGCTGCAGAGGCACCTGGCGCAATGTGTATAACAAAAAATGGGTCATGGCACGCTTGTTATTCACCCTACAACACATTTGATCCAAATCTTTCTGTTGAGAGAAACCAGGTTGTTCTTTTAACAAGCAGGGACAAAGGTAAAACCTGGTTATACAGACAAATGTTTCATTTTGAGCAAAAATATGCAACAGCGGCAGAGGCATGGATTATTGAACTTTCTGATGGACGATTGGTTGGTACCTGCTGGAAAATTAATCAAAAAGATGGATCTGATTTTCCTAATCCTTATACTATTTCATTTGACGATGGTAATACATGGACACCCTCAAAATCAACAGGTATAATGGGTCAATCAACAGCGCTTGCACCTCTTCCTGATGGTAGATTACTTTTTATTTATAATCAGAGAAAGCATCCTCCATATGGAGTGCGACTTGCAATAGCAAACCCGTGTGATGTTGATTTTGGGATTGATACTGACGAGATTGTTTATAGTGTAGAAAAACCAGCAACAAGATTTTCAGCAACATCTCATGATGATTGGACAAATTTTAGTTTTGGAGAGCCGCATGTTATTTTACTCGGTTATAGAATACTTCTGGTTGTTTTCTGGTGTATAGAGCAAGGTGTTGGTGGAATAAGATATGTATGTCTTGAAGCACCTGGGCTTTTTTGATGCTAAAATTTCCGGGCAATTGTTACATGAAAAACAGGTTGCCTTTTTTCGTAAATCACAAGACACTTTCCCTCTTTCTGTAATTGAAGAAGAGTTTCTGCGAGTATTGTTTTTAAGTATTGGCTATACTGTTCGCCGAGTTTATCAAAATCTGCTTTCTTAAATTCTGGATTATTCGCATTTTTTATTAAATAAAAATATGTGAACTGGTCTTCACCTGTGTATTCAAAGTCCTTAAAAAGTATATCTACAGTTGTTCCAAATTGATGGCTTGATATTCCTTTTGTGGCATTTTGGTTTTTTCTTGTAAGGCGTTGTTGCGTTTGTTCAGTGCGTAATAAAGAACTTATCGTAAATCTGTACAGAGGAAGATTTTGTTTCTTCAGATTTTCATGGAATCTTTTTCCTAAAATCTGCAGGAATTCCAGATTATCCTTTGTTATGAATGGCAGGGAATCCTCAAGTTCTTTTATCCTCCAGAATCTGCTATCACTGATTGAGACAAGACGACCATTTTTTACTTCTTTGTGTACTGCCTGATCATCAACAAGTCCATCTACCCCAAATTTTTTAGCCATTTCCACATGATAGTCATTTACCATTGTTCGCAGTTGTTTTATTTCTTCTCCTGTCATAAATATCTTTAGATTCGCAAAAGTATCTTTGTACATATTTAGTTTAGATGCTTCTTTCCTCAAGTTTGAAACTGGAAGCGAAATTCTTAAATATACAAATAAGCACAAAGAAATTAACAGTGTTAATATTATCAGCCCAACAGTTATTAATAAGATTCTCGGTTTCATATGGTTTATTACTGGCAATTTTTTAATATAAATTTTACAGGGAATCTTTACATATGTAAATTAGACGAGTATTGTTTTTGTCTGTATGCAGAAGTTGAGATACATAGGTAACACCTCAATGGTCTTGGAAAAGGTATCAGATATTGGTAAAATAAGGAATGACCAGGGAGGTGAAAATGAAGGGGAGATATGTAAAGAAATTTCTACCCGTTCCAGCAGATAGTAAGAGCATAGTATATAAGATATATGGATATGAATTAATCCACCATCATCTAACAAAAGGAGGCAAGTTAAGGTTAGAATGGATGGATTGGTACAAGGGACATGGTGAAAATGCAAGTTTGACATGTCGGCATTTTGGGATAAGCAGGAAGACATTTCACAAATGGCAAAAGCGATATAAGTTATTTGGATTAAAAGGATTAGACGATAAGAGTAAAGCGCCAAAGAAGACCAGACAACCAGAAATCAGCCAAGAACAAGAGAAAAGGGTGATAAAAATAAGGAAAGAACATATTCGCTATGGCAAAAAGAAGATAAAGGTTTTATATGAGAAGGAATATGGAGAATCAATTTCAACATGGAAGATATATCGGATAATAAGAGAGCGCAATTTATACTATCATCCAGTAAAGAATGAATTATTAAGGAAAAGGCGAAAACTTGCTGAAAAGAAGAAGCGGATAACAGAGTTGCAGAAAAAGGCAATTAAGGATTTATTATTTCAAATGGATACAAAGGTAATCTGGTGTAATCCAGAAAAGAGATATATTTTCACAGCGATAGAAAGAGACACAAAGATTGCGTTTGCAAGGATGTACAAGAACAATTCTTCGTATTGTGCAAGAGATTTTCTACTACGGTTATATTTTCTTCTTGATGGAAATATACAGTATCTGCACAGTGATAAT